>Ga0255086_1000227_pt1 | contig 20282 bp, 20 predicted proteins | sample Colum_Cont_RepC__FD_188438 | JGI IMG/M metagenome (GOLD analysis project Ga0255086, IMG submission 188438) | Freshwater microbial communities from Columbia River, Oregon, United States - Colum_Cont_RepC_8d | ecosystem: Environmental > Aquatic > Freshwater > River | place: USA: Oregon | collected... | reverse complement strand
GGCTTTACAGAAAGTGACGCTTTTGCTCCGCCTGATGAAGCACCTACATTGACCCTAGCCAAAGCTCCACTTAAAGATGAACTCACAGTAGCTGAAGCCGCTAATGAAGATCGCTCAGATGCTAGTTCTGCTGAGATTTCAGACTTCTTCGTTAGAGCAAGACTCAAGCTTCGCGCAATAATCGATCTCTTCAGCTTTTGATCTAAAGGAGCAAGATCTGCAGGAGACAACAAAACCGTATCCTTATTCACACACCTGGAGACCCCGAAAAGGCTTGCCAGCATCATCTGATCAGATGCATTAAAATGATTTGCAATGACCCTCACCCATCTTAAATCCTCCTGATCGTGGGCCTCAATCTCCTTCAGATCAGTAGGTGCACCTAAATAAAATTGGAGTAGAAATTTGGTGAGATGAACACTTTGATTAAAGTCAAAGTAGTACTGATCGAGCAAAAGAGAGGAGGGCAAGGAGACCAGTAAACTTTTCAAAGGCCTTAATCCTGATATTTTCCAATGAGGCTGTATGCCCATCTTTGACTTCATAGTAGCATAAATTTGATCAAAAGATGCGTCCACAGCATCCAATAGTGCCTGAGTAACTAAGGGATCTGGAGCATAACCACTTCGATCCCGATGAGTATGATAAAATCGTCTTAAAACTTTAATAGCACTGTGCAAATCAAAGAACGCAACGGTTGCCGACTGACTGAACTCACTGATCACTTCAAAGAGTAATCTTTGAACTGGTGCTGTTTTGTAGGCACCTGAGGGTAAGCCTGAATAAAACCGTATTAATTGATCGAGCTGAAACTCTGCGCTCTTCCAAAAGAGTATGGATTCTTGGGCCATCAAAAATGCTTGGGAAGGACTAGAAAAGGCGCCAAAAGGTAATCCAGGATAAACTCCCTTATGCCCGGAACGCCAAAGAGCTTGATTATCTTGATCCAAGTACTCAATCAAATCAGAGTAATAAACCGACTGAACTTTTGACTCCCGCCAGGCAACATGAAGAGCCTCTAAAAACTCATCTGCAAATCCCATCTTGGGAATAGAAAATAAAATACAAAACTGAAGAGCAAAAAATATTTTAAAAAAACGATAACCACTCATAAATCATTACTTCCAAAGTTCAGCAAAAACTTACAACAGCAAACCATCAGAAGCAATGTTATTTATATAATATATAAATAATTTATTTAGTTATTATATTAACGTCATCATACTAAAAAACAGATTCACAATCAGTTTAATACTCACTTATAAGTCTAGCATTTGACTCACCCTAACGTCTCCCATGAAAACTCGCTAGCCTTGAGCCCCACCCTCTTCTTCTTGAATCTGAATCACTTGAGTGCGTGCCAAAATATCTCCAAACCTTTGGCCCTTTTCATTTTTAGCCATAAAATCTCTAGAGTAATCAGTGGAAATCCAAGAAAGATCGCAACAAGCCAACCCCAGAATGGAATCATCCCAAAGAAAGTAACGACCCCGATAGGGAGATTTCTTAAAAACGATTGCCTCCAGTGAAGTGTTGATTTTCCAGTGGTTAAATCAATCACTCTTAGACCCACAAGCTTTTTCCCGAGGCTTTGCCCATAAAAAGGACTAAAGACAAGAGCATCACCTAGGAGCGTGTATAAGAACCCAACCAAGGGTCCCAAGGGATACCGTAGGATGATTGCCAGAAAGACACCCAAGAGCAGATCAATGAATTTAGCTAATACCCTGAATGAAACCTGAGCTTTTTCCATCAGCACACAATTCCCCACACAATTGAACTCTTGAACGACTCACGCTTTAAGAAAAAACCTATCAAGCAGGTCAACCATACTATGAACAATAAAAATATGGGTTTCCTGAATCCTACTCGAGTTCTTGCCGGCAGAAGCACACAAAAAGAGATCAGCTACAGACTTCAGTTTGCCTCCAGCACCGCCTGAGACTCCGATTACCCGGCAGCCTAAACTTTTTGCCGCATCAACTGCGACTAACACATTAGCGCTATTTCCAGACGTTGAGATCGCAATCACCAAGTCTTCAGACTTAGCTAAGGCTTGAATTTGCTTAGAGAAAACCTCATTATATCCAAAATCATTTCCGATAGCCGTAAGGTTAGATGTATCGGTTGTAAGGGCAATTGCAGGCAATGGCCTGCGATCGATCAACATCCTACCGACCATCTCGGCAGCCATATGCTGAGCGTCTGCTGCTGATCCCCCGTTACCCATGATGAGGACTTTACCACCCTTCTTAACTGTCTCTCCGATCCACTGAGCCGCTTCAACCAGAGCGCTTCCATATTCTTTTAAAAAAGCTTGATGAACTTCGATAGACTCTTGTGAAGTTTTCACTAAATAATCATGTGGACCCAACGTATGCTCCTCTCATTGACATGCTTCCTCTCGACCGAGAGCGAAAAACATGCTACTGGATTGACTCCTCTAGATTACTGAGATTTTTCAAAAATTAAAGAGGAATCCCTAAATATTAAAAAGACCAAGCTCAAGATACTAAAAAAATAGGAGTAAAGAGAAATGGCAAATTCAAAAAATGTTCAAACTGCTACAGATCAGAATTTCGATGCAGACATCATGAACTCAAACGAACTTACTCTTGTGGATTTTTGGGCTGAATGGTGTGGCCCTTGCCGTTTACTCGGACCCACCATTGATCAAATTGCTGACGAATACACTGGAAAAGTAAAAGTCTTTAAGATGAATGTAGACGAGAATCCTCAAACCCCATCTCGCTTTAGCATCAGAGGCATTCCTACCATTTTGTTCTTTAGAAATGGCAAAAACGTAGGCCAGCTCGTTGGGAACCACCCAAAAGCAACAATCACCCAGACCATTGAGAATATCCTCAATCCACAAGGCTAGTTCACCAAAACAAGATCAAGCATAATTCAAAACTTGTTTTTTTAATTCTGCCCATTTAACAAGTCCTCATCGAAGTCTTGTTTTATGGGCAGTTTTTTTATGAATAAGAAAAAGCCCTCAGAACAAACTAAATAACTCAACCTCTCAAAGTAACACCTAAGGCTAATAGCTCAAGACCCTTAGACTTGAAATCTCCTCAATTACATCTTCGTAAAAGAGAGAGAGAATTTAAATATTCAAAAAATAACAAAATCATAACATCACCAAGCTCGCATTCACATCGAAGGATAAGGGATCAAACCATCATCTAACCCAGCTACCCACCCCGTCTTGATCTTCAGCTGTAGCTCAGTCCACAAGATGAATTCTATTATTTCTATTGTTTGATTTTTCTTTACGACAATGAGAATACTTCGCACCATGTATACTCGTCTCAAAACTACCGTAATGAGCCTATCTCAAAAGCTGGAGATATTGAGCACAAAGTATTCCTACTAGACAGACAATACATAGACGAAACATCAAAGTACCTTTTTCAACACCTTCCTGATGGATCTTTTTTCTCTGAGGCAGTGGATTATAATGAAGATCTGAAAGCACCAATAGCTCATATTGGAGTTCCTGGAGGAGGTGCATCTGCGGCACCCACTGCTCGTCAAATGCGTTTATTGCCGCACTGGAGAATCCCTCTCTTGCGGCCCTCAGTGTATTCCCACTCAATGAGCCCATTTACTGAACCGACTCATCTGATAGCCTCAGGCATTGAACCCTGAGTAGCTGCTGCTGGATCATCGACTGGTGGGACTGGAGCATGTGCTGCAGAGCCTCCATCTGCTGCCATTACCACTATCGACTCCCCTCGTGCGACAGCACCTGCTGATCGAATAAGATCTCCAAGCTTTATCCTCGCTATAAACAGGGAAGCAGCTCTTACCACCTTACCTAAAATTGCACCCAGCGGTAATATCGCTCATCCGACTCAAGAGAAACCTCATGAGTTTGTAGTGATACAAAGAGATCCTCATGGATCGATATCTATTGTGAGTTTTTTTTTATCTCTCCAGAACTGGACTTGTTGGATAATCGTCAAATCATTGTCACAGATTGATACGAGGCTCTTGCAAGGTTCTCTGAGCTCTCACTTGGCTCTTTTTTCATCTAGAAAAGCGAATGAGCAGCAGGTGCATATGACATTTATGGAAAGAGCCTTGATGGACTGCCCTTTTTTAAAATCTACTCTTTATTGATTAAAATGTAATTCATAATTGAATGACTAATTCTTGACCCTCATTTGAATTTCTGTATCCTATAGTTAATAGGTTTAACAATTTAAAAAGGAGCGGTCTCATGGAATCAGGAGGCTTCATTCAAGGATTTTTAGTAGCACTTCAGGGCGGAGACCCTGCAATGCTACTCATCGCAGTTTGTCTCGCCATTTCACTGGCATTTACCCTTGAGCGAGTAATACGCCTCTTCTTCCAATACGGAGTAGATGGCGCGTCCTTCATGTTCGAGATTCAAAAGTACATTCTCGCCAATGATTTAGATGGTGCAATACGCCTTTGCAATGGCGCGGGCCATGCAGCTTTGCCTCGAGTCATTAAGGCTGGATTACAGAGAGCCTCTCGCAGCGAAGAGCAAATCCAAAATGCTATCGATGCAGCAAGCTTGGAGATTATTCCTAGACTCGAGAGAAGACTACCTTATCTGGCGCTGATTGCAAACGTAGCCACACTTTTCGGTCTACTTGGAACAATCACGGGCTTGATTCGTTCCTTCGGAGCCATTGCACTAGCTGACCCTGCACAACGCCAAGCGATCTTAGGAAAAGGAATTAGTGAGGCCATGAATGCCACAGCATTTGGTCTCATTACAGCTATCTTTACAATGGTTGCACACGGTATTCTGACGAATAAAGCTCATAAAATCACCTCAGAAATTGATGAGTTTGGCGTAAAGCTAATTGACTTACTCACTGCTAGAAAATTCAAACACTCCTCACAAGCAGAAGAATAGGACTTTTGTGTTAAAACGCCCTAGCGCAAGAAATAAGGCACATAAGGAAGAGGTTGAACTCAATCTTGTACCCATCTTAGACACGATGGTCACTCTCATTGGATTCCTCCTCTTCACCACTTCCTTTTTGGCGATCGTCAGTATTGAGTCCCCTCTCCCACAGGCCAGTCCTGAGCAGGTCCAGGAGAAGATCCTCGAAAAGCCTCTTCAGCTCACTCTCACCCTGCGCGAGAAAGAAGTAGAAATCTGGAGCCCTTTCAATAAGATCCCAACCAAGTCCATCGCAAATACGCCTGAGGGTGAGATCAACCTCAAAGCAATTCACGAGGCGCTCATTGAAGTCAAAAAATCATTCCCAAATGAGACGCAAGTGGTGCTAGCTCCAAACAACGCCACTCCCTACGAAGTATTGATTTCACTCATGGATACCATTCGAAATCTTGACCCTACTGACCCTTCCATTTTCATTAAAAATGAAAAAACCGGAGTTGATGAGCCAGCCAAGGGCCTTTTTCCTAAGGTCGTCTTTGGTAACTTACTAGGAGACACCTAAATGGCCACTAGTCGAGGAATTATGGCCCGAAAAGGCCGAAGAAATGCAAACAAGACATTTGAGCTCCAACTGACAAGCATGATGGATGTTCTAGTCATTATTGTTGTATTTCTCTTGAAGAGCTACAATATCAGCACTCATAACTTCTCCAACGCTTCTGGATTACAACTCCCACTCTCAGGATCTCAGGATAACCCTACAGATAGTCTCCAAGTCATTGTTACGCCAGAATCCATCACCGTAGATCAGAATCGCATCCTGGACTTTCAACAATTGGCAGGACAGATGAGTAGCAAGGAGGCCAATTACTCCTTTAGATCATCCGATCTAGATGAGGGCGGTCGAAGGATCATTCCACTTTACGACGCCTTAATAAAAGCAAAGGAAAAAACAGAGCTTTTATTAGCAAAGTCTCAATCAAGAACAGCTGATGGCAAGCCACTCCCCTTTGAAGGAATTCTAGCCATTCAGGCCGATAAGAGAGTAAAGTACGATACGATTAAAAAGATTATGTATACTGCTGGCAGTGCGGGATATAAAGTTTTTCGCTTCCTAGCACTCAAAAAAGACACTTAAGTACGCGTTTGCACCAGAGCAGCCGTACATACCAGCAGTAGATAAAAAAGACCGAATAGAACTCAAAATTAAGCTCCTATCAAACACTTGCCCATACCCTCACCCATTCTATGAATGGAGTGAAAAACTCGCCTTGAGTCAATGGCACTTAAATTCTTTTTTATTTAAATTTTTATAGATTAATCAAGATCTTAATGAAAGATCATTAATGTTGATCAAGTGATCAATTTTTATTATTTTTTTGTTTAAAATTAAAATCGATCTTAATTATTTATTCTAATAAAAATTAAAAAAAGGACACAACCTAACTCCTATCCAATAAACTACTAGGAATACTCAATCTCTGAATCGAGCTTTATACCTATGATATTAAAATTATTGCCTTTCTCACTCCTATTCATCAGTAGCTTAGCTTTAGCTACTGATGCTCTCATTACAGGCTTTAAGCCTATCTCTGACAACCTCAACTCTAAAATTCACCTCGATCGGGAGTGGATTGACTCCAGTCCCATAGGCAGGACACTCTACGGTAACGAGCTACCTTTTTTCATCCGAGACATGCTCATTCAAAGGATAGATCGAAAAATACTCATCCCTGCTTTTAATCCGGAAATACATCTCGCATCCTTTTACAATAAGATGAGAGGCTCCCTACCGATTGAGCAGCAACAGGCTGCCGAAGAAAGAAAGCCTGGTACTAGAAAATACATCTCAGTCCACGGAGCCTTTTGCCTCGAATGAGAGTCTCAACAATTTGCAGTTCAACTTACTGAAAGCTTAGACATAGAGCTTTATAAAGGCTCAAGTGTACTTGAAGGAGGAAATGTCTTTATCCTTCCGCAACTTGATCGAGCGATTGTTGGATTCAACTCAGTTGCCCTTACTTTAATTGCATTGGAGAGAGGCTGGAGGAGTTACTCCCATGAAATTAGACCCGCACCCAAAGAAGAGGTCACGGAACATGCCTATCTTCTGGCTCGAAATCAGGCCTACCTCGATGGACACCCCCCTACACCCCCCTAAAGCACAAGAAACGATCTGGGATGATCTTGCCCAAGACGTGGACGAATCGACCCGGGAATCTCTCCTTGAGTCTGCAAGACTTTGGCAAGCTAAATGGAATGCTAAACTCAGCCAGATTTCAGATGATTTGGGATTGGATCGCTCTTGAGTAACCTTCATTCTCCGGCAAAACTAACATCTGGATTATGACCTAGCCGTCACGCCTGATGGGGTGATATTTCAAAATGCATCAATTCACCCTAAGTTAGCCGAAGTTCAGTACAAGCAACCCACTGAAAACGACTGGACGGTTCATGCCATCCGAGATGCAGAACCCAAGTCTGGATTTATTAATGGACTTTTTCTGGGATCTCAATACGTATCACTCAATCCTCCCACAGCTGAATTCGCAAAAATACTGGCAGAAACTGGAATCGAACCCGTGGTCTTAGATGGATTTTAAAAATTCTCAGAGAAACCCTCTGGGGGTTTAAGATGCCTCTCTCTTGAGCTGATTCGCTAGATTTTTCTCTAGGCTCTCGGAGTCATTCTTGATGAATACTCCATAGCGCTGGGTCATTACTCGTGATCTAAATGAATCTTGAGTTCTCTTTTCATCGCTTGAGAGTCAGACTCTAAATCATAATCTAAACTCTGAAGCGTACATAATGACTCCTGACCTTTACGGCACGAATAGAGAGTCCCTTGAAGGCGATACTTCTTTCTCTCATCTAACTCAGGAATCCTCAGCTCATGAGATTGAAGATCCTTCGCCAAATATTCATGAACTAGACTAAATGATTGACCATCTTGCGACTCAAAAATGGCAATCCAACTTGGGGCCTGTCCATTGAGTTTCCAATCAGATTTAAACTCTAGAGAAACTGAGGCTCGGCTATGAAAATTAAACTTCAGACTTCCACGATACTGCAAGCGAGGTAATGCTGAGCTAAATTCTCTTTTTTTTCTCTTCTCTGGCACTGAAGAGTTTTCTTGTTCTTTAGCTTCTTTAGCTTCCCTAGATCCACCTAAACCCCTGAGCTCAAGGGTTCTCACTTTTTTTTGCTGAAGATCCAGAACACGAATCCTATGATTATTCGTGTCGGTAACAAAAATCTGTTGCCCCACCTTAATCAGCCCTGACGGTTCATTAAATCTTGCCTCAGCAAAGCTGCCATCCTTATACCCTGGCTGAACAGAACCTGTCAGTGTTCGAAGGACCTTAGCTTTGGGGTCGTAAACTCGAATCGAGTGATTATAGGTATCAGCAATATAAACACCACTTGCATCAGCCCAGACACCCAAAGGGTGTTGCAAGCGTGCCTGATGGGAATTACCGTCTATTAATCCAAAATCAAACAATCCTTGACCAAGAAGGGTCGTCACCTGAGCCATCTCAAGAACTCTTAATGAACTCGTTTCAGCATCAACGAAGTATGTTTTTGTTCCGTAAGAGCTCAAACCGCTTGGCTGAGAGAGAGAACTATAGGGAAATACCCCATCATCTATGAACTCTCTTCCATTACCTGCAATCACATCCAGAGTACCCTTGCTCAAATCTAAGACCCAAAGCTGATGGACGCCTGCCATAGCAATCACGATAGAGTTTGGATGACCTGCCAAAAAAGCTAGATCCCACGGCGAACTCAATGGAGTTTTCAGGGCATCTACACCCTGAGACTCTAATGGAACCCCCTGTGCTCCATTTCCAGCTATCACTTCAATACGTTCAGTTTTAAGATCTACCCTCTTGATTCGATGATCCTCAGTATCTGCAACATAGAGTTGATGGTCTCGATAAATTAACCCCTGAGGCCTGTTCAACCGAATAGTGGGATCATTCGACTCTATCACTCTCTGAAGCTGACCCTTAAGGTCTACACTCACTAGACGATGATTCTGAGAGTCAGAGATCCAGATCCATTTTCGATCAGAATCATAGGTCAACTTACCTGGAAATCTAAGAACAGTGTCAGCTTCGTGGCTCTTTTCGAGAACGATGGGCAGAGGAGATGTATTCAAAGAGCGCGAGAATTTTTGAATAATCGAGGAAATTTCTCTCCTGAGATCCTCAGTGTGGCCCTCACCGGAATACACCTGTTCTACTTCCCCTAATGGATTGATTAAAATGAGGGTTGGCCATGCCTTAACGGCAAAAGAATTCCAGACTCTAAAATTCGAATCATTCACAACTGGATGCTCAATCTCATACCTTAGCACCGCAGAGCGAATGGCCCCAGTATTTTTTTCCTGATCAAACTTCCCCGAATGCACCCCAATGACTAAAAGGGAGGACCCAAATTCTTTTTCAAGCTCATGGAGTTGTGGAAGCACGTGCATGCAGTTAATACAGCAATAGGTCCAGAAATCGAGCAGAATAATTCTGTTCTGAAGATCCTTCACTTTGAAGGGACGTGAAACGTTTAACCAATCCCTTTCTTGAGTCAATGTGGAGTAAACACCGGAGCTCTCGGATTGCTCAGGCGAGAGGAATGCTTTTCTAACAGATGCACTACCCCAATAAACCACCACACTGACACATAAGCCCAACAGGAAGGAAATGAGTGCTCTTTGATTAAACTGCATTACCTCTATCTATTCGCTGACGGATGAAATTTAAATGGGAATCGTACTTCCACAGCCCCACCCACAGGTGTCGGAAACTGAATCCGCTTAAGCACCTTTACAACACACCCCTCGACATTAGCATTCTTCATCGAGGATGAACTGACTCCTGCCTGGGTTACCTTTCCGCTTGAACCAATCTCAAACTGAGAAATAATCACGCCTGAGAGATTTGGATTCTCAGCATTGATCTCTTTTTCGTAGCAGTAAGCGAATTCGTCTCGATGAGCTAAAATCGCCTCTGCTACAGCATCTCGATCAATTGAGCCTTGAACTACGACTTCATCAGGCCCATTTCCAACAATATCGACTCGTACTCGATTGCCCACGATACCAGTGCCTGCACCAGCAACTCCTGCTCCGGTTCCAACACGTCCTAACCCGCTGCCTTTACGTCCGAGTCCACCTAACGTATTTTCAGCCGTACCTCCTCCACCCTGGCCAGAGCCTGCGATAGCCAGTCCTCCAGATCCGCCAGTACTAAAATTACCAAAACCGGTGAGCTTACCGCCACCCTCACCAATATTGATGGCCGTATTTCCAAGTAGGTTTTGAATCTTGCCTCCACTCCCCTTGAGTAGATCTAAGTTTCCTTCTTCTGGAACCTGGCTTGCTGCTTGAGCTCCTGATGTATTTCCATTCTGAGTAGGCCTTGCAATTTGAGATACTTTGTCAGAGCTCATTTTTTTATTCTTGTCCCCCCGACTTCCTTCAGCACCCTTTGCTCGCGCACCTTCGCCTTCTTGAGCAAGTCTCTGACCTTGCGCTTGTTTCTGAGGAGCGGTGGCAGTCTTCTCAGGCTCCTTCTTAGGGGTTTGTGCCTTCCTAAGATCCATCTCTTTAGGTAAGGGCTTTTTCTCGGTCACTTTCTCAGGACTAATATCGATCACTTCTTTTTTCTTGGGAGCAGGAGGTGGCGGTGGCAAAAACTTCTCCGGCTGATAGAGTATAGTTGCAATACGATCAGGCACCTGCTCCACATCGATCTCTTTTTCTAAATTCACCCTAGATAATCCAATAAGAAAAGCCAGAGTAAAGACCATCGAAGTAGTAAAGATTTTAAAAAAAAGTGGATCTCGATCTAAGAGTCTTCTCTTTTTGAGACGAGGAGGAGCCGCTGTAAAACTGAAGTAGAAATCTAGATCTCCTACAGATATCTTCGCAAAATCATGTTGCCCCAGGGACACTTCAAAACCATAAGCACTGCGAGAGGCTCCTGAACATGCGTGAGCTAAAGTCATCAATTGACCCGACTTTTGAATCACTCCCTTCATTTGCCCATCGATATGTAAGGTGTATCCTTCAGGCTGCTGAACCGCTATTGGAAATAGACTTTCAGTCAGAATAGGAGGTACACCAAAATCTGCGCCAAATTGATTTCCTAGGGTGACCTTCTTTGTATCTACAAAGTGCTTCACATCAAGAATAGTATCGCACCACGACATGACCACTTCTAGAGCTCGTTTCGAGGTGGGGCGATAATCAAAAATCTCCTCAACTAATCTCCCCTCCTCAAGTAAGAGTGGTTTTAAGTCTTCTTGAGGATCATAAAAGAGCACCCGAGAATTTGCTTCTTTAGATCGATGAGTGAGTGAATCTTCAGCCTTAAACTCCTCAAGACTATATTTAAGTGTATATACACCTAAGGTAATCACATCATTGGGTTTAAGATCATGAGTGATCACCTTCTGCTGATTCACAAAAAGCCCGGTTTGGCTTGCGATATCATAAATAGTAGCGTGAACCTGATTTGAATTACGTGGGTCTTTTCGTACCTCGATCACAGCATGTATCGGAGATACGCCCTGCCCCTGCAGCCTAATGTTGGAGGAAATCACAGAGCCAATAACAATACGCTCTTTATCGAATCTATAGACTTGATCCTGCTCATTTCTAGCGCTAGTTACTAATCTAAAGATCAAAATCATCTTTTTCTTCTGAGAGAGATTTACGTGAGAATCCAATCCCTGCATACTCATCTACTTCTCCAATCTTTTCGTATCACTTTCAAATTCACTGGGAACAATATTTTTTATTTAAAAATAAATTACCTATTTACTTAGAACAACATCTCTCAGAATCTGTCTGTGAAAATGACTCCGACGTTTCACAAGTGAATTCATTTTTTCATCAGACTTTCTCTGAAAATAAAACTCTCCAGGACTTCTAATCTCTCCCTCAATAGATGCCCCTTCAAAATCAAGTTGAGTTTTCCTCGAGCTCTTTGAGTCTCCAGCCTCTTTAGCAAGAACTAAAGGGCCCATCTGAAACGCAAAAACAAACAGAGCACCGATCATAAAAATTCTCCCCATCATGATCATTCTCTTCCTTTCTTGCCTTCGCAGACTGACTTCAGTCTCTCGACTGATGATTTTTCAAAACCTTTCAATGATGCCTCATCTATTGCCCTAAGCTGGCCTATACATCCCTCAAGAGATCGACTCGCACTATGATAGTGCTGAACAAAGTCTAGATTCAACCCCTCACCTGTGACTAGCTCCTGAAAAACAGCTTCTGCTTGCTGGATTTGACCCATGCCTTGAAGCGCAATCGCATAACTCGCCTGAACCGCAGAGTTTTTTAGTTTTACTCGCACCTGTTCCAGAAGTGATTTTGATCTTGGGAAGATCCGGTAATAATTGAGAAGTAATGCTAGGTTGAATTTTCCAGTCACAAAAAACTCATCCTGTTTTAATCCCTCAAGTAAGTATGCTTTTGCCTCAGCTACTGCTACCCAATCATCTGCTGAATGAGTCATCAAAGACATCACTGCTAAGTTATTGAGAGAAATCACATCCTTTGGGTTGATACTTAAGGCCTTCTCATACGCTAATTGCGCAACGAGAGGCTTACCCTCGAGCCAGAGAAGATTCCCATACTCACTCCATGCTTTTGCGTCTTGAGTATTTTTCAAAAGTCGACCTTGAGCAGTCTTCAACGCCTCTGCGGAGGATGAACCAGCGATTTGATACCCCCCTGAGAATCCCTGAGCTTTGCCCTTATTCTTACTTCCAAGCTCAACGAGTTGATCCAATACCTCCGGCAGGGCAGGGCTTAAAATCTGTAAATCAACTGCTTTTACATAGGCTTGCTCCAAAGCTACTTTGGCTTTTTCACGAAGAGGAGCACTCACGGCTGATAAGCTTTTTTTAAAGCGCGCAATAGAATCCTGCTGGTAGCTTGACGGTGGCGCAACCCGATCCACCTCATCTGCAAAACGGACCAACCAGAGCGCTAAGCGATTAAGGGCAGCAACAGCCCAGGGTCCACCCACTTCCATTGAGGATTGATAGGCACGAGTCAAAGGCTCTAAAAATGCAAGCCTCTGGGCGACCGCCTTTTGTAATTGAGCCTCTGGAAGTGCGAGGGGCTCAAATTGAGCATCAGCCTCTAGCGCCACTGCAAGTTGGAAGCGTGCATAACCGATGTAAGGAGATACTGATTTTCCCTTTCCCCCTTTTATGCTTGCTACTTTCTTCAAAGTACTCTGAGCATGAACTAAATCCCGGCTCTTTTCATAGAGCTGCGCCAGATGAACCAAACACTCAGCTTGAAGCTCAGAACCTTCCTCCGCACACATCTTATAATACCGACTGGCTTGACCTTCTTGGCCAAGCTTTTCGTATGATTGAGCCAATTTTAAAGCTGCTCTAGATCGTCTTGAAAACTTTGGAAACTCATCGAGAAGTGTTGACCAAGCACTCGATTCCTTTTCAATCATGTTCAAAGCCTGATAAAGTCTTGCTGCAGTTTCGAGAGCTTCAGGCTCTCCATAGGTTTTTCCCAGCTGAAAAAACGACTGCGCCGCAACTTCAACTTCTCCACGAATCAATGAATGAGTCGCACTCACTCGAAGAGGCTCAATCATTGCCTTACTCTTTGAAAACTTTGCCGACCACGTTGTGAATACAGCCTGAATTTCAGCAGAAGAAGCGTGAGCTTTGAGTAGACTTTGAATGGCATTAGCGAAGGACTTCTCAATTAATACTCGATCTTGAGTCTGTTCTGCAAAAGCAAGATACTTTTGAGCAGCATCCGAGAACTTCTCATTCTTCTCATCTGCACTAATCTCATCAACCTTTAGTTTGAGGGAGTGGTCCTGAAGAGCAGCCTTCAACTTGCCCTTATTACTTTTCTGATCATTCCTCATCAGATCAGTCTGACTCAGAAGCGTTTTCACTACAGTTGCAAAATCCTCACTCAGACCGGGTGCGCGCTGGTGATCAAGATAGATTTGAAGCCACAAACTAGCAGCCGTCAGCGCCTGGGGTGAATTTGGCCACTTCTCAATGATTTTCTTGATTCGAGAAATAGCCTCAGGCCAGCTCGTCTTGTAAGCAGCTAAAAGTTGGGCAACTCGCAGAGCAGCAGATCGTGCTTCATCTGTATCCCCCAATGCCTCTAGCATGAGATCAGAGGCACTCACATACTCTCTCTCAATGGCATTCGGTGTATCTGACACGTTCTTAACAGGATTTTTCTTTAACACCTCAGCCAACGATTCTGCCCACAGAAGCTGAGCCTCTTTTACAAAACGAGTATCTTTTGTAGCAAGAATCTTACGATACAGATCCACTGCCTCAGAGCTCTTTCCTTGATCTTTTTTTAACTCTGCAAGGTACATCTGAATCTCTGGAAGCTCATGATGGGAGTCTTCTCTACTCAAAAAGTGGTTGATGTAAATTGCGTAGAGGATACCTGCAGAATCTAGATCCTGAGATTCCTTCTTTTTTCGATACTTTTGGTGATGCTCCGTGGCAAGCTTTCTGATCTTGACTCTCAGATTATGAATAGATGCCTCATGCTCTGCACTTAACTCATTAGGCCACTGATAATGAGCAAAGCGATCCGAAGCAGCTCTAAACTTAGACTCTCGAAGATCCATCTCAACCAGCTGTACAAAGGCATGGGAAGCGGAAGCTGACTGAGGATGTGTCTTCATCAGGCTTTCATAAACAAGGCGGGCTTTTTCCAGATCAACGTTTCGCTCATACTGTGCACCGAGCTTTTCTAGAAGCTTGGGATAGAGGGTCTGATCTCCAGTCTGTGACTGAAAATATCGGATAGCTTCATCTGCGTGCCCTAACTCAGTCATGAGACTAGCTAAATCACGAAGGGCTTCATCCTTCAGGGGACCAAACTTGACTTTAGGATCAGATGTTTTTGAAACAACATCTTTCATCGTACTAATGGAGAGATCATATTTACGAGTGCGGTAAAAGCACCACGCTAATTTATGAAGAATAGGTGGAGAAAGCTCATCTGGAGTGGTCTTAAGAGCTTTCTGGAAATACTCTGAAGCCTGGGGATAATTCACCTTCTTGTAGGCAAGGTCACCTAGAAACTTATAGGCAGCACCGACTAATCTGCTTTGAGGAAATTCATCCGTGAGTTTTCTATAGTAGTAGAGACTCTGCTCAGACTGATCCAACTCTCCATAGTAAAAACCTAGCGAAAAATAGATCTCATCCATCTTTTCGTATGGAATGTTAAAGCTCAGTACTTCCTTGCAAGCTTGAATGCCTTTATGAAGGAAAGGGAGGGAATGGGAGCGATCAATTTTAGAGTCTGCACTTCCCTGATCAATACGTTTTTCATGAACACGACCTTCGAGAAAAAACTCAGCTCTATAGGCCTCTCGATAAATTTCCGATAGTCGGAAGTAAAGATCAGCCCGTCGGTTTTGAGGAACTCTTCTACCCAGAGCAATCCTCAGTTGAGTAATTTCCTGTTCCCTTAATTCCCGAATCTGCCTCTCTTGAGACGACTCAGCAGAACGAAGTTCCTGGTCAGAATAAGACTTCTGAGCCCAAGTGTTTGAACTCAATAAGCTCAACCCTACTAGAGTTAAGGTTACAGCAGAAAGCTTCTTAATTTGTGCACTCAGATTCAAGTCCGAAAACATAATCCCCCAACTCATCATCCCAGAATTCACCGTTAAAGGTCCACTGATACTGGTAGTCTTTACGCTCAGGTATCCTATTACCTCTTTGCCTTTCAGCGGTTTCAAGCGTAGGCTGAGTTAAAAGCTTTTCTTTGGCGAGCTTCAGCATTTCGAGCTTGATGAAAGCCATTTTTTCAAAGCTTTCAATAATATCAGCATGATAATCAATAAGACTATTCTTCACAAAAGCGCCACCCAGGAGCTCAAGGGTGTGCCTCCTCCAATCAAAAACCTCATCAAGAAATCCTAAAAACCCCTTGCCTTCACCTCGGATTGATTGATCTAATTTAGAAACGAGCGCTCTTTCGTGTCTCAGATCAGCTTCCGTGCGTACGAGATTCTGAAAATATGGGCTCCTCACAAAGCGATTAGCCATCTGATACATCTGATTCTTTGTGGATAAGCGTGCTTTAAGTGCTGATTTTCCAAAATCGTAGAAATTTGCGAGGTCTTTCGAGTTGCGCTCCACAAATGTTTTTACTTCCTCGCCTACTTTTGAGTATCGAGAATTAAACTCATTGATCACCTGATTAGCATCTGAGTATAAGCACAGCGCTAAGAAGGATTGTGCACGCAAGACATCAACCTCAGGATTAAAGACAAAGCTTAAGGCCGGACTCTTATAGGAAACAAGCTTTCCTAAACTACGATTAAACTCTTCACGAGCAAACCCATTCCATGCTTGTTCAAAAAGTATATCTGTCCAGACATAACTTCCTTTAGGGATTTGGTCGTAAACTTGCTCAGCCTCTTCAAATTTCTCCATTTCATAGAGAGTCCTAGCTTGCCCTGCAGTGCATCGATCTCTAAGATCATCTCTTAAATCCCTCTGTTTGACTCGACTTATACGAGAAAGGCACTCTCTAAAATCCTGAATAGACTCGTCATACTTCCCTAAAATCGAATGAGCAGAACCCCTCAAGAGTAAGGCAAACGGATAACTCAATGAACCTTTCGTCATCCCGTCGATGTATTGTACGCTTCGAGTCGGATCATTATTAAGAAGAGCATCCTTGGCAAGAGAGTAAAGATATGCGCTTCGATTCTCCAAGTTGTAATCATTATACTTAGTATGACGAACAAGATATTTTCTCAAGAGGTCTGGACCTAGGATATCTAACAGATGCTGCGTTTGAGTCAATACGGACTGAACAGCAGAAGGATCTCCCACTTGCAAAGTCCTCAAAAAGAAATATGAGGCTGCATTAGGCAGACCTGCCTGAATTAATCCAAGCGCAATCCTCGAATAGGCTTCAGACTTTAGAGAGGAATCCTCTTGTACAGCAGCAAAGGCATAGCGAGCCGAAGAATAATATTGCCCCTTTTTATAGAGCTTGAGTGAGTCCTGCAAGTACTGTTTTCCTAAGCCTTCAGCTGAATAGGAACTGACAGGCGCAAGCACTAGAGAAAAGGACAAGGCAAAAAGAGGTAGGACTAGTACAAAGCCTTGCTGAAAAAAACCCCTTCGTGGGGTACTCACATTCTCCATCCGATTCCGAGAGCAAAATTGTAATTGGAATACCATGAAGATTCCCCTGTTAATCCATTAATAGGAGCTTGGTAAAAGGCGCCCGTGAGATCAATTCTGGCCATAAAATGGTCACTAATATAGTACTGATGACCTGTGCCTACCATAATTGCAGTTAAGTTCTGTTTTTGTAGGTTTTCAGACTGAGATGTTCTGGTGCGAGTATCCACACTCGTATTCATTGTTCCTAGACCCGCACTAAAATACCAATCAAAATATAAGATATTATTAAAAACATTAATCTTAGCGTACCACGGTACAAATTGAATCATTCCACCTGCAATAGAATCAATTTGCCTTACATTAGGTAGTGCATTAGGGGATGCGATTTCAAGAGCTTTAAGTATGGTGTTCGAAGAGTTTGATATCAGAGTGTAAAAACCCTCAATTCCAAACAGCTCTGAGATATAGTAAGTGAGACGCCCATCGAGATTGGTTGAGCGCTTGTAAGGATTTGACATCCCTACTCCCCCCATCAACGAAACTGAAGGACGATTGGCTTTTCTATACTTTCTGTTCTGAAGTACATAGATCCTCTTATCCGGATCAAGCCAACTGAAGTCATAATCCCCTGACTCCGCGGCATAGGCATCCGTGCAAGCCAACCCCATCAGCATTAGCCAAAGAATTGACACTACCCTCAACTCAGCTCTTTTAATCCACTCTCTCAAGAAGCATGAACTCAATTGAGATCTTATTTTTAAGTATTTTTTTTGGCTTTCCATAGCGTTACTTAATTTTACAAACGGAATATTAGAAGGGCAAGCATTTTGATTCTTTACCTTTTTTATTTAATGACAGAAAACAAGGCAACTCGATCTACGAACTCAAACTAGGAGAAATATCAAAGAGGAAGACAAATTAAAAACCACATCGAATGATGTCATCCTCACGGGAGAAGAGTACTGGACAATTACACTCTGAAGAGCACATACAAGCAAACACCTTATCAAATCTTCTACTCTCCAAAGAAAAAAGCCTGATGCAAGAACTCTCACATCAGGCTTCCATTTAATAAGGGACTGATTTTCATCTTAGGCCTCAGAAACTCTCGAGAACTCTCCTTCTATGCCTTAGAGTAAATCAAGAGCAATTACATTCTCTGAAGTCGAGCAATTCTCTCCTCAAGCGGAGGATGGGATGAGAAAAGTGCCATTAATCCAGTAGGCTTACTTGAGATCTGCAAAGCCTGAATTGTTTGATTCTCCTGAGGCTGAACTGCCTCAAAATTTCTTCTCAATGCTTCTAGAGCTTGAATCATATGATGCCGGCCTGCAAGACGAGCCCCCCCTTCATCTGCTCTAAACTCTCTGTAGCGAGAAAATGCTGCAATCACAATTGACCCCAAGATGAGGAATAGGAACTGAAGAAGATTTCTCGTTAAACTAAAGATCAGGCTGGACTGAAAGGAGCTCTCTCTTTCACGACTTCTTTGATTCCCCTGAATCATCTGGGTAATCACCAGAGCTACAATATAAGAGAGAAACATCGCAAAAGCGTTCACAATCCCCTGAAGGAGGGTCATGGTCACCATATCACCATTAGCAATATGACTGACTTCATGTCCTACAACTCCCTCAACCTCTTCAACACGCATTCGATTCAATAAACCTGTTGATACTGCAACTAGAGCACGTGACTTCGTTGGACCGGTTGCAAATGCATTCATTTCAGGCGAGTCATAAATACCTACTTCGGGCATCACAGGTAGGTAAGCTGCTCTCGACAGGCGGTGAACCATTTGTAAAAGGTGCTGCAATTCAGGATCTCGAGTTTGAGGATCAATCACCTGCACGCCCATCATCTGCTTAGCCATGAACCGGGATAAGAGTAGAGAAATAAAGGATCCTCCCATACCCCAAATTAAGCAAAAGATCATTAGGCTTTGATAATTGTAACCATGAGCAGTCAGCCTAGGACCAACACCTAGAACAGTGATCAATAATGAAAGAGTGAACATCACCAATAAATTCACTGCTAAGAAAAGAAAAACTCGTTTTATAAGAGCCATTTTTTTACCTCTTGAAATCTGCTCAAATCAACTATTGAACATGAAATAAAATGATTATGAATATCAAACTGTCAAGTCAACCCCTTTTGACTCAATCGATCTCGTTAAAACCCTGCTAAACTCAGAGAGAATATCACTAAAGAAGCAACAATGCAGTAATAGCCAAAGTACTTCCATTTTCCATGCTCAAGCCAAGAAGACAACCACCTGAGAGCAAGCAACCCTGCAATAAAACTAAAACACATTCCCAATAGTCCAGGCATCAGAAGCTCACCCCACTGCGCACCCACTTGAGACAGACCCAAACCAGAAGCCTTCATTAAGCGATGAAGGGAGTGAACCACAACGGGTGGCGTTAAAATCACAGCCAGTGCAAAACTAAAATCTTCAGCCAAACTTCGTTGTACACCACACAACAAACCTGCAGAAATAGTTGCACCAGATCGAGAAAAGCCTCGAAACGGGAGACATAAACCCTGAACTAAACCTATCCACAATGATTGTCTCAACCCCAGACGAGACTCTAATTTTTGCGATTCATTTTTTCCTGCTCGGAGAATGAGTAGACCGACTAGAAAAAGAGCTACCGCAATGAGTGGAAGGCTCTTAAAGAGATGCTCGATTTCAGCTACGTCTGTTTTTAAAATGGGTGGAAGAAGAATCTTCTCAAGAAAGATCTTTAATCCAAATCCGATCACTCCAGTAACGAAGGTAGCCACCAAGGTCATCTTAAAGAAATCTAAACTCAGCCTTCGCCATCTCGACCAAAAATAAGTCAGGACAGCAAACATCGTACCTGTATGAAGCATGACGAGTAAAAATGTCATCTCAGGAGTTGAGGGATCCAAGCCCATCAATTTTTCCGCAACAATCACATGAGCAGAGCTAGAGACAGGTAAAAGCTCTGCTGCACCTTGAACTAAAGCCAAACCAATCATCTGATCAATCCTCATGAGAACAAACCCTCTCCTTGGAAGTCTTGATTTACATCTCACCTTTATTCATTCAAGCTAATACTTTAGCCTACTCTCAAAAAGATCTGAATACAAAGTAGATTGAAAAGAAATTTTCTATCTCTGGATTGAATCCTACCCGTTAATATCCCCACACTCTCATACATGAAATTTGCAGTTGAAGGTAAACTGC
>Ga0255086_1000226_pt1 | contig 20349 bp, 17 predicted proteins | sample Colum_Cont_RepC__FD_188438 | JGI IMG/M metagenome (GOLD analysis project Ga0255086, IMG submission 188438) | Freshwater microbial communities from Columbia River, Oregon, United States - Colum_Cont_RepC_8d | ecosystem: Environmental > Aquatic > Freshwater > River | place: USA: Oregon | collected... | reverse complement strand
CGTGGTGGTGCTGATCGAGATGATGGGCAAGACCGGCTATGCCAAGGTCGCGCTCGACAAGAACGACGCTGCCGCACAGCTCGATGCCCCAGCGGCGGAAGCACCGGCGGTCTGATCGCCGGTTGCGGCAACAAAAAAGCCCGCGCAGTGCGCGGGCTTTTTTGCGGCCGCTGAAACGCTTTAGGCTTCAATGGACTTGCGCAGTTTCTTCATCGCCGCCGTTTCGATCTGGCGGATGCGCTCGGCAGAAACACCATACTCATCGCCCAGCTCCTGCAAGCCGGCCTTTTCGCCCGTGCTCAGCCAGCGGCGGGTAAGGATGTCGCGCTCGCGCGGGTTGAGCAGCACCATCGCACCACGCATTTTTTCCTCGCGCGCGTCCTGCCACTCGGCTTCTTCGATGGCGGCGATGTCGTTGCGGGCATCGGCGAGATAGTCCTCCGGCATGTAAGCCTCGTCACCATCGCTGGGCGTGGCGGAGAAGCTCATGTCGGCATTGCCGAGGCGCGCCTCCATCTGCATCACTTCTTCGGGCTTGACGTTCAAGTCCTTGGCGATGGCACGCACCTCTTCCGGGTTCATCCAGCCGAGGCGTTTCTTCGCACCACGCAGGTTGAAGAACAGCTTGCGCTGCGCCTTGGTGGTCGCGATCTTCACGATGCGCCAGTTCTTCAGGATGTATTCGTGGATCTCGGCCTTGATCCAGTGCACGGCAAAGCTGATGAGGCGCACGCCCTTGTCGGCGTCGAAGCGCTTCACGGCCTTCATCAGGCCGATGTTGCCCTCCTGAATGAGATCCGCCATTCCCAAGCCATAGCCCTGGTAGCCACGCGCGATGTGCACCACAAAGCGCAGGTTGCTGACGATCAGCTTCTGGGCGGCGGCGAGATCATTGGTTTCGTTCAGCTGGCGGGCCAGCTGCTGCTCCTCGGCGACATCGAGTACGGGGATGCGGCTGACGTGCGAGATGTAGCTGTCGAGGCTGCCGGCCAGCGGTGCAGGCCAGCTGTTGGCGCGTAAGGCAAGAGCGGTGGTCATCTTTCAATCTCCCAATGCGGCGGTGGATGTTAGCACTCGGTCGCTATGACTGCTAAACGGGGCTTAAGTTGCACCACCTGCGCCGACGCAGGGAAATATCCATTCTTGATGGCGATGATCGACGCTGGCTATGACCGCTAATTGCCGCCTAAAAGCGCTTATTGCGGCTCTATCTCACGCAAACGTTGCGAAACCGTGCGCCAGGCACCCATCCAGCCGAGCAGAATGCCGGCCCCGAACATCAGCGCCGTCGCATCCCAGGGCAGGCCCTGCAGGCGGTAGCTGGAGCCATACAGCCCGGCCAGATCGAGTGTGGGCTGGGTGAGTGCCAGCACCGCGCCATGCACCAGCAGCCAGGCGATGATGCCGCCGACCAGCCCATACCAGAGGCCGGTGTAGAGAAACGGGCGGCGGATGAAGCCATCGGTGGCGCCGATCAGTTTCAGCACCACGATCTCAGCGCGCCGCGCTTCGATATCGAGGCGGATGGTGTTGCCGACAATCACCACCACCGCCAGGCCCAGCAGACCGGCCACCAGCAGCACCAGCCGCTCGGCCAGCGCCAGAAAGGCGTACAGGCGATCCAGCCACTGGCGGTCGAGCTTGGCCACCTCCACCTCTGGCAGCCGTCCCAGTTCCACCACCAGCGCGTCGATCAGAGGGCGCTGCACACCCTTGACCGGGGAGATGGTGATCACGGCAGGCAGCGGGTTGCTTTCGAGCAGATCGAGCGCAGCACCAAAGCCCGACAGGGCCTTGAACTCCGCCAGCGATTCGGCGCGCGAGATGTAGCTGACGCTGGCGACGCCAGGGCGGGCGCGCAGCTTCTGCATGATCAGTCCGGCCTGATCTGGCGTCGTGCTGTCGTGCAGGAACAAGGAGACTTGCAGCGTGCTTTCCCAGGCGTAGCTGACGGCGCTGACATTGCGCACCGCCATGTGCAGGCTGGCAGGCAGTGCGAGCGTGATGCCCATGACGAAACAGGTGAGCAGCGCGCCGGAGAGGTTGCGGTAGAACTGGCCGAGCGTGAACACCGCATCGCGTGCATGGCCCTGCGTCAGCCTTGCGAAAAAGCCGGCGCGCAATGGGTTAGCCGAGGTCAATGGTGCGCTCCATCAGTTCGGGCGATTGCCGCGTGGTGAGTTGCCCCTTGTCGAGGTGGATCACGCGATACGGCAGTTTCTTGATCAGCCCCAGTGCATGTGTGGCCACCAGCACCGATACGCCCACTTCGTTGAAGCGGCGGAACAGCTCCATCACCTCGCGCGCCATGTCGGGGTCGAGATTGCCCGTGGGTTCATCCGCCAGCAGCAGCTGGGGCTTGGCGACGATGGCGCGGGCGATGCCAACACGCTGCTGCTCGCCGCCAGAGAGGGTGATGGGCGCGGCTTTCTCCTTGCCGAGCAGGCCCACGGCATCGAGTGCGGCACGTACGCGGCGGCCGATGTCGCCATGGCTGATGCCGCGAATCACCAGCGGGATGGCGACGTTGTCGTACACGCTGCGGTCGTAGAGCAGATTGAAGTTCTGGAACACCACGCCGATCTGCTGGCGAAACAGGGGGATCTGCCGCGACTTCACGCTGGAGGTGTTCTGGCCATTCACCATGATCTGCCCGCGCGTGGGGCGCTCCAGCAGGGCGATGAGCTTGAGCAGCGTCGATTTACCAGCCCCGGAGTTGCCGGTGAGAAAGGCCATCTCGCCCTTCGCCAGTGTCAGCGTCACATCCGAGAGCACGTCGCCCACGCCCTCATAGCGGTGACTGACGCGGTGGAAATGAATGATGTCTGCCATCAACTTTCTCTTTGGGCCCCGATCAGTGCGTCCACATACGCCTGTGCGTCAAAGGGCTCCAGGTCGTCCATGCCCTCGCCCAGTCCGACAAAGCGGACTGGCAGCGAGAGACGGCGTGCGATGGCCAGCAATATGCCACCTTTCGCAGTGCCATCCAACTTGGTGATGACCAGCCCGGTGAGGCCAATCGCCTCGTGGAATTGCACGGCCTGATTGAGCGCGTTCTGGCCGGTAGTGGCATCCACCACCATCAGCACTTCATGCGGTGCGTAGGGGTCGTGCTTTTGCAGCACGCGCTTGACCTTGCGCAGCTCGTCCATCAGGTGCGTCTGCGTGTGCAGACGGCCCGCCGTGTCGGCAATCACCAGATCAAAATCGCGCGCCTTCGCTGATTGCACGGCGTCGAAAATGACGCTGGCGGAATCAGCCCCCGCGCCCTGCGACAGAATCTGCACGCCGGCCCGCTCGCTCCAGTGCGTGAGCTGTTCCACCGCCGCCGCGCGAAAGGTATCGCCGGCCGCCAGCAGCACCTTTTTGCCCTCGCGCTTGTAGCGGGCGGCGAGCTTGCCGATGGTGGTGGTCTTGCCCACGCCGTTCACACCGGCGACGAACAAGATGTAGGGCTTGATGAATGCGGGCATGAGTAGCGGTTGGCTGATGGGTTGCAAGAGCTCCAGCAACGCGGCCTTGAGCGCGGCGCGCAGCTGCGGCTCAGTCTTGATGCGGCCCTGCTTCACTTCCGTATCCAGCCGGGCGATCAGCCACTGCGTGGCCTCGATGCCGGCATCGGCCATCAGAAGGCGGGTTTCGAGTTCTTCCAGCGCGTCGTCGTTGAGCGTGGCGCCGGCAAACAGGCTGCCGATGTCGCGGCTCAGCCAGGAGTCGCCCGCCACGCCCTTGTTGAGCTTGCTGCGGAACTTGGCGAGTGCGGATTCGCTCATCGCCTAGCCCTGGGCCACGATCTGGAAGGCTTCGCGCGCGGCCTGGAGCGTGTGCGCGATCTCCGCCTCGCCATGCGCCGCAGACACAAATCCGGCCTCGTAAGCCGAAGGGGCCAGATACACGCCGCGATCCAGCATGGCGTGAAAGAAGCGATTGAAGGCCTTGATGTCGCAGCGCCCGACATCGGCAAAGCTGTGGATGGCATGCGCGCCGAAATACAGCCCGAACATGCTGCCGACCTGGGTGGTGGTGAACGGCACGCCGGCGTCGTCCGCTGCCCGCTGCAAGCCCTGGAGCAGCGTCGTCGTGGCGTGCTCCAGCTGCGGATAGATCGCCTCGTCATCCAGCGCCTTCAGCAAGGCAAGGCCCGCCGCCATCGCCAGCGGATTGCCGGACAGCGTGCCCGCCTGATAGACCGCGCCGACGGGCGAGAGCTGCTGCATGACCTCGCGGCGTCCACCAAACGCGCCCACCGGCAGGCCGCCGCCGATGATCTTGCCGAGCGTGATCAGATCGGGGCGAATGCCATACAGGCCGGTCGCGCAGCGCGGGTGTACGCGAAAGCCCGTCATCACCTCATCGAAGATCAAGAGGCTGCCGTGGGCATCGCAAAGCGCACGCAGGCCTTCGAGAAAACCCTTGGCGGGCAGCACGCAGTTCATGTTGCCGGCCACCGGTTCGACGATCACCGCCGCAATGTCGGTGGGATGCGCTGCAAACAACGCTTCGACCGACGCCAGATCGTTGTAGATGGCGGTCAGTGTCAGCTCGGCCAGCACCGCCGGCACGCCGGGCGAGGTCGGCACACCAAAGGTCAGCGCGCCGGAGCCAGCCTTCACCAGCAGCGAGTCGCTGTGGCCGTGATAGCAGCCCTCGAACTTCAGGATGCGGCTCTTGCTCGTGAAGCCGCGTGCCAGCCGCAGCGCGCTCATGGTGGCCTCGGTGCCGCTGCTGCACAGGCGCACCATCTCCAGATGCGGCACGCGCTTGCACAGCAGCTCGGCCATCTCCACCTCGGCCTCGGTGGGTGCGCCATAGGAAAACCCGACCAGCGCCTGCGCGCGCACGGCATCAACCACCGCCGGGTGTTGATGGCCGAGGATCATCGGCCCCCAGGAGCCGATGTAATCGACGTAACGATGGCCATTGGCATCGGTCAGCCAGGCCCCGTCGGCGGCAGTGATGAAGCGCGGCGTGCCGCCCACCGACTTGAAGGCGCGAACGGGTGAGTTCACGCCGCCGGGGATGGTTTTCTGGGCGCGGGCGAACAGGGTTTCAGAGGCGGTCATTGCAACGGATCAGGGCGATGCTTCTTTGGGTTGCGCAGTGTAGGCGATGCGCTGCGCTCAATCCGCGAACAGCTGTGCATAGGCGCGGGCAGCGGCTTCGATATCCGGCGCGCCGAACACGCCTTCGATGGCGGCGATGTAATGGGCCCCAGCCGCAATCAACGGTGCGGCATTGGCGGGCGTGATGCCGCCGATGGCGCAGATCGGCACCGCCAGCGCAGCGCGCGCTTCCAGCAGCAGCGACCAGGGCGCGGGCAGTGCCTGCGGCTTGGTCGATGAGGGATAAAACGCCCCGAAGGCGACATAGCTGGCCCCGGCCTGCACGGCCGCTGTCGCCCGCGCCAGTGCATGCCCGCAGGTCGCGCCAATCACTGCCTGCGGGCATCGCGCGCGGGCGGCGGCGAGATCGCCATCGCTACTGCCAAGGTGCATGCCGTCGAAGCCGTGCTGCGCAACAAAGTCCACTGGCCCGTCGTTGATCAGCAGCGGCACGCCGGCCTCGCGACATAGGGCTTGCAGCAGCAGCGCATTGCGGAGCCGCGCGGTGTCATCACTGTGCTTGTCGCGGTATTGGATCAGCCGGGCACCGCCGCGCAAAGCGGCCTGCACGCTGCGTTGCAGACGCAAGGGCTCGCGGCAGATCGCCTCGGAGGTGATGGCATACAGCCCGCGTGAGGGTAAAGCGATCACAACGCGCTGCCGGGCAGCAGGCGGCGCGGCAGCCAGCGCCCGCCACCAATCGGGCGGGCCTGCCGCAGGGTTTCGTGCACATAGGCTTGTGCGGCAATCAGTGCGGCTTCCATCGACTCACCGAGCGCCAGCCGTGCCGCCAGTGCGGCGGCCAGCGTGCAGCCGGCACCGTGGAAATGGCCGGGCAGCCGCGCGCACTCGAACACCCGCACCGGCGCGCCCTTGCGGTACCAGCGATTGCGGCTGACCTCACCCGGCTCGTCCCCGCCGGTGATCAGCACATGCTGCGCACCATCGGCGAGCAGGGCCTGGCCTGCGGCGTCGAGATCATGCTCACCACTCCAGCGACGTGCTTCCGCTGCATTCGGCGTGAGCACGGTGCAGAGGGGGAACAACTGCTGGCGCATCTGCACCGCAAACTCGCTGCCGACCAGTTCAGCGCCGCCACCGGCACGCAGGATGGGGTCGAGCACCACCGGTCGCTGGCTCTGGCGGATGAGTGCGACCAGCACCGGCAACTGTGCGGGCGCACCGAGCAGGCCGATTTTGATGGCGGCGATGGCGCAATCGGCCAGCAGCAACTCTCCCTGCTGCGCCAGCGATTCCGGCGGCGTGGCATCGACGCGCTGCACATTGCGCGTGTCCTGTGCGGTCAGCGCCGTCACCAGTGTCAGCGCATGTGCGCCCTGGGCGGCAACGGCCTCGATATCGGCCTGGATGCCGGCCCCGCCTGTGGGGTCATGGCCGGAGCAGCAGAGCACGTTCGGCACGCGCATATCCCCTCCAAAAAATCAGTGTGACCCGCTTGATAAATGCGCCCGGATATGAGCGCCCTGCCGTTGTGCAGCGCAACAGGGCCGCGCAGGGGTTATGCACAGCAATGGGGCAGGCGGCCTGCAAGGGCCAAAATGGCGGCATTGTCTTGTCAGAATGCCGAAACAATTCTGTAAGCATTTGTTTTTGTTTGAATATATGGTGTGATTAGAAAAGCATCGCAATGCTTGAAGTCTCGCAGTGACGGGGCTTTGCGAGGGTGGGCAAACTCCTTATGCACAAAGTTATCCACGGAAATTGTGAGCAGATCGCATTACCCATAAGACATCAACAACTTACGGCACATAGTTAAAGTTGCAACGCAGCTCTGGCTGGTTTTTTCCGAAGCACTCAGGTTGCGTCTGTCGGCAGGCGAAAAATCGGCAGCCGCAGGTTCCAGACCATGGCGGCACCGCGCAGCAAAAGAATGGCCAGCATGCCCAGCCCGGCCGCCAGGTCGCGATCCACCGCCAGCGCAGCCAGCCCGATGTAGAGCGAGCAGCCGAAGATGATGGCCGTGGCGTAGAACTGCCCCTGCCGGAAAATCATTGGCACGTCATTGCACAGCACGTCGCGCAGCAGGCCGCCGAAGCTGCCGGTGATCACCCCCATCACCACCGCGATCACGCCATCGTGGCCCAGGCTCTGTGCAATACGGGCACCGGCGATGCCGAACAGGGCGAGGCCAAGGGCATCGGCGGCTTCGAGCACGCGCTCCGGGATCAGCCGCCTGCGGGCATACAGCAGGGTGAATGCCGTCGCCGCCAGCGTGGCGTGCAGATAGGCCGGGTTGGCGATCCAGAACACGGTTCGATCGAGCAGCAGATCGCGCACTGTGCCACCACCGACGGCCGTCACCCCTGCAATCACCGCTACCCCCAGCCAGTCAAACTGGCGACGACCGGCCACCAGCGCGCCAGCGATGGCATTGGCGGCAACACCTGCGAGATCCAGCCACTGGCCGAGCGAGTTCATCGGCTGCGGGGCTTGAGCCAGTCCGCCGCCATGCGCCAGGTCGTGCCCGGTGCCTTGCTGCCGGCGAACACGCCGGCGTGGCCGCCGGGTGCGGTCTGGAACAGCTTGTCGTGGCTCGCGACGATATCCATCACCTTGCGGGCGGCTTCGAGCGTGACGATCTTGTCGCCAGTGCCTGCAATGGCGAGCAGCGAGGCATCGATGCGATCGAGCAGCGCCTCTTGATCCCGGCCCAGTTTCACCCGGCCCTTGCTCAGTGCATTGTCGAGACCGACACGCACCACGAAGTCCTGCACGATGCCTCCGGGGTAGGCGTGCATATCGTTGAACCACGTCGCCATGGTGTCGTGCTGCACCACGTAGTCGCGATCCCAGAGGTTCATCAACAGGTCGATGTAATTGGTGAGCGTGCCCATCGGGTTGGTGAGCTTGAAGGCAAGCGAAGACACCCAGCCCGGCACGTTGAGCCGCTTGGGGTCGAGCTGGTGGATGCGAAAACCCGTGTAGCGCCGCACCAGCCGGATCGGCGTGCGCATCGCGCCCAGCAACTGGCCCGCAACACCGATCTGGTGCATGTCGATGGGGCTGGCGATGGTGACGATGTTCTTGATGTGCGGGTCGTGCGCCCAGCCCGCGTGCACGAGGCAGAACAGCCCGCCCATGCAGTAGCCGAGCAGCGAGAGATCCTTGATGCGGGAGTCCTTGCGCACGGCGGCGATGGCGGCGGGCAGCAGGCGCGTGGTGTAGTCGGCGAGGCCAAGGTGCGAGTGATCCTTGTCCGGGCTGCCGAAGTCCACGAGGTAGACCTTGAAGCCCTCTTGCAACAGGAATCGCACCAGGCTGCGCTGCGGCAGCAGGTCGAAATTGAGCGGGTCGGCGGCGAGTGGCGGCACCAGCAGGATCGGCACGCGATGACGCTTGTGGTGCTGCGGCATCTCTTCCAGCGGGCGATAGCGGCGCACCGACAGCAGGCCGTCTTCGTGGATGAGATCGTACGGCGTGAGATCGGCCACCACGAAGCGGTCGGCATTGGTCTGCCGCTCGATGGCGTTGCTGACCGAGGCCAGCAGCCGCTCCAGCGTCAACTCAGCGGCATCGACCCGGCGCCGCGCCGGGGCTGGCAGGCGGGTCTTGAACTGGCTGTAGGCGTCTTGGGCGGTGCGCATCAGCGCCGCTTTTCAGCCACCACGGACTCGTGGATGAAAAGCGGGTAGCGGCTGTCGCTGTCCAGCAACTCGTACCAACCGGGGCTGCCCACCACCCGGCGCGCACGACGCTCGCTGCCCGCCGCTAGACTGGCCATCTTCGCGCCCTTGGCCGAGGGCGCATTGCGCACGATGGCCGACTTGATCACGGTCAGCCGCAGGCCCGTCACCTCCGCTGCTGCGGGCGATGGCCTGGCCGCTGCGTCACTGGCATCCACCACGCTGGCACTGATGAAACGCAGGCCGCCATCAAGCACAAACCAGTCGGGGTTACCCGCAATGCGCCAGCCTTGCAGGCGCGTGCCGGCATCGGCACGGGAGAGTTTCTCCCCATTGCGGCTGGGCGCATCACGGATGATCGCTTTCTCACGAACAGTGAGCATGACGGCGGTGGGATCGACGGCTGGCGTTGCGGGGGCCGACGGCGTGGAGACTTGCGGCGCGGCCTGCTGGGGCGCCTGCATCGGGTCGGTGCCGGATTCAATGCCGATCTGCACGGCAATGCTGCGGGCACTGATGTCTGCCTGCGCGGCCATGGCATCGGCAAAGTTGCGGCAGGGGCCATCCTGCACCGAGCGGCGGTTGATGTTGGTGATGCGCAGGCCACGATGCTCGAAGGGCTGGTCGTGCACCAGCTCCAGCGTGCGGCGGCAGAGCTGCTTGTCGATCACCTCCACTTTTGCCTCGCCGCTGAGCGCCACCGCGCTGCCTGCAAGCGGCAGGCTGAATGACTGATTCGCCGTGGTCACCATCGCCATCTTCAGTTGCCGCTCCAGGTCGGCGGCGGCTTCACGCAGACTTTTGGCAGCTTGGGCCGGCGAGGCCGCCGCCAGCATCAGAAACACAGTGACGACAGTGGCCCATCGCGGCCAGATCAGTTGAGGCATGGAATCCTTGTTCGGCCCACTGGGCCATGCGGTGTCAGCCGGTATAGTGCCGTTTATTGTCGACAAATGCGCCGTCCATCTGATCCACCTGGCGGCAGCGCTGGCGGTGTGCATGCGACACTTTCGGCAGACATTTGCCCGGATACCCCATGCCTGCCGTCCGCCTTGTAGTGGATACGGTCGACGCCGCCGTTGACCATCTGATCAAAACAATCGGCAAGGACATCCGCATCGGCCTGCCGCTGGGCCTGGGCAAGCCCACCCAGCTCGTCAACGCGCTGTATGCCCGCGCCAAGGCCGACTCGACACTTTCGCTGACCATCCTCACCGCGCTGTCGCTGGAAAAACCAGTGCCGGGTTCGGCGCTCGAAGCACGCTTCCTGCAACCCTTTCTCGACCGCGTATTCGGCGACTGCCCCGATCTCGACTACATGCTGGACCTGCGCGCCAACCGGTTGCCGACGAACGTGCAGGTGAAGGAGTTCTTCTTCAAACCCGGCAGCAACCTCAACAGCCCGCACGCGCAGCGCAACTACATCAGCACCAACTACACCTTTGCCGCGCGCGATGTCTTCAATCAGGGCTGCAACGTTGCGGCGCAGTTGATCTGCAAGCGCGATACGCCCGACGGCTTGCGCTACTCGCTGAGCTGCAACCCCGACACCAGCCCGGAGCTGATCGAACTGCTGCGCGCCAGCGGCCGGCCGCATGCGGTGGTGGGGCTGGTCAACCAGAACCTGCCCTACATGGCCAACGATGCCGAGGTGCTGCCCTCGGCGTTCGACCTGGTCGTTGACGCGCCCCGCTACACCACCACGCTGTTCTCCACGCCCAAGCTCGCCGTCACCCCGCCGGACTACGCCATCGGCCTCTATGCCAGCGCCTTGATCAAGGACGGCGGCACCTTGCAGGTGGGCATCGGTGCGCTGGGCGATGCCGTGGTGCACGCCGCGCGCCTGCGCCACCAGCAGACGGCCACCTACCGCGAGGCGCTTTCTGCCATTGGCGCGCTACAGCAGCACGGTGCGCTCATCGACGGCCACGGCGGCACCGCGCCCTTCGAGCAAGGGCTGTATGGGGCCACGGAGATGTTCGTGGATGGCTTCATGCACCTCTACGAAGCCGGCATCCTGAAGCGCGCGGTCTACGATTTCTGGGCCTTGCAGCAGCTCATCAACGAGGGCCGCTGCAACCCGCATGCCCTGCAAGCCAGCGTGCTGGATGACCTCGAAGCGCTCGGCGTGCGCGTCATCCGCACGCAGGATTTCGAGGTGCTGCAACGCCACGGCTTTTTCAGCGAGGCCATCCGTTACGACGCCGGCCATCTCATCGCGCCGGATGGCGAGCGGGTGATTGCCAACGTCGCCAACCCCGATTCGCGCCGCGTGATGGCGCGTTGCCTGGGCCAGCGGCTGAAGAACGGCATCGTGCTGCACGGCGGGTTCTTCCTCGGCCCCAATGCCTTCTACGCCGCGCTGCGCGCGATGCCCGACGAGGAGCGCGCCACCATCTGCATGACCGGCGTCTACAAGGTCAACCAGCTCGACCACAACCCGCGTCTCTACAAGGCGCAGCGCCAGCACGCGCGCTTCATCAACACCGGCATCATGGCCACACTCAGCGGCGCGGTGATGAGCGATGGGCTGGAGGACGGCCGCGTGGTCAGCGGCGTGGGCGGGCAATACAACTTCGTGGCGATGGCGCACCAGCTGCCGACCGGCCGCAGCGTGCTGCTGATCCGCGCCGTGCGCGACAAGGAGGGCAAAACCGCCGCGCCCTCATCCAACATCGTCTTCAACTACGGCCACATCACCATCCCGCGCCACCTGCGCGACATCGTGGTCACCGAGTACGGCATTGCCGATTTGCGCAGCAAGACCGACAACGAAGTGGCCAAGGCGCTGCTGCACATCGCCGACTCGCGCTTCCAGCCCGAGCTGCTGGCCCAAGTAAAGCAGAGCGGCAAGGTGGAAGCCGACTACGTCATCCCCGAAGCCTTCCGCCAAAACACCCCGGCCGCGTTGGAAGCCAAGCTGGCGGCGTTCAAGAAAGACCTGCCTGCCTTCCCCTTTGGCACCGATCTGACGGCGGACGAGATCAAGCTCGGCAAGGCGCTCAAGGTCGTGAAGGCGCAGGCCGCGAAGCAGAACAAGCTCAAGCTCGCCTTCGACGCCTGGCGCTTCAAGGACATCCCCGCCAGTGCGCAACCTCACCTCGAACGCATGGGCCTCACCGACCCGCAGACCTTGCAGGACAAGGTGGTGCGCATGCTGCTGGTGAAAGCGCTCGGCGCATAATTCACCCAGATCGCCGCCGCCCTCAGCGCAGCCGCAAACCAGAATGGAGTGAGAGATGGGCAAGCTCAGCAAATATGTGTCCCCGCTGCCGGATGCCAGCGGCATCGTGCGCTACAGCGACGAGGAAAACAGCATCTGGGCCGAGCTGTATGCGCGGCAGGAAAAAGCCGTGCAGGGCAAGTGCTGCGACGAGTTTCTGCAAGGGCTAGCTCTCATCAACATGCCCAAAGACCGCGTGCCGCAACTGCCCGAAATCAGCCGCGTGCTCAAGCGCGAAACCGGCTGGGAAGTGGCCTATGTGCCGGCGCTCATCCCCTTCAGCGAGTTCTTCAAGCTGCTCGCCAACAAGCAATTCCCCGCCGCCACCTTCGTGCGCACCCGCGAGGAGCTGGACTATTTGCAGGAGCCCGACATCTTCCACGAGCTGTTCGGCCACACGCCCCTGCTCACCAACCCGCACTTCGCCGAGTTCACGCACCTCTACGGCAAGCTCGGCCTCGCCGCCAGCAAGGAAGACCGCGTCTTCCTTGCTCGGCTCTACTGGTTTACGGTGGAGTTTGGGCTGGTGCAGAAGCCGGGCGAGGCAATGCGGATTTATGGCGGCGGCATCTTGAGTTCGATTGGCGAAACCGATTACGCCTACTCATCCAACGTCGCCCTGCGCAAGCGCTTCGACCTGCTCGATGTGCTGCGCACGCCCTACCGCATCGACATCATGCAGCCGCTGTATTACGTGCTGGAAGACTTTGCGCAGCTCACCGAAATCACCAAGCGGGATTTGATGGCGGATGTGGCCGAGGCGCGCAAATTGGGGCTGCATGCGCCGTTGTATTCGCCGAAGTCCAACATCTAAAGCGCCACAACATAGGCCATTGCAGTGCTTGCGACTGCAGCAGAGTGGCGAGTGTCGCGCAGCTTCGCAGCTAAGGGTCACTTCAAGTTCGCTTAATAACTCCGAATGGAAATGACGATGGGCGTCTTCGAAATTAAATGCGCTGACGATCTTGTAGCTTTAGCGAAGGAAGCAGTACAGCAAGTGCGAATACACAAACAGTATCGCGACCTGATAGGCGCAGTGTTAATGGCGAACCATGTGGCGGATTGGCACTACATCAAAGATCTTGGGAGGACGGATTTCCGAGACCGTGAAAAAGAGGCGATGAGGGCCAGGTATCCTGAGTGGGAAGTCCTGCGCCAATTGGCCAACGGCACAAAACACCCAAAAAAACAAAATATCCAAGCAAAACGAGATGAACTTCAATGGGAGCATGACGACTTCTGGACCAGCCCCGGACACGTGGGAGACGACGGATCAGATTGGTTTGTGGCCTTTGAAGGAAATCCGCGCTCGGTGACCGTGCTTATTGAAACATTCCTAGAGAAGTTTTCAGATCGGTCTGCTCGTCCAAAATGAGCTCGTAGGATGGGCTGAACGAATGTGAAGCCCATCGTTCGCAGCTTGGCCGCACTCGATCAGATGGGCTTCGCTGTGCTCAGCCCATCCTACGGTTCTGTCATTCCCGCGAAAGCGGGAATCCAGTTCGCGCAAAGCGCATCGGCTTTCACGCAGCAGAACACACCTGGATTCCCGCCTTCGCGGGAATGACGAGCCATTTAAGGCTTGGCGGGCAAAGCCTGCATCGGCATCGCCGCAAACAATCTTCGCGCTTCGGCATACGAAATCTTGCTGGTCGCACCCAACTTGCGGTCGGCCCACCAGCGCCGCACGGTCGCGCTCTTCACCACCCAGTACGGCACGGCGGGAAACTGCTCGATGTCGCTCACCAGATAACCCTCGATACCATCGAGCTTGGCCATGAAGCCGCGCTCGTCGAAGTTGCGGCTGGAGCCGACCATGTGGCTGGGGCAGAAGTAGATGCCGCGATCACTCAGCGAGCGCACCTCCCACTTGCCGCCGTGGGCGTCGATCACGTCGTAGGGCGTGGCCTCGCTGGGGCTCAAGCGGCCTTGCAGCACCTCGCGTACAAAGCGGCGTTCGATGAGAAAGGAAATGCGGCGGCCATCGGTGAAGTATTCGCGCACCTCGGCCGCACTCACGCCCAGTGCGCCTTGCAGCGCGGGCAGGTTCCACTCCATCACGCCGTTGGGCTCGGCGGCCTGCGCCGTGCCGAGCCAGAGCGCGCCCCACAGCCAGCTGCTTTTCATTGCCATGCCCTCGCCTCAAGCCTGCGCCGATGATGCCCCGCCGTCACCGGGCCGCGCGAGGTCGGGGTTTACAATCGCGCCATATCCACCTTGAGTTGCAGCCATGACGAATCACAACCCCCTGGGCACCGACGGCTTCGAGTTTGTCGAGTTCACTGCGCCCACCGCAGCGGGCATTGCTCAATTGCAAAAGCTGTTCGAGATGATGGGCTTCACCGCCATTGCCAAGCACCGCAGCAAGGACGTGACGCTGTTCCGCCAGGGCGGCATCAACTTCCTCGTCAGCAGCCAGCCGTATACGCACTTCGCACAGTTCGCCACCGCCCACGGCCCCTCGGCCTGCGCGATGGGTTGGCGCGTGAAAGATGCCCCCGCCGCCTACGACTACGCGATCTCGAAAGGCGCGGTGGCCTTCGACGCCAAGCCCGGCTTCATGGAGCTGCGCCTGCCGAGCGTCTACGGCATCGGCAACTCGGTGCTGTACTTTGCAGATGAGCGCACAGGGCATTCGATTTACGACGTGGACTTCATCCCCATCGAGGGTGTCGATCAGCAGCCTGCCGGCGTGGGCCTGACCGAGATCGACCACCTCACGCATAACGTCGCGCGCGGCAACATGGATGTGTGGTCGGGCTTCTACGAAAACATCGCCAACTTCAAGCAGATTCGGTACTTCGACATCGAAGGCAAGCAGACGGGCCTGTTCAGCAAGGCGATGACCAGCCCTTGCGGCCGCATCCGCATTCCCATCAACGAATCGGCGGATGACAAATCACAGATCGAGGAGTTCCTGCGCCAGTATCGCGGCGAGGGCATCCAGCACATCGCGCTGGCCTCGCCCGACATCTACAAGACCGTGGCCGCACTCAAAGCGCGCGGCGTGGTCTTCATGGACACGCTCGACACCTACTTCGATGGCATCGACAAGCGCGTGCCGAACCACGGTGAAAACGTGGCGGCACTCAAGGAGCTGAAAATCCTCATCGACGGCGCGCCGGTGGAGGGCATCCTGCTGCAAATCTTCACCTCGACGGTGATTGGTCCGATCTTCTTCGAGATCATCCAGCGCAAGGGCAACGAGGGTTTTGGCGAGGGCAATTTCCGCGCGCTGTTCGAGTCGATCGAAGAAGACCAGATCAAGCGTGGTGTGTTGCAGGCGGCTTGAAGGGCAAGGCCATGTCGCGCAAATGGATACATCGCCCACACGTTGAAGGTCTTGCTTCGCGGCAGGCCCACGCTGATCTGCCACCCGGCACAGTGGAGCGCGAGCTGGGCAAGGAGGGTTTCTTCGGCCCGGCCACGCACATGATTCACCCCAAGCCGCCGACCGGCTGGACGAGCTGGGAAGGGCCTTTGAGGCCGCGAGCTTTCGATGCCGTGCAGCTCAAGGGCGATGGCCCCAGCCCTTGGGATGCCCACGAGCTGCTGTTCAACGCCCACTGCCGCTTTCGCCAGTGGACTTGCGCCGCCTCGATGACCCAGCTTGTGCGCAACAGCGATGGCGACGAGCTGCTGTTCATCCATGCGGGCGATGCGGAGTTGTTCTGCGACTATGGCCATCTCACGATCATGAGCGGCGACTACGTGGTGCTGCCGCGCGGCACGCTCTGGCGCATCGAGTGCGCGGCCCCCGTGACCATGCTGCTGATCGAGGCGACCAACAGCAGCTACCAGTTGCCGGACAAGGGCCTGCTCGGCGAACACGCCATCTTCGACCCGGCGATGCTCGACATTCCCGCCATCGACGAAGCGTTCAAGGCGCAGGCCGCGCAGACATCACAAGAGTGGAAGGTGGTCATCAAGCGGCGCGGGGTTTTCAGCACCGTCACCTATCCCTTCAATCCGCTCGATGCGGTGGGCTGGCACGGCAACCTGCACCCGGTGCGGATCAACGTGAAGGACATTCGCCCGCTAGTGTCGGCGCGCTATCACCTGCCGCCGTCGGCGCACACCACCTTCGTCGCCAATCGCTTCGTGGTCTGCACCTTTGCACCGCGCCCCTTCGAGACGGATCCCGGCGCGATCAAGGTGCCGTTCTTCCACAACAACGACGACTACGACGAGGTCTTGTTCTATCACGCTGGGGATTTCTTCAGCCGCGACAACATCCATGCGGGGATGATCACCCTGCACCCCTGCGGCTTCACCCACGGGCCGCACCCCAAGGCCCTCGGCAAGATGTTGGTGCAGCCGAAAGTGGCAACCGATGAATACGCGGTGATGATCGACACCCGCGATGCGCTGGAGGTCGGCGCGGCCGCGACCAGTGTTGAAGCCGCCGACTACCACCTGAGCTGGCGCGAGGCACCGAAACCCTGATGCGCATCCTGCCCCTGACACTCGCCGCGACACTGCTGACTGCACTCGCGGGTTGCGAAACCTCCAGCAGCGCCGGCGGGAGCACGCCCGAAGGCAATGCCGCCATCGACCCCACCACACTCTGCGTGAGCAACAGCTGCGGCACCCGCTTACCTCTGCTGGCCATCGGCGATGCCGAGAACATTCAGTTCACGGACAGTGGCCGCTTGTTTGTCTCCGGCGGCACCAATGTCTACGAGATCACCCGCAGCGGCTCGGTGTTCGAGTCACATGCGCTGCTCGATGGCAGCTGCAATTTCACCGGTCTCGCCATCCGCGCCAACACGCTCTACGCCAACTGTTTTGATGGCCGCCTCTACGCTGCCCCCATCGGCAGCAGCACGACAACGCAGGCCAAGCTCGTGGAGATCCACAACTCCGGCCTCGCCTCCGCCAATGGCCTCAGCGATGGGCCCGACAACACGCTCTACATCGTCAACGGGCCGATCACCGATGCACCCCGCGTGGTCAAGCTCACGCTCGACGCCGCCGACCCGATGACAGTCACCGCGCAGGCCGACTGGCTGAGCAGTGGCATCCAGATGCCCAACGGCATCCAGCGGCGCGGCAACACGCTCTACATCATGAACAGCAATGCGCTGGCAGGCGCAGGCACGCAGATTCTCGCGGTGCCGATTGAGCCTGATGGCAGCGCTGGCCCGGTAGCGGTTCGTGCTGCGCTGTTCGCGATTGGGGATGACTTCACACTCGTCGGCGATCACTTTCTCAGTGTCGAGTTCGTCACCGGTGGTGCCAGCCTGATCAAGCCGGATGGCACGGTGGCGCAGAGCATCCGCACCGGCACTTTCATCGGTCCTTCGCATATCGAGGTGACGCGCGGGCCCTTGTTCAAGCCCGGCCAGATCCTGGTCACCGAAAAGGGCCTGCTGAGCGAGCCCGACTCGCCCATCGGCAACACGCTGACCCTGTTCCACCCCAGCAGCGACACACAACCTATTCCGCCCTGAGGGGCTGCGCGCCTATAGCGCGATCTCGTCCTCGCCTGCCGGCAGCAGCACGCTGCGGCCATCGCTCAACCGCAGCTGCACCGGGCCATCGCGCTGCACCCGCAGGCGCAGCGGCTGGCCCTTGAGACAAGTGGCTTCCGCATCAATGGTCAAGGCGCCGATGTTCATCAGGGTGCCCTCGATGAGCGCCTGACGCGGCAGCGGCGTGTCACCGGTGCGGCGGCGCTGGTCGGCCACCCAGGGCAGCGGGTCGACGCCCGCCGTGTTGCCGGTTTCAGTTTGCGCCAGGCTGCCGCCGCAGCCGTGGTTGAGCAGATCCACCACGCCTGCACCCGCCTCGCGCGTGCGGATGCCGGACGCCCAGTAGGCGCGGTCGTGGGCGATGCCCAGTGCGGCGTTGCCGATGCTGGGGTCGGTGCGATAGTGCAGCTGGGCCGGGTTGCGCACGCGCAGGAAGTCCCGCGAGTAGGCCGCCTCTTTCTGCCAGTCATCCAGCGCCAGAAACGTGAGGTGCTCGGCCACCGGGTGCAGGTACCAGGCAAAGATGTTTTCGCTGGCCAGAAATGCCGTATCGGTCGCGCGCGTGGCGGGCAGGGGCGCCAGCTCGTCCTCGGCCCCGTGCAGCATGGCGCTGGGCACATGGCGCAAGTTGGGCAGGAAGGGCGTCATATCGCCCACCACGCCGGCGTTGTAGCTGATGCTGCCCGCGAGCGGTGTGCCCGCCAGCCGGTTGCCGGTGACGCCCACCCATTCCACCAACCCGGCGAACACCTGCGGGTAGAGCGCGGCCATGCGGAAGCTGATGTAGCCGCCCTGCGAATAGCCGCTGGCGATGATGCGATCGGCATCGACGCGGTAGTGCGTCTGCGCATCCGCCATCACATCGAGCAGGTCGCGCTCGGCGTAGTCGGAGCCATAGCCCGCAGGGCCACGACCCAGCGGCGAGACCAGCAGACGGTTGAGATCCTCGCCAAAAGCCTGCTGAAAACCCGGCTGGTTGATCTGGCTCGAATGCGCCGCACCAGAGCCATGAAACACCATCTGCATCGGCGAAGGGTCTGGCAGGGTCTGCGGCAAATACAGGGCATAGGGCTGATAGCGCCCCAGGAACACGAAGTTCTGCGCTAGCGCGGCGATGTCACCGCCATCGCCGCGACCCGGCACGCCGCCGGGCTCCACGCCCTCGCCCATCGTCGCCTCGGCGTTGCGCGGCACGGTGTGGGCCGAGGTGTAGACGCGCTCATACAGCGCGCCGCCGCTGGCGGTTTCTGGCGGTGTGCTGCGGCGCTGTTCGAGTGCGGCCACGTCCACCGTCGCGGCGAAGACGCCAATGTCACCAGCTTGCAAGGCAGCAGCCTGCAAATCCTCGAAGAAATTGCCGTGCCCCGGCAGGTTGTTGCTCAGCGCCTTGCGGCTCAGGCCCGCGAGTGCGGTTTCGTGAATGCCGCGAAACGCCACGTTCATCACCGTGCCATCCGCTTGGGCCAGCAGGACGTAGAGCTTCCACACCTTGCCCGTGGGCTTTGGAAAGCGGCCTTGAATAAGGTTGCGGTCGGGGTCGCCCACCGCGAAGGTCTGGAACAGCTCCCAACCCGGTGCCGACACGCCCAGCCCCGGCAGTTCGCCGCCGCCGGTGGCGGGATTGTTGTCGGTGTCGATGGCGAGTGCCGCGATCGTCTCGCTGCCCTCGAACAGGGTGTTGAGTTCGTACTCGACCGTGACTTCGTCCCCATCGAGTGCCAGCTCGAAACGCACCAGATCGGCGGTGTTCTCCAAACCCTCCGGGTAGCTCGCGCCGCCCGCGCTGAACGACAGGCTGGCCGCCGAGTACGGTGTGTTGATCTGCCCGTTACCGGCGCCGTGATCGTCGTAGAGATAATCGCGGTAGATCAGCCGGCCTTCGCAGAGCTCGGTGCTGCCGGCGAGCCAGCTTGATCGCGCGCAGGCTTTCGATGCGGCGGCGTTCTGCCCCGCCGGTGCAGGGCTGCCGGCGCAGGCGAACAGCAGCATCGCGCCGAAACAAGCCAGCCATCGCAGGGCTTTGTGCATGCCGCTTTCTCCTCTCGCACGCTGTGCTTTGTGTGTTGTTTGCGGGAGACTAGCGCATCACACCGAAGGCATAAGCCATGAAACTCGCCACCCTCAAAGACAGCACTCGCGACGGCCGCCTGCTCGTCGTCAGCCGCGATCTCACTCGCGCCGCCACCGTGCCGCACATCAAGACCCTGCAAGCGGCACTCGATGACTGGGAGGCTATCGCCCCTGACCTGCAAACCCTGAGCGATGCGCTCAACGCCGGACAGATCAGCGGCACCCTGGCCTTCGACCCCGCGCAGTGCCTCTCGCCGCTACCGCGCGCCTACCAGTGGGCCGATGGCAGCGCCTATGTCAATCACGTCGAGCTGGTGCGCAAGGCGCGCAATGCCGAAATGCCTGCGAGCTTCTGGACTGACCCGCTGATGTATCAGGGCGGTGGCGATACCTTCCTCGCGCCCACCGCGCCGATCCGCATGGCCAGCGAGGACTATGGGATTGACCTTGAGGCTGAAGTCGCCGTGATCACCGGCGATGTGCCGATGGCGGCCACTCTCGAACAAGCCGCAGCCGCCATCCGCCTCGTGCTGCTGGTCAACGACGTTTCGCTGCGCAACCTCATCCCCAACGAGCTGGCCAAGGGATTCGGGTTCTTCCAGAGCAAGCCATCCAGTGCTTTCTCGCCGGTCGCGGTAACGCCGGACGAACTCGGTGGCGACTGGCGCGAGGGCAAGCTGCACCGGGCGCTGCTCTCGCACCTCAACAGCGCGCCGCTGGGCAAGCCGGATGCGGGTGTGGACATGACCTTCAACTTTCCCACCCTCATCGCGCATGCCGCGCTCACGCGCCCTCTGGGTGCCGGCTGCATCATCGGCAGCGGCACGGTGAGCAAC
>Ga0255086_1000225_pt1 | contig 20452 bp, 14 predicted proteins | sample Colum_Cont_RepC__FD_188438 | JGI IMG/M metagenome (GOLD analysis project Ga0255086, IMG submission 188438) | Freshwater microbial communities from Columbia River, Oregon, United States - Colum_Cont_RepC_8d | ecosystem: Environmental > Aquatic > Freshwater > River | place: USA: Oregon | collected... | reverse complement strand
CCATCTCGGCCAGCCTCGCGCAGATCGGCGAGTTCTCTTTCATCCTCGTCGGCTTGGGCGTGTCGCTCAAGCTGCTGCCGCAGCAGGGGCAAGATCTGGTGCTGGCGGGTGCCATCTTCTCCATCCTGCTTAACCCGCTGCTGTTCAAGCTCTTCATCAAGAACCAGCCGGAGAAGCTGGCTGCCGAGCCAGTGGCGGACTTGAAGCCCACGACGCTGCACGGCCATTCCATCCTCGTTGGCTACGGCCGCGTCGGCAGCCTGATCGGCGCTCAGCTCAAGGCCGCTGGCGAGCCGTTTGTGGTGATTGAGGATCGCAAGATTCCGGCCGCCGCCGCACTCGCGGATGGCGCTGAAATCCTCTCCGGCAACGCCGCCGATCCCAAGGTCATCAAAGCCGCCAATCTGGCCGGTGCGCGCCGCTTGTTCGTTGCCATTCCACAAGCCTTCGAGGCCGGTCAGGTGGTGAGCCAGGCGCTGCTGGCCAACCCCGATCTGCGCATCCTTGCGCGGGCGCATTCCGATGCCGAAGTCACGCATCTGCAAACCTGCGGCGCTACGGCCACCATCATGGGCGAGCGCGAAGTGGCGCGCGGCATGATGGATGCGGCCTTCGAGCGTCGCCACACCTGAACTTTTTTGTTTCATTGATCCGCTGTCTATGACCCCGAATCTCATCGAACCCGAACGCCTGCCGCTGCGCGTCTTTGCCGAAAAGGCCTATCTTGACTACTCGATGTATGTGGTGCTCGACCGCGCGCTGCCGCACGTGGAAGACGGCCTCAAGCCCGTGCAGCGCCGCATCATCTACGCAATGAGCGAGCTGGGCCTGCAAAGCACGGCCAAGCACAAGAAGAGCGCGCGCACCGTCGGTGACGTGCTGGGTAAATACCATCCGCACGGCGACTCGGCTTGCTACGAGGCGATGGTGACGATGGCCCAGCCCTTCAACTACCGCACGCCGCTGGTGGACGGGCAGGGCAACTGGGGCAGCGCAGACGACCCCAAATCCTTCGCCGCCATGCGCTACACCGAGAGCCGCCTCACGCCCTACGCGCAGGCGCTGCTGGCGGAACTCGAACAGGGCACGGTGGAGTGGGCGCCCAACTTCGATGGCACGCTGGAAGAGCCGAAGCTGCTGCCCGCACGTCTGCCGAACATTCTCGTCAACGGCACCACCGGCATCGCGGTGGGCATGGCCACGGACATCCCGCCGCACAACATCGGCGAGCTGGTGCGTGCCTGCGTGCATCTGCTCAAGCACCCGAACGCGCAGATCGAAACGCTGATGGACCATGTGCCGGGGCCGGATTTCCCCACCGGCTGCGAGATCATCAGCGAGTCGGCTGAGCTGCTGAAGCTCTACCAGACCGGCAACGGCCAGGTGCGCACGCGGGCGCGCTGGGAGCGTGAGGACGACGGCAACATCGTCATCACGCACCTGCCGCACCAGGTCAGCGGCAACAAGATCCAGGAGCAGATCGCCGAGCAGATGCGGGCGAAGAAGCTGCCGCTGATCGAAGACCTGCGCGACGAAAGCGACCATGAGAACCCCTGCCGCCTCGTCATCATCCCGCGCAGCAACCGCGTGGATGCCGAGCAGCTGATGGCGCATCTCTTCGCCACCACCGATCTCGAAAAATCGGTGCGCGTGAACCTGAACATGATCGGCCTCGACGGCCGGCCGCGCGTGAAGAACCTGCGCGAGATCCTCACCGAGTGGCTGGACTTCCGCTTCGCCACCGTCACCCGCCGGCTCAATCACCGTCTGCAAAAGGTCAACGACCGCCTGCACCTGTTGGAGGGCTTGCTGATCGCCTTCCTCAACCTCGACGAGGTCATCCGCATCATCCGTTTCGAGGACGAGCCGCGCGCGAAGTTGATGAGCACCTTCGCGCTCTCCGAGATTCAGACCGACTACATCCTCGACACCCGCCTGCGCCAGTTGCAGCGGCTGGAAGAGATGAAGATTCGCGGCGAGCAGGAAGAACTGGCCATCGAAAAAGCCAAGCTCGAAGAGCTGCTGGGCAGCGACGATGCGCTGCGCAAGCTGATCATTGAAGAGCTGCGCGAGGACGGCAAGAAATACGGCGATGCGCGCCGCAGCCCACTCGTGGCGCGCGCCCCGGCGGTGGCGATGAGCGCCGAAGAAATCCTGCCCGCTGAAGCCATCACCGTGGTGCTCTCGAAGGCCGGCTGGATTCGCGCCGGCAAGGGCCACGAGCTAGACCCGGCCACGCTCAACTACAAGGCCGGCGACGAATACTTTGCCCATGTGCTGGGCAAGACCAACCAGCTGCTGATCCTGCTCGACCACAAAGGCCGCGCCTATACGCTCAACCCGCGCGAGCTGCCCAGTGCGCGCAGCCAGGGCGAGCCGGTGACGACCAAGATCGACCTCCAAGACGGCGGCAAGATCGTGGCGATGCTGATGGGGGCTGCCGATGAAAAGCTGCTGCTGGCGGGCAGCGATGGCTATGGCTTCATCACCCAACTCGGCGATCTGGAAGGCCGCAACAAGGCGGGCAAGGCGGTGCTGAATCTCGAAGGTACGCCGCTCAACCCCATGCGGGTGCTTGATGTGGTGAACGAGCGCATCGCTATCGCCACCGCCGAGGGACGCCTGCTGGTGTTTCCCGCTGCCGAGCTGCCAGAGCTGGTGAAAGGCAAGGGCAATAAGCTGGTGACACTGAAAGGCGAGGACAAGATTCTTGCTGCCTGCGTGCTGCCCCAAGGCCGCGCGCTGGAGCTGGTCTGCGGCAAGCGCAGCCTCACGCTCAAGCCTGCTGACATCGCCACCTACACGGCCAGCCGCGCCAGCCGGGGCGGGGCGCTGCCGAGAGGTTTCCAGCGGGTGGACAGCATGATTCCAGAAGCCACAAAAGCTTGAACCTATGGTGTTTTTTCGGGTCTTGAGACGGCCTGACCGCACCACATATTCTTTATCGTTGACCTCTTAGCCACTTCAAGAACGAACCATGAAACGTATCGCGTTGTTCCTGCTGACCAATATCGCCGTCATGCTCGTGCTGGGCTTTGCCTGCGCCGTTCTGGGCGTGGATCGCTTTCTCACCGCCAATGGCCTGAATCTCACCAGTCTCTTGGCGTTCTCCGCCATCATGGGCTTCGGCGGCAGCTTCATTTCGCTGCTGATGAGCAAGTGGATGGCCAAGCGCAGCACCGGCGCAGTCGTCATCACCCAGCCGAAGAATTCGGCCGAGATGTGGCTGCTGCAAACCGTGGAGCGCCAGGCGCGCGCGGCCGGCATCAATACGCCGGAAGTTGCCATCTACGAAGCGCCGGAGCCCAACGCCTTTGCCACCGGCGCGAACAAGAACGCCGCGCTGGTCGCGGTTTCCACCGGCCTGCTGAAAGCCATGACGCAGGAAGAAGTCGAGGCGGTGCTGGGCCATGAAATTGGCCACGTCGCCAATGGCGACATGGTGACGCTGACCCTGATCCAGGGCGTGGTCAACACCTTCGTGATCTTTCTCTCCCGCGTCATCGCCTACGCGGTGGACAGCTTCCTCAAGCGCGGCAGCAATGAAAACTCCGGCCCCGGCTTTGCCTACTACGGCATCTCGATGCTGATGCAGATGGTGCTGGGTATCGGCGCCTCGATGATCGTTGCCGCCTTCTCGCGCTATCGCGAGTTCCGCGCCGATGAAGCGGGTGCCAGCCTCGCCGGCAAGCGCAAGATGATCGCCGCGCTGCAAAAGCTGCAATCGTTCCACGAGGCCCCCTCGCAGCTACCCAAGGAGATGGCGGCATTCGGCATCCGCGAGGGCATCGGCAGCCTGTTCGCCTCGCATCCGCCGCTAGAAAAGCGCATTGCAGCCCTGCAAGCTGGTCAGTAGTACGACGCTGCAACGCACAACGGCGACCCTAAAGGTCGCCGTTGTGCGTTGCAGCGCCGGATTTATCGCGGCGCGTGGATCGAGCTCACCTTGGTAATGAACTGGCTGGTCACCATCAGGGACTCATGATCCTGAATGTGGTAGCCCTGAATATAGTTCACACCCATCTGCCACAGTCTGGCCATGACATTGGCATCTTCTACGTGGCTGACAATGGTTTTGATCTTCTTCTGTTTTGCGGCTTCCAGCAGTTGCATCATGCGCCGTTGCGTATCCCTGTCGCTGAAATTTTGTGTGAATGAGGGGTGAAACTTCACAAAATTAACTTTGGGTAGATGCTCGATTAGCTGCATGCTGTTGGCGCTGATGCCGAACTGCTCAATGGCAATGCCAGCATTCAGGCTGCTTAGGGTCTCCATCAGCCCTTTCGCCTTTCGAATATGGTTTTGTAGCGCGGTCTCCTGGATTTCGAACACGAACTCTTCATTGGTTAGCGGGTGTGCCTTCAAGCGTTCACTCACCCAGAGGGCATAACCAGCCGCGTCCCTGATACTGTCTTCGGAGATCTTGATGAACAGTGACGGCGTGTCCTTGTGACTGCTCAACTTGGTCATGTTCACTAGGCTGCGTGCCAACACCCAGCGATCAATGCTTTTCATCAATCCAAACTTCTCTGCTAGCGGCAGGAACTCGCTGGCGTGAATTTCCTTGCCGCTTTCGCCCAGCATGCGCAGTCGCACTTCGAAGTGCTGGCGAGAGTCACCTTCAAGACTGGCGATAGTCTGATAGATCAGCTTGAGTTGATTGCTGTCTATGGCTTTTTTGAGCAGAGCGGCCTGTCGTGCAGATTCACGCTCGCTTTGATTCGATTTGGCGGTGCTGCCGATGACGCTGAATTGATTGCCGCCTTTCTCAGACAAGCGCCTGGCTTCGCGTGCGATCTCCGTGATGACCGACAGGGGCTTTTCAGCGCCGGAGAGTGGGTAGATCACTACAGTTAGTGTGAGATGCGCTTCGTTCTCTTGGCTGTTATAGATCACTGCCCCCAGCTCGGTGACTAACTGCTGACCTAGTGGCTCAAAATCGGCGATCTCGGCGCAGCTGGTGACTAAGCCAAAAGCGTTATCTGCGAATCGATGAGTGGCGACCACGCTCCCAAGTTTTTCGAGCAGTTTGCCGCCGAGCTGGTGAATGATTTCCTCAGCGCCGACAAACCCAATGCGTTCTTCTAGCGCCTGAAAATGATCGGCCATCACCATGATGGCGGCTCGCACCGAGGGGCTGTTCACATCATGAGACGCAATAGCATGCTGAAAAGTGAGACGCCCACGTCCGCTGGAAGTCTGCGAGCCTCCATCAGTCGGCTCAGTAGGTGATGGCACTGGACGGATCAGCATTTCAATCAGCTTTTCATCGCCCTCCATGCCGAGGCTCATCTGCACGGGCAGCGGGGGAGTGGTGCCATTGTCCGTATTGAAAGAACACTCCAGCAGTTCACCGTTGTGCTTTCCCTTGACCAAAAGACGAAGGCGTTCTTTCACTTTGGTGCGCTGGTCGTCTGCAATCAAATCGATCAGAGGTAAACCAACAAGATCGGACGCTTCGCTACGGCCGAGCAAGCGTACGAAAGCTGGATTGACCTCGAAGAAAATGCCTTCGTGAACGCGTGCAATCGCATCTGAGGCTGCTTCGAGCAAGCGGCTCTGCCTTTGCTCGAAGTCGGCAAGTCGTCCACGCAGCAGTCGAAGTGTACGCAGATGAAAGTGCGCCATGAACTCGCGCACGATCACAAGTTCAAGATGACGCAGCACGTCGGGGCTGGCGTAACTGCCCCAGTTTTTGGCGCCGATAGACAGGGCGCGAATGCCGTTTTCTGCCGTCATCGACTCGCCGACAAGCAATACAGGTAGATCAGGATTGATCTCAGTGATCCGGCGAATCAGCGCATCAGACTGCATGACGGGGTGTTCGTCATCACATAGCAGGACATCCGGCATTGCACGTTGCAGCAATGCCTCCATCTCGCCGGTGCTGTTGGTCCAGCTGCAGCGCAACGGATGCCCGGCATTTCTCAGATAGCTTTCAACACGTTTGGCAGTTTCCTCTGTCGTGCTGACTACCAGCAGTACTCCGCTGGCATCGCCAGTCATGGCGGGTATCAGCTTGTGGGGCAGTGTTTGATCTGGGTTGTTCACCAGTGCATCCAGGTTTTTGAAGGTTTGCCCGCCACTTCACGCACCAGCCGGGGCACCAGATAACCAGGCAGATGGCCGGAGAGCTCCCGCATCAGCGCCTTGGCGGATTCATCGTCCACTTCGTAATGCGCGGCACCCTGCACGCGATCGAGCAGGTGCAGGTAGTAGGGCATCACGCCGATGGCGAACAGCCGCTCGGAGAGATTCTTCTGCGCATCCAGAGTGTCGTTGATGCCTGCCAGCAGCACGGCCTGGTTGAGCAGTGGCACGCCGGAGTGCTTGAGGCGCGCCATGGCGGCTGCCACTTCCGTGTCCAGCTCGTTGGCATGATTGGCGTGCAGCACCATCACCGTTTGCAGACGGGTGGCGGTGAGCCATTCCAGCAGGGCATCGTCGATGCGCTCTGGCAGCACGATGGGCTGGCGCGTGTGCAGGCGCAGTCGCTTGAGGTGCGGGATCTGATCCAGCCCCTCCGCCAGTTCCGCCAGCTTGTCATCCGCCAGCGAGAGCGGGTCGCCACCAGAGAGAATCACCTCCTCGATGGTGTCGTCGGCGCGCAGCTCGGTGAGCAGGGTCTGCCAGCGGTTGCGCGAAGCGCGCGTTTCGCCGTACGGAAAATGGCGGCGAAAGCAGTAGCGGCAATTCACCGCGCAGGCGCCAGTGGCAATCACCAGTGCGCGGCCATGGTACTTGTGGATCAGTCCTCCAGCCTTGAGCTTGGCGAGATCGCCGACGGCGTCGGTGGCAAACTCCGGCGAGGTCTTGCGCTCTTGCAGCGAGGGCCATACCTGCTGGAACAAGGGGTCGTCCGGCTTGCCCTTTTGCATGCGGCTGGCGAAAGCGCGTGGCACCCGCAGCGGAAAATCACGAATCTCTGCCAGCTTCAGGCCCGGCAAATCCGCCGGCAATTCGAGAAACGCCAGTAGCTCCGCAGGGCGCGTGAAAGAGGCCGTCAGCGCGGATTGCCACTCCGGGATGCGGCGTTGCGGTTGCAGCACGGCGTTCATCGGGCGATTGTGCGGCCCGCATGGGGATTGGGCAACGAAAAATATGTCCCAATCACGGCGCTATGCGAGCGGCGAATCCGGCGCGGTTTTCGAGCGGTATTCGCAGAGGTCGTAGATCGCACAGCGCGGGCACTCCGGTGTGCGTGCCTTGCAGATGTAGCGGCCATGCAAGATCAGCCAGTGGTGGGCGTCTTGCGCGAACTCAGGCTCGGTCACTTTCACCAGCTTGTCCTCCACCACCCGCACATCCTTGCCCGGTGCCAAGCCGGTGCGATTGGCGACGCGGAAGATATGGGTATCGACCGCAATGGTGGGTTCGCCGAAGGCGGTGTTCAAAACCACATTCGCGGTCTTTCGACCGACGCCGGGCAGGGCTTCGAGCGCCTCCCGCGCGCGCGGCACTTCGCTACCGTGCAGCTCGATCAGCATCTTGCAAAGGCCAATCACATTCTTCGCCTTGGTCTGGTAGAGGCCAATGGTCTTGATGTACTCGCGCAGCTTTTCCTCACCCAGTGCGAGGATCGCTTGCGGCGTATTGGCCACCGGGTAGAGCTTGGCCGTGGCTTTGTTGACTGAGACATCGGTCGCCTGGGCCGAAAGCACCACCGCGACCAGCAGCTCGAAGGCATTGTCGAAGCGCAACTCGGTGGTGGGCGCGGGATTTCCGGCGCGCAGGCGCTCGTAGATTTGACGCCGCTTCGCGGCATTCATGGCATTGACTCCTCTCTCCCGCTTGCGGGAGAGAGGTTGGGAGAGAGGGCAGCAGCGCGTGCCAAGACAGCCGCCAGTGGATTGCTGGCTTTCTTGCGCGCACGGGCAGCCTCGTCCTCTGCTTTCCAGCGCGCCAGCCTTGCAGTGCGTGCGCGGTAGCGCATCAACGAATGCGGGGCGCGCAGGAACGGCGCAGGTAGCTGCGGCGCTTCGACCATCTCGATGCAATCCACCGGGCAGGGCGGCACGCACAGTTCGCAGCCGGTGCACTCGGCAGTGATGATGGTGTGCATGAGGTTCGGTCCTCCGACGATGGCATCCACCGGGCAGGCTTGAATGCACTTGGTGCAGCCGATGCAGTCGGCCTCGATCACCCGCGCGACCAACTCTGTCGCGATTTCGACGCCGAAGGCCGGGTTGAGGGGTTTTTCAGCCACGCCCAGCACCGCCGCCAGGCGCGCCACGCCAGCCTGGCCACCGGGCGGACACTGGTCGATGTCTGCTGTGTCAGCAGCCATCGCCTCCGCATAGGCGCGGCAGTCCGGGTAGCCACAGCGCGTGCATTGCGTTTGCGGCAGGGCGGCGTCGAGCCTTTCGACCAGACCGTCACTCACAAGGTGTCATTCCCGCGAAGGCGGGAATCCAGCTTGCGCGCAGCGCAATGCCGCATCGAACGATCAGAAGCCTGGATTCTCGCCTGCGCGGGAATGACAGGGGATACATCATTTAATGCGCATGCCGGGCTCGGCACCCGCATCCGGCCACAGCAGAAACGGCCCACCGCGTTCATCGCTCGCGGCCAGCACCATGCCCTCGCTCATGCCGAACTTCATCTTGCGCGGCGTGAGGTTGGCCACACACACGGTGAGCTTGCCAACCAGTGCTTCGGGCGCATACGCGGCCTTGATGCCTGCAAATACCTGCCGCTCGCCCATCGGCCCCAGATCGAGCTTGAGGCGCAGCAGCTTGTCTGCACCCTCGATGTGTTCGGCCGAGGCAATGCGCGCGATGCGCAGATCAACCTTGGTGAAGTCGTCGATGCTGATGGTGTTGCTGTCGGCCCCCGGCGCTGCGGCCTTGGTAGGCGTTGCCGGCGCGGGCGTGGCGGCGGGCTTCACGTCTTCTTTCGAGGCTTCAATCACGGCGTCAATGCTCTTGGTTTCGATGCGGGTGAACAGCGGCATATAGCTGTTGATACGGGTGCCGAGCAGCGGTGTGGCGATGGCCTGCCATTGCAGCGGCGTGATGTTCAGGAAACGCTCGGCCTCCCCAGCCACCTTTGGCATGACCGGTTTCAGGTACGCGGTCAGAACACGGAACAGATTGAGCGCCGTGGTGCAGACCGCGTGCAGACGCTGTTGCGCGGTCGGGTCCTTGGCCAGCGTCCACGGTGCAGCTTCGGCGATGTAGACGTTGGCGGCATCGGCCAGAGCCATGATCTGGCGGATGGCCTCGCTGTATTCGCCCGACTGGTAGCGCACGGCAATGGCATCGGCCTGCGCAGTAGCCTCGACAAATAGCTCAGGGCGATCCATCGCGGCTGCCAGCTGGCCCTCGAACTGCTTCTCGATGAACCCCGCGCAGCGGCTGGCAATGTTCACCCACTTGCCCACCACGTCGCTGTTCACGCGGCTGGTGAAGTCGGCGAAAGAGAGATCAAGGTCATCCGGGCCAGCACCCAGACGCGCAGCAAAGTAATAGCGCAGCGCCTCCGGCGGCAGGGTTTCGAGATAGGTGCGCGCCTTGATGAAGGTGCCACGGCTCTTGCTCATCTTCGCGCCGTTCACGGTCAGATAGCCGTTCACATGCAGCGCCGTCGGCGTGCGGTGGTCAGAGCCATGCAGCATCGCGGGCCAGAACAGGCCGTGGAAGTTGACGATGTCCTTGCCAATGAAGTGGTGTAGCTCCGTGTTGCTGTCGGCTTTCCAGAACGACTCGAAATCCATGCCTGTCTTGGCGCAATGCGCTTTGAAGCTGGCTATGTAGCCGATGGGCGCATCGAGCCAGACGTAGAAGTATTTGCCTGTTGTACCGGGGATAGCGAAACCGAAGTACGGCGCATCGCGTGAGATGTCCCAGGCCTTGAGCCCCGCATCAAACCACTCGGAAAGCTTGGCCTTGATCGAGCTGTGGATGCTGGCGGAGGCCAGCCACTCGGCGAGAAAGGGCTGGAACTGTGCGAGTTCAAAGAAGTAATGCTCGCTGTCGCGCATCTCTGGCGTCGCGCCACTGACGACCGAGCGTGGGTTCTTGAGGTCGGTGGGCGAATAGGCTGCACCGCAGACTTCGCAGTTGTCGCCGTACTGGTCGGCACTGCCGCACTTGGGGCACTCGCCCTTGATGTAACGATCCGGCAGAAACATCTGCTTCACCGGGTCGTAGAGCTGCTGGATGGCCTTCGCACTGATCGCACCAGCGGCCTTCAGGCGCGCATAGATGCTCTCGGCGAGCTGGCGGTTTTCTTCGCTGTGCGTCGAGTGGTAGTGATCGAACTGCACGCCAAAGTCGGCGAAGTCTTTTTCGTGCTGTTGCTGGATGCTGGCGATGAAGGCTTCAGGCGTCACATCCGCTTTTTCAGCTGCGAGCATGATCGGCGTGCCATGTGCATCGTCGGCGCAGACGTAATGCACCTCGTGGCCCTGCATGCGCTGAAACCGCACCCAGATATCGGCTTGCAGATAGCCCACCATGTGGCCGAGATGCAGCGGGCCGTTGGCGTAGGGCAGGGCGTTGGTGACGAGGATGCGACGGCTCATGTGCGGCGTTGCGGCTTAGGCAGGGCACGCATTATCGCGCGACTGACGGCCTCATCCTTGAACCCCTCTCCCGCTTCAGCGGGAGAGGGGCAGGGGAGAGGGCTTGTGAGCGCAGCGAATGATTGGAGCGAACCAACAGCATTCGCTGCGCTCACGCCCTCTCCCGCCCCTTCGGGCCACCCTCTCCCGCTGAAGCGGGAGAGGGGAATGCGGACATCAGGCGTCCAGCAAGCGAGCCAAACCGCTCTCGATAGGCCAGTCCTTCAGCTTTTGCAACAGGCGACGTTGCTCCAGCGTGGTGGCTGAAAACAGCCGCGCTTCGATCAGCTGCCCGTAGGCTTCGTAGGTCAGCGAGGCAAGACCCGTGTCGAACTGCAACTTGCCCTGCACAAAGGCCTGCCACTCGGCGGTTTCTTCCTCGTTGAGCTGATCCGGCCAGTGACGGGCGCGGTAGCGGAACAGCAGGGTGTTCAGACGCGCATCGCGAAACTGGCCCTGGTAGCGCCACAGTGCATCGGCGCTGGCATCACGCACCTTGGCCAGCAGGGGCTTGTCGGCATCCGGCATGAAACCCCCATAGAGCGAGAGCTCGGCGTCCTGCTCCTCGAACTCAGGTGTCAGGAACACCGCGCGCACTTTCTCGGCCAGCGCCTCGCGCACGCTGAACAGCAGATCGCGATGCTGCAAGGCGCGGGCGAGGTCAATGCCCCAGCGCTCGGCGGTGGCGGCATCGAGCGTGGTCAGCGGGCTGAGCATGGGCGACTTGTTGGCGTGCACGCCCTTGAGCGGGATGCGACTCAAGCCCTCCGGCAACTCGTCATCGCGGGCGAACACACGGTCGCGCAGAGCATCGGCATCGAGGCTCAAGAGCTCGGTCGGGTCAACGCTCAGGTCGAAGGTGATGACGGCATTGCTGTTGGTCGGGTGCGCGCACAGCGGGGCGATGACAGCGAGGCAGCCGCGCGCGGCTGGGATTTTCGACGACACATGCACCACCGGCGTCATGGTGTGGACATCAAGCAGGCTGCGGGCAAAGTGCTTGTCGCGCAGCTTCAGCGCATGTGCCCAGAGGCGCGGCTGTGCGGATTTCAACCGGCGTGCGAGCGCGATGGTGGCATCGACATCGCTCAGTGCCTCGTGCGCCTGCGCGTGCGCCAGACCATTGGCAGCGGTGAGGTGCTCCAGCCGGAAACTGCTGCTGCCATCTTCGCGCTTGGGCCATTCGAGGCCCTGAGGCCGCAGCGCATGCCAGAGGCGCAGTACGTCGATCAAGTCCCAGCGCGAATTGCCACCAAACCACTCGCGAAGATAGGGCTCGTGGAAGTTGCGATAGAACAGGTTGCGCGTCACTTCGTCGTCGAAGCGCAGGGTGTTGAAGCCCACGGCACAGGTTCCGCTCACCATCATTTCCTGGTGGATGGCTTCGGCAAAGGCGTATTCCGGCAGGCCTTCGTCGCGCGCGCGCTGCGGGCTGATGCCCGTGAGCAGCACCGCATCGGGGTGCGGCAGCACATCGATGACGGGCTGGCAGAACAGGCTGATCGGCTCGCCGATGGGTTCGAGCTCGGCATTGGTGCGCCGTGCGGCGAACTGGCTGGAGCGGTCGCGCGCGGGGTCGACGCCGAAGGTCTCGTAGTCGTGCCACAAAAAACTGGATGGTGCATTCATGGGGAGTTTTTTATCTGACGTTTGAGTCGCGTTGCAGTATTGGCAAGGGCTTTGCTATCAAGGCTGTATCGGCCACTCGCCAGCCGCTGCTGGTCTGCCAACAGGTGTTGTTATCACTGCCCGAAAGGGTCGCATTTTGACAAGGAGTCTTATGTCGCACCGCAACCGTGGTCTGAAGTCCGCTGTAGCCGTTGCTTTCACCGCCGCAATGGCCCTCATGGCAGTCCCTGCGCAGGCCGCACCAGCCAAAAAGGCTGAACTGATCCCCAACCAGTACATCGTAGTGCTCGACAAGGCGGCGCTGCCGGTTTCGCTCGCGCGCTTAAACTTGAGTGAACTGGCGCAGAGCACGCTGGTGCAGGTGGGTGGTGGTGTGGTGCTGCACCAATACAGCACTGCCTTGACCGGTTTCTCGGCGCGCATCACGCCCAATCAGGCGGCGGCCCTGGCAAAACTGCGCTACGTGAAACTGGTGGAGCAGGATCAATTGATGCGCGCCAGCGCCACTCAGACCGGCGCCACCTGGGGCCTTGATCGCATCGACCAGCCGAGCCTGCCGATGGATGGCCAGTACATCTACGAGGATCAGGCCGGCGCTGGCGTGCACGTGTATGTGATCGACACTGGCCTCAATGCCAACCACAACGAGTTCACCGGCCGCGTCGGCGCGGGACAGAACTTCGCGCCCAATAACGATGGCTTGGTCGGTGGCTTCATCCCGGGCGGCATCGTGCCAATCAACACCGGCGCGCTGGACTTTGGCACCGGTCTGTTCAGCAGCGAGACCGATCCGAGCTTCACCACCGATTGCAACGGGCACGGCACGCACGTGGCCGGCACGGCGGCTGGCACGGTCTATGGCGTCGCGAAGAAGGCCACTGTTCACCCCATCCGCGTGTTGGGCTGCAATGGTTCGGGTTCCAACGCCGGTGTGATCGCCGGTGTCGACTGGCTGGCCGCCAATGCGGTGAAGCCTGCCGTGGGCAATATGTCGCTCGGCGGTGGTGATTCCGCAGCGCTCGATGAGGCGGTGCAGAACGTCATCAACAGCGGCGTGGCCATGGCCGTCGCTGCTGGCAACTCCAGCGCCAATGCCTGCTCCGGTTCGCCCAACAAGCTGCCGGCGGCCATCACGGTGGGCTCCACCGACAATGGCGATGGCATGTCCTCGTTCTCCAACTTCGGCTCCTGCCTCGACATTTTCGCCCCGGGGGGTGACATCACCTCGGCCGACTACAGCGATAACAGCAGCTCCACCGTGCTCTCCGGCACTTCAATGGCCAGTCCGCATGTGGCGGGGGCCATTGCACTGATTCTGGGTGCCACGCCGACGGCAACGCCCAGCGATGTGTTGACCACGCTGATCGCCAATGCCAGCGCCGGCAAGTTGAGCAGCATCGGTGCCGGTTCGCCCAACCTGCTGCTGTTTACGGCACCGTGATGGGTGTATCCACGCGGGCCTGACCGGCCCCAATGCGGTTAAGAGCGGGCCAAGAACTGGCCCGCTTTTTTTATGGGCGTTCAGTGGCAATAGCAGGGACAATAGCGGCATGTTCTGGAAGAAACCGCCGATGACCCTTGCCCCCGAAGCCCTGCTGGCCACGCTGGATACTGTGGTTGACTCCCATCTCGGCATCGGCCTGAATCAGGCCGGTTGTGTGAAGGCGATCTATCCGGGCGCAAAGCCGCGCATCGAGATCGAGCTGGGTTTCCCCGCCGCCGGCATCCGCGAGGCACTGGCCGCCACCGTGCAGGCTGCAATCAAGGCCGCACATGGCATCGACAGCACGGCGACGGTGAGCTGGGATATTCAGCCGCAAACCCTCAAGGGCAATGTGCCGCCGCAGAAGGGCATCAAGAACATCATCGCCGTGGCGAGCGGCAAGGGCGGGGTGGGCAAGTCCACCGTCGCCGCCAATCTGGCCCTTGCGCTGCAAGCCGAGGGTGCGCGCGTGGGCCTGCTCGATGCCGACATCTACGGCCCCAGCCAGCCGCAGATGATGGGCGTGGCAGGCACCCGGCCCACGACGGTGGATCAGCGCATCATGCGGCCGGTGCTGGCGCATGGCATTCAGCTGATGAGCATTGGCTTCTTGATTGCCGAAGATCAGCCCATGATCTGGCGCGGGCCAATGGCGACGCAGGCGCTCAACCAGCTGCTCAACGAGACCGCTTGGGACGCACTCGATTACCTCGTCATCGACCTGCCGCCGGGCACGGGTGATATCCAGCTCTCCATCGCGCAGAAAATGCCGGTGGCCGGCGCGGTGATCGTCACCACCCCGCAGGACATCGCCCTGCTCGATGCCAAAAAAGGCTTGCAGATGTTCCACAAGGTCGGTGTGCCGGTGCTGGGCATCGTCGAGAACATGGCGGTGCATCACTGCTCGAACTGCGGTCATGTCGAGCACATCTTCGGTGAAGGCGGCGGTGCCAGACTGGCGCAGCAGAGCGGCACCGAAGTGCTGGGTGCGCTGCCGCTGCTGCTGTCCATCCGCGAACAGGCCGATGGCGGCAAGCCAACCGTTGCGGCTGAACCCACATCTGCCGTCACTGCCAGCTATCGTGCCATCGCACGCCTGGCGGCGGCACGTCTTGCGCATGGGCTGGAAGGTGCGGCCTTCCCCAGCATCGAGATGGCCTGAGCCAGCGGCTGGCAAAATAGTGCCCGCTGCCACACGACCGACGAGAACGAACAGAAGATGAGCATCAAATCCGACCACTGGATCCGCCGCCAGGCCGCACTCGGCATGATCGAACCCTTCGAGTCCGGCCAGGTGCGCCACTCACCGGTCGATGGCCACAAGATCGTCAGCTACGGCACCAGCAGTTACGGCTACGACGTGCGCTGCGCCGACGAGTTCAAGATCTTCACCAACATCAATTCCACCATCGTCGACCCCAAGGCTTTCGACCCTAAGAGCTTCGTCGATGTGAAGTCCGATGTCTGCATCATTCCGCCCAACAGCTTTGCGCTGGCGCGCACGGTGGAGTACTTCCGCATTCCGCGCTCGACGCTCGTCGTCTGCCTTGGCAAGAGCACCTATGCGCGCTGCGGCATCATCGTCAACGTTACGCCGCTGGAGCCGGAATGGGAGGGCCATGTCACGCTGGAGTTCAGCAACACCACGCCGCTGCCTGCGAAGATCTATGCCAACGAGGGCGTGGCACAGTTCCTGTTCTTCGAGAGCGACGAGATTTGCGGCACCAGTTACAAGGATCGCGGCGGTAAGTACCAAGGCCAGCGCGGCGTCACGCTGCCCAAGACCTGAAGCGCACCGCCTGCATCAGTAAGGCAGATCGGGGCGGGTCATGCTGCTGGACATCCGCACACTCTGGGTCGTGGTCACCTGCACGTCCGGCTTGCTGGCCTGCGTGCAATGGGCCTTGTGGCGGCAGGATCGCCGTGAGAAGGCCATGTTGTTCTGGGCGCTCGCGCATCTCAGCGGCATTGTTGGTGGCCTGCTGATCAGCCTGCGCGGCATCGCACCGGACTGGGCTAGCGTGGGTTTGGGCAATCTGGCGGTCTCGCTGAGCTATCTCCTGCCCACGGCGGGTCTGCGCAGCTTCGCAAGGCAAGCCATTGACTGGCGCTGGCTGTTGCTGCCGCCGATAGCCATCGGCGTGGCCTTCACCGGGTTGCCGTACCTCGCCGGCAATCCGGGGCCTCGTCTGGTCGTCATTGCCCTGCTCATCGCCGCCGCCTGCGGCGTCAACCTGCGGGATGCCTGGCGCGCCGAGCGCACCGAGCCGCTGCGCATGCGCCGCCTTGCGATGCTCGCCATTGCTGCCACTCTGGTCTACAGCGTGGCGAGGGCGGGCATCTCTGGCTGGAGTGAACACGGCTCCGATTACATGGCCACCAGCCAGCCCCAGGCCTGGCTGATGCTGTTGAGCTTGATGCTGCAACTGTTGTGCAGCCTCTGCGTGATGCTGATGCCGGGCGAACGCTTGCAGAAGCAGCTGCGCCAAGCCGCTCAGGTGGATGCGCTGACCGAGCTGCTCAACCGGGGTGGATTCGGCACGCTGGCTGCGCGGCAGCTGGAGCGTTGTCGCCATGCCGCGCAGCCGGTGTGTGTGCTGCTGATGGACCTCGACCACTTCAAGCGCGTCAATGACACTCATGGGCACGAGGTGGGCGACCGGTTGCTGTGCGCCTTTGCCGAGACCTTGCGCGGCCAGTGTCGACCCACCGATCTGCTGGGCCGCTATGGCGGCGAGGAGTTTACGGCGCTGCTGCCCAAGGCCGATCTTTCCACGGCGCTGGCGGTGGCAGAGCGCATTCGCGCGCAGTTTGCGGCCGCGACCGTACCGTCGTCAGCGGGTGTGGTCGGCACCACCGTCAGCATCGGTGTGACCGAGGTTGCCGTGGGCGAAACCATACAGCAGGCCCTGCAACGCGCCGATGCCGCGCTCTACGCAGCCAAGCATCAGGGCCGTAACCGGGTGGTCGCGACACCTCCACACGGCTGAAACCTGGGTGCCATACAAGGGCAGATCAACCTACCCTGATCTACCCATGCCCACGGCCCGCAAAGACCCCGCCTTCTCCGCCCGCCACCGGCTGAGGCGGGCACTGATCGGCCGCAGCCTGTCTACGCTGGCGCGGCTCGGCGAGCGGGCGATCAAGCTCGACGAGATCGAGGCGGGCTTGGCCATCCAGCGCGACATTGCCTACGGTCGCGAACCGGAGCAGCAGCTGGATGTGGTGCGGCCGCGCGGGGTGAAAGGCCCGCTGCCGGTGCTGCTCTACATCCACGGCGGCGCGTTTACCACCTGCTCCAAGCAGACCCATCGCGCGGTGGCTGCGCTGTATGCCTCACGCGCGCAGTGCGTGGTGTTCAACATCAACTACCGGCTGGCGCCGCGCCACCGCTATCCCGCCGCCATCGAAGACGCCTGCCAGGCCTACCGCTGGGTGGCGGATCGCTGTACGCAGTTTCGCGGCGACCCTTCACGCCTCGTCGTGGCGGGCGAGAGTGCGGGCGGCAATCTGGCGCTCGGTGTGGCTTGCGCGGCGACCTATGTGCGCCACGAAGCCTGGGCGCGTGCGGTGTTCGAACATCCGGTGAAGCCGGCCGCACTCATGCCGCTGATGCCGATGCTGCAAGTGAGCGACCCGGCCTCGCGGCTGATCGAGCGTCCACTGCCGGACTGGGCGCTGGGCATTCTCGAAATCCTCGCCATGAACTATCTCGGCGAGCGCCGTCCGAGTGCGACCGATGCCAATCTGTTCGCCGATCCCATCCGCCTGTTCGAGACCACCGCGCCGGCACTGCCGTTTGCGCCGATTTTCACGGGCGTGGGCACGGCCGACCTCTGCGAAGCCGATGCCCGCAGATTGCACGCAGCGGCGACGCGTTGGGGCATCGCCGCCGATCTACGCATTTACAAGGGCGAGCCGCATGCTTTCCAGGCCATGTGGTGGCGGCCGCACACCGAACAGTTCTGGGAGGACCAGATGGCCTTCTTGAAAGCCGTGCGACCGCGCGCTAAATCTTGAAGCCGCTGCGCCGTGCCACTTCACGCAGGGCAATCCACTCGCCGTAATGTGACTCCGAAGGCCGCGTGACGAGCGTGAGCGGCGAGGCGGTGCCGAGCGGCAGCACGCCATCCAGTGGCGTGCCGGTGGCACAGGGCCGGCCATGCGGGCCTGGGGGCACATCGAACACGGGCTTGTCGCTGCGGGCGGGGCTGTCAAAGTCCAGCGCATAGGCGAGGTTGAGCGACCAGCTGGCGCGCTCGCCGATGGGCTCCAGCCCGAATCGCCAGGTGATGAAGTTGAGGATGGAATTGGGGTCGAGCTGCAAGTTGCAGACGCCCTTTTTCGCACGCGGCCCGATCAGGAAACAGGGCACGCGGAAGCCGAGGCGGCCATCGTTGAACTCGGCCTCCGCCGCCGACACCGGCCCCACCGGCGGCGTGACGTGGTCGTAGAAGCCGCCCCACTCGTCGTAATTGATGATGAACAGGGTACGCTCCCAGTTGGGCGAGTTACGCAGTGCCTCGTAGACCCGGTGCATGAAGGCCTGGCCATCGCGCACATCGGCCACCGGGTGGTCGTCATTGCTGATGCCCTGCGGGTTCTCGCCTAGAAAGCGGGGTTCAATGAAGCTCACGGCCGGTAGTTCGCCCGCCGCCGCTTGCAGAAAGAAGGTCTCCGCCGGCTGCGAGATGTTGAGGTGCTTCTGGTACCAGAGCGCCGTCACCGGCAGGTCCTGGAAGTAATAGGTATGGCTCAGGCCCTTGTCGGCCAGGCGATCCCAGATCGTGGGCAGGCTGCATTGCTCCATGCCGTTGCCGGAGCGGTCGGTCTGCCCCGCGTGCTGGTAGATGCGGTTGGTGAAGGTGGAGGCGAGGATGCCGTGGAAGTAGCGGTCGCAGACCGTCCACTGCTCGGCGAGGCCCTTGAAGAAGGGCAGGTCGTCCGCCGTGTAGTAGCCGAGCGGGAACTTGTCCTCCGGGTTGAGCTTGGTGTCGTCCGTCAGCAGCCAGCCATCGAGCTGGCCGTTGGCAAAGTGGATGCGCCCGCCGTTGTAGCCGTGATCCGGGTCGGCCCAGCCGCAGCCCTGGTAGCCATAGGCTGGGTCGCTGGCGAGGTGGAAGGTTTCGACCGTCTTGCCCTCGATGTTCTTGAACTTCAGCCCTGCCTGCACGCCATCCGCGCCTGGCACCCAGCCCAGCATGTGGTCGAAGGTGCGGTTCTCCATCATCAGCACCACCACATGGTCGATGCCGGTGTCTTCGGGCTTGGGCAGCGTCTTGCCGGCGGGAGGCTGCGGTGCCGGCGAGAGGCCGCCGGTGCCGGGCAGGCTGCTGCCAGCATTGCTGCCGCAGGCTGCCAGGGTGGCAACACCGGCGCTGCCTGCGAGGCCAGCCAGCAATTGGCGGCGATTGAGAGAGAGGCGGTCGTCCTGGCGCATGGCTTAGGGCTCCTGAAAAAGGTCGCAAAGCGTAGTGCGATCCGGTGTCAGACCAGTGACGGAGTGCGGTCGGGGAGCTGTTTTTACCCGCGCGTGATCTTCCAGGCCCGGTGCGGTGCGGGGGGGCGCTTGTAGTCCTCGCCGAGCGTTTGCAGGGTGATGTCTTCCACCTTCAGCCCTTCGAGTTCTGCGAGCTTGAAACGCTGGCGGTTGGTCGAGAAATACAGCACGCCGCCGGGGGCCAGTAGCTGCACCGCATCGCCGATGAGTGCGACATGATCGCGCTGAATGTCCCAGCTCTCGTCCATTTTCTTGCTGTTGGAGAAGGTGGGCGGGTCGCAAAAAATGATGTCGAACTTCGGCGCGCGATCGTCCTGTGCGGTGCGGGCCAGCCACTCCACGCAGTCGGCGCGCAGGGTGGCGTGCGGCGGCAGGCGGCTGGGTAGCGGCGCACGGCCATCCAGCTCGGTGAAGGGGATGCCGTTCAGCTCGAAGTTCTGGCCCAGCCAGTCGAGATAGGTGTTGCTCATGTCCACCGACAGGGTGTGATCAGCACCGCCCACGGCAGCGTGGATCGACGCCGAGCCGGTGTAGCAGAACAGGTTCAAAAAGCGCTTGTTGCGCGCCTCCTTCTGCAGGCGCTGGCGGATGGGCCGGTGGTCGAGGAATAGGCCGGTGTCGAGGTAGTCATCGAAGTTCGCCCACAGCTTGCAGCCGTGTTCGGTCACCACGTGATAGCGCTCGTGCTCGCCCTGTTTCTGGTACTGCGATGTGCCCTTTTGCGCCTTGCGCAGCTTGTAGTGCAGACGGTCCATCGGCAGCGCCATCACCTGCTGGATGACTTGCAGCGCATTGCGCAGACGGCGCTCGGCAGTGGCGGGCTCGATGGTTTTGGGCGGGGCGTATTCCTGCACCACCACATGCAGCTCAGGTGTTGCGTACACATCCACCGCCACCGCGTATTCCGGCAGGTCGTTGTCGTAGAGGCGGTAGTTGGTGACGTCGCTGCGACGCGCCCACTTGCCCAAGTGCGCGAGATTCTTCTTGAGACGGTTCTCGAAGTCGGGCGCTGCCGACTGACGCGGTTCGGTTGGTAATACCGGCGCAGGCGAGGTATCCGCCACCCTCTCGCCATGCTCGTCCATCACCAGCGGGCGGGCGATGGCCTCGCTGCGCTGGGCGAACACATCCATCACCAGGAGCTTGCAGGGAATCGCGCCGTTGAAGAAGGAATACACCTTGTCGGCCTTGATGCCGAGACGAAAGCCCAGCTCCTGCTTGCCGGTGAAAATTGCGAACCTCCAGCCCGGAAAGTTCTGCTTCACCTGCCCGCCGA
>Ga0255086_1000224_pt1 | contig 20456 bp, 24 predicted proteins | sample Colum_Cont_RepC__FD_188438 | JGI IMG/M metagenome (GOLD analysis project Ga0255086, IMG submission 188438) | Freshwater microbial communities from Columbia River, Oregon, United States - Colum_Cont_RepC_8d | ecosystem: Environmental > Aquatic > Freshwater > River | place: USA: Oregon | collected... | reverse complement strand
GGCAGGGAGAGGGCTTCGGCACAAGCCTGCCACTCAGCCCATGCGTTTTCAGTTTGGGCGAGCAAGTAGCATCCGCTGCGAGCCTTTTCGATTGCTCGCGGCCACTTGCCGTTATCCGTCATGCGAGACTCGAAAGCCTCGCGCAGCTTTTGTTCTGTGTCAGTCATGCGAACATCTCCCGGTAAACCTTGAACAACTGCCACACCAAGTAGCCCGCGCCACCGGCAGACATCGCTATCAGGATCAGCGTGACCAAGGGCCACGGCCAAGAGTCCTCAAGCGACGGCTCAGGGCCGAGTGCATCCATGCCGTCGTCTTTGAACGGTTTGGTGGGCTCGGGGATGAACATGTCACGACGCACGTAGCCGTGGTCGTACTTGGGGGGATGGGCGAGCGGGTGTTCCTGCATCGCCAGGTGAGCCGACAGCTCGTCGTGGAATGTGTCGTTGTTGTTCACTTTGCAACCTTTCGTTCAATGCAACCCGCACACCGCCATACGCGGGTGCGCTTGTCAGTCTTGCCGCCGAGCACTTGCTTGCGCTGGTTGCACTCAAAGCACATGCGGCTATAAACCAGGCCGGGGCCAGCACCACCGGTTTGCATGCTGGTGTCTTTGTTGTTGGTGTAGAGGTTCGACCCCATCACACCCCCACTGCCAGGTCAAACACCCAGCGAATGCGTGGGATCTCCGCCGACCACTGGCCTACACCCTTGCGCACCACAATCGGTTGATCGTAGGCCGAGGGTCGGTCGTCAGCGGGCGCCAGCGGTGTCAAGCGGGCGTAAAGCTCCTCGGTGCGCGCGTTGACCAAGACCCGCACACCCTCGTCACGCAAACGCGAGCGCAGATTGGAGTCATGCACGCCGGGGAAAGCAGCACGCGCTGCGGCGATCCCGCCACGTTGGTAGGCGGATACCAGACGCTTCTTGTCGTCCGGGGTCCATTTTCTGTAAGTGCTCATCGCAGCAACTCCTCAACTTGTTCAATAGTGCCGATCACCTCGACGCGCTGACCCATCGCACGCATGCGCTTGTGCTCGCGGTCTTGTGCTCGCTCGTGTGCGTTGGCGGGAAAGGTCTTGATGGTGTCGGGGTTCTTGAGTTCGACCCAGATGGTCTTTGGCAGGATTGCGTAGTAGCCGGGTGCGCCCTGACGAAACCGCTGCGGCAACATCACCAGCCGATCGGGTGCGTTCTTGCGACCAACCCAAGCGACTTTGTTGCATGCCCCTCCTAGCTCCTTTACCCGCCCGACCAAATACCGTTCAATATCACGCTCCCGCATGGCCGCACCTTTCGTGATATTTGGCCTTAGCGCCTAGGTAAACGGATCTCGCTTCGCTCTCGGTGTCGTACAACCCTAGCTCACGGCAACGCTTCGCTACAGTTATCCTGGCGCGCCACTTTCCTAACCGCTTTACAAAATCAACGCCCGTTGCCCCGGTTCGGTTCTGCTGGTTGACAGACTTAGTAACGTCGCGCAAATTTTCAATCCGGTTGTCGTCTCGCACTCGGTTTATGTGGTCGATTTCCCCTGTAGGCCACTCGCCATTTACGATCAACCAGATCACCCGATGAGCAAGGTACTTCTTACGCCCGATTTGCAGCACCAAATACCCGTCTTTGTGCTGCGAGCGGATTTCCTTCCCGACTAAATCAACTCGGAAACCAAGTTGCGGACTTAGCTTTCGCCACAATTTCCCTGTATCGGGGTCGTAGCCCAAGCACTCTCTGGCAAGACTTGCTGACAGTTCCATCATGGCCTCCACACAAACACGTCTGCCAAAGCGCTGGCCACGGCCACAAACGCGACCATGTAAAACACCACGGTGGCAAGGCTCACGCGGGGTGCATCACGCATCGGCTCCAGTTGGGCGCGGTCTGTGTGCGGGCCGAACGCTTGCTCAAGCGTGCGAGGGTACTGGCGCGTGTTACCAGCGAGCGCGTTGTCGATGCGCAGCTTGCATTGACTGGCGCGGTGGCCGTCTTGGCCACAGTAGGTGCATTGTTTGTCGGTCATTTCCGGCTTTCGTCGTTGCGATGGAAGAACTTTAGCACACGCTAAACGACAAAAGGCCCGAAGGCCCTTTGTTTTAGTCGGGTATTCCCGTCAGTGTGTCTTGTCAAACAAGTCCAGTTGCTTGCCGTCCTCGTCCAACCGTTCGGTGCTGGTCAACTCGGCGGCCATCTTGAGAGCGGTCAACATCTGCGAGATGTTGATCAGGTTCTCAGCGGCAAAGTGCCACGCGGGCCGGGTGTACTCCACGCCGGTCAGGCCCAGCGGGTGCGGTACGCGTAATGGCTCGTCGGCGTCTTGCTGCTGGAGCTGGCAGAAGATGCGGGCGGCGGGCTCAAAGGGGTTCAGGTGGGTGTAGTCGATGTGCATGTCAGTCTTTCCGGTAGCGGTAAGTTTCAAAGCCAGCCGCAGCCAGCGGGCAGTCAGCAGCCCACTGCGGGGCCGTTGACATCAAATCGCCGAGCGTGTCGGCGTTGAACTCGGGAGTGTCAGGGGTTTCGGTCAGCAGTTCGTCGTGAACGGTGAGCACGATCTCGTAGCCCTGGCCCTCGATGGGTGCCATGTTGTAGGCCAACACGTCACGCGCCCAGGCTTGCACGATGTTCTCGACCAGTTTGCCGCCGTAGGTCTTGATGCGGTCCCACTGGCGGGTGTACTGGTTCACGCCTGAGTAGGAGATTTGCTTGCTCTCGACCTTTGGGTTGATGTAGCAAAGGTATCGACCCGACGGCAGGCGCACGCGCAGCCAAGCACCGTCACGGCGCACCACCAACTGGCGCACGCGGAAAGCCTCGCCGGGGTTGGCAATCGCAAGCAGCACCGCGTCGCCAACTTTCTCCCACAACGTGGTCGTGGCCGGGTGCGCGGTGCGCCATGCCGTCTTCAGCACCTCACAAGCGACGTACACCTCATCGCTCAAGCCGAACGTGCTGCGGCGTTTCTTCTTGGTCCACGCGAGCATGCCTTGTGCGGCATCGATGGCGTCTTTGCTGGCTGTCGCCCACACGGCTTTGGCCAAGTCGTCAAGGTCCATCTGGTAAACGGCAGCGAACGTCAAGAACGCAGCCACGCCGCCCTCGTACCCTAGACCCAGCTCCATAACCTTACCGATCTGGCGCTGGCCCTTGGTGACATCACCGGGCTGCACGTTGAACGAGCGGGCGTAGGCCAGTTTGTAGAGGTCGGGGCCTGTGCCTGCGTCGTAGTCCCGAAAGGCTTGGATCTTCCACGCCTCGCCGGCAAGGTACGCCAGCCCCCGGCCTTCGATGTTGGCCAAGTCAGCCACGACCAGCTTCTTACCAGGCGGTGCAACGATGCACCCCCGCACGGTGTTGGCGGTCAGACGCATGACGTCATCAAACACGAGAGGCGCACAGCCTTGCTTGAGCGCTTGAATGCCGATGTCGATCTGGTCCTGCTCCATGTCGGGCCGGGGCATGTTTTGCGGCTGAAACACCCGCCCAGCCCATCGGCTGGTGCGCTGGGCACCGGCAAACTGCAAGGTGTTGCGCAGCCGGTGGTCGCTGCTTGTGGCATTGACCAGGGCCTTGTACTTGGCCGTGCTGGTCTTGGTTGCCTCCAAGCGAATGGACAGCAACAGCTTGACGGCTTCGGGCAGCTCGGGGTCTTCCAGTCGGCGCTTGAGCGTGTCGGCTTTCATGTCCGGCAAGCTCACGCCGTATTCCATTAGAATGTGCGCTAACAGTTGATCGCGCTTTGATGGCGAGGACACTTCGCCGCCTGTCGTTTCAATGGTCAACTGTTTGAGGCGCGCTTGTTCTTCCGCCACGGCCTCAATGGCCGAGCGCGCAAGGTCAACGTCGACGGCGAACCCTCGGTCGTTGATGCGTTGGTCCAGGTGCCACAAGGCCAGCTCGGGCGCCCCTGGCTTGTAGTTCCAGTTGGGAAGCTTCTTGCTGATCGCACGCATGGCTACGATGTCTTGGCGCGAGTACTCCAAGAACTCGGCCCACTGCTCGGGGTGCGTCTGTCGTGTGTTGCGCTTCTTGGTGCGCGGCTGTGGTTTGCAAAACATCTGGATGAGCTGGCGCCCGCGCTTGTCCTTGGCCTCATCCGCTGCCAGCCCTACGATGCCGCCGATCTTGTCGAGCGAACCGGGCAGGCCGTGGGCCATGGCTTGAATCATCGTGTCGTACCAGCGCTCACGCGGCACGTCGATACCCCAGCACTTGCGCACCAGCGTGCGGTCGAACATGGAATTGTGAGCAACAACCGTGACGGTTGGGTCAAGAAGTAAGTGGACTAGTTCCTGATCGACGACGTACATGCGCTCATCGTCTGTAGCGTCAAAAACCACCGGCTCACCATCATCGACAGCCCACTGCGCCACAGTGATCTCAGTGCTCTCGTGTTCGGCGTACCGTGGTGTGCCGTGCGCTTTGAGGTCGCACTCTGAGTAGGTTTCACAGTCGAACCACAGGATGGTCATCTCACACTTTCAAATGTTAAGGGGTGCGACCCTTTCCACTGCATAGACCGGGGTATCGTTTCCACCCAGCCCGGTATGTCGTAGGCGCCTGCCAAGTGATGCCTGAGGGGCTCGGCATTGGCGTGCATGCAGTGGCTTCTTACCATCGTCGACTATGGAGCCGGTCAACGGGTCGCTAGACGGTTAAAGGTGCTGGGTCCCAAAGTAGGGTGGGGCGGCGTGATCGTCCCTCGGGAACCCCCAAAGGCACCGTCCCATAAAACCCTTAGACGAAGTCGCTAGAGTCAGCGCCCTCGGCCACATCGTCGAAGTCGTCAGCGCGGGCAGGTGCCGAGCCGAACGCATCGCCGTCGCGGTTGAACTGAATGCCGACCAGCTTGCAGAACACACCCTCGCCAAAGCGGTTGTCTGCGTACACCTCGATCAGTGCGTTGACGTAGCAGCCACGATAGATCGGGTTCTTGCTGGCCTCAGTGACCTTGTTGCGCTGGGCGTCGTACACGGTCGGCTTTGCGCATGCTGCCTCGGTGTCACCGCCTGCGCAGTTGGCCGAGATGTAGAAGTTGCCAGCGTAGCCCTCGGACTTGGCAGCTTTCATGTCACCGTCGCGCAGACAGATGTTGTCCTTGGCGCGGGCCACCTTCAGCACGGCGGCGGCCTTGTCCTTGAACTTGACCTTGGCAGCTTCTTCGATGGCAGCGTTGACCTGCTTGTGCTGCGGATGGTCAGGGCCGAGGATCAGCGTAGCGCCGCAGCGGAACTTGCCCTCGCCGTTGAACTGCTTGCCGACAAACAGCTCAGGCCAGTCGACGCGAACATTGTCCAGGCGGAAACGAGTTGTGGTTTGTGTGCTCATGATTTGCTTTCTGTGGTTTAACAAATGTCGTCAGCTTGGATTTCAAACGCGTCATCGATTGGCTGAACCTCAATCGCTGGGCGGGGGTCAGACACAGGGGCCACGGATGGCTTACCCTCTGCCTGGGTGATGAGTGCCTGCAACGCAGGCCATTGACGTGGTCCGATGACCTCGGCCTTGGCCAGCTTTTCGGCTGTCGTGGGCGAGATGATCTTGTAGTCATACATCTGGTCGTGCTTGACGCGCATTTTCTTTAGCGTCGCCTCGGCATCTGCGGCACTGGTCCACTGACGCGCACCGCGTTTACCCTGCACCAGCTTGAAGCCGGGTACAGACTCACCCGACTCCAGACGGCGAAACGCCTCTTTGCGGATCTCGCTGCACCAATCTTCGATCATGTCGACCTTGGCAAGTGCGGCTGCGATCCAACCTGCGTCGTCCTTTTTTGTATCAAGGATCACTTGGGCGTCAGCCGCACACACGTTGACAAAATCGTCAGGCGTGGCTGGCGCAACCTCAAAGACGTCCCCGGCAACCTCAGCGCGCAAAGCCGGGCACGTTGCGCGGGCCTTGCAGAACTTGCTGCGGCAGTGGTCGCCGGGGCGCAAGAACGTCGCATCCCACTCGGCATGCCCGAGCGTGGCCCGTGCGTTCTCGACCGTGGCCACGGCAGAACGTGCCCGACCGAGCAGCCACGCCTCCAGATCCTTGCGGCTGATCGTCCACTCGCTCGGCGCGCTGCTGATGCGGGGCTGGAAAATGACCAGCCGGATGGTGTCGATGTCGATGCCCAGCTCGTCGAGCACCAGCAACTTGCCAGCGGCGTACAGCATCATCTGCTCGTTTTCGATAGCCGAGACCTCGACACCGCGCCCGGTCTTGAGGTCGCCCACCATCAGCTCACGCGCCTCAATGAACACCGCGCACATGTCCAGCGTTCCCCATGCGCGTTCAGTCGGCACGTTGAGCCACTGGGCGTAGTTGACGCGCTGCTCAGACTCAACCAAGTCGGCGGTGGCTGTCATCTCGCGCACCTTGTCGAGGTACGTGTTGACGCAGTTGACCATGTCAAGGTCTACCTCAATGGTGTGACCGTCTTGGCTGTGCGTGTCACCGATCAGCGTGTCGGGCATGGGTGTGCCCGCTTTGAGGTACGTGTCAGCGTAGTCGTGCGCCACGGTGCCCCAAGCTGCCGGCACCCCAACGCTGTCGGACAAGCCTTCGGACAGGATCTTGCTGCCGGGGCAGGCCACGTCGCGGGCGAACCCGGACGCTGACCAGTAGCTGTGTGCTTCAGACATCAGGCTACCTCTTTCGCAGCGATGGCCTCCGTCACCAGGCGGTGTGCTTCGGCCCACTTGTCTTCAGGCAGGGCTTTGAATGTCGGGAAGCCCAGCGACTTGGCAATCGGCACAGGTGCAGACGGGTCCATGCTGTGCAGCTTCATGACCGCTTTTTGCAGCAGCGCGTAGTCGAACTTCTCAGCAGCAGTCGAGGCTGGCTGTGCGACTTCCGCAGGTGCGGCAGTGGGGTTGGACTCGGCGACCGTCTTCTCGGGCGCAGCGGTCCCCACATCCGCCGTTGCAGTAGGCTGGCCAGACGCAGGGGTTTCCTGTGTCGCGGCAGGCTTTTTTGTTGCGGGTTCTTTCTTGACGACTTCAGCCTTGGGGGCTTCAGGGGTCAGAGCCAGCGCAGCCATGACTGCATTGAGCTGGGCGACGTCGTTCAGGGTGATAGTGACTGGAAACATGAATAGCCTTTCAGGGTTTAGCAGTTGATTGCAGGAGAGTGTAGCAGATGCTTTAGGCGGTTGCACGCACCAAGCGAATCGCCGAGATGTTGCGACGAATCTGGTTGCGCACCATATCGCGGCGTGAGGGGCAGTTGCGAGCGTGCAGCAAGATGCGCAGCGCAGACTCAAGGGTCTCGGTGCTGTGGTTGCGCTCGCAACGGTTGATGAGTTGCTGTATGGGGTTCAGGTTCACCCTTTGTTGTTGCAATGGATGAACTGTAGCACATGCTAAAGCCTAAAACGCAATTAACCCCACGCGAGGTGGGGTTAAGTGTTTAAACGCAAACCGTCAGCGGATCACATCAAGCTCAGACAACCCTCCACGATGTGCAAGTGCTGCAAGCGCTTTACCATCTGCTACACTGCGTCCATCTGAATTCTTAGGATGAGCATGAAACGGTTTTTCGGAAACGTGGTTTTTGTTGGGCAGCTCGTACCCTTTGCCATCGGTTTTGTTTTCGGCATGGTCTGGGCACCTTTACAAGTGGGTTTTTCTGCTGCTTGGGTTTTCACAAGCAAGGCCATCGAATGGTCAAAGGGCGATTAAATGTCCATCATCACAGCACTGAAGTCGTGGATGCGTGCATCGACCAACGACGAAAAGAAGCTCCTAGCCGACCGCATCGGCCTGGAGTCCCCCGCGTACCTGCACCACCTGGCAGCGGACGATAGCAAACGGTATGCCCGTGAGCCCAACCCCACGCAAGCGGCCAACATCGAGCGTGAGACCAAGTCCATGAACCGCGCCAGCAAGGGGCGTTTGCCGGTGGTCTACCGCACCGACCTCAATAGCCACTGCCGCGGCTGCGACTTCGCACGTCGCTGCTTGGGTGAGGAGGTCGTGACCGGCTCGCACTTTGCCATCGTCACGGGTGAGAGCCTTGACAGCGAGGGCGGGACGCCGGATTGAAAGCCCTCAATGTGAGTTCTGATCGGATGTGAATCAAGCGGGCGGGTGCGCGAAGCCTTTCGGGCCAGAGGGTTCGATGCGTGGAGCTGCGACCTGCTGCCGGCAGATGACGGTAGCCCAAACCACGTACAGGGTGACGTGCGGTCGTTGCTGCGCGAGCGGTGGGATCTGGCCATCATGCACCCGCCTTGCACAAGACTGACAAACAGCGGTGTGCGCTGGCTCAACGAGCGCAACCTGTGGGACGAGGCTGCCGAGTTTTTTGTCGAGTGCCTGAACGTCAATGCTGATTGTGTTGCGGTGGAGAATCCCATCCAGCACAAGCATGCCCGCGAGCGCATTGGCGTGGCCTATAGCCAGATCATCCAGCCGTGGCAGTTTGGCCACGGTGAGACCAAAGCAACGTGCCTGTGGCTCAAGAACCTACCCAAGCTGAAGCCCACCAACATCGTCGACGGGCGTGAGGGTCGCATCCACAAGCTGCCGCCAAGCGCAGACCGCTGGAAGATCCGCAGCGAGACCTATCAGGGTATTGCCGACGCGATGGCTGAACAGTGGGGTTGGTGGATTCGCTTCGTGTAGCTAAAACACGCTTTACGGTGTGCTACAGTCGAGAGGCCAAACACGTCAAACCGAGTAACCCCAGGAGTAGGTACGGCCCCGTATTCGGCGGGGGTGTTTGGCGACACCGTGCCTACCCCTGGGGTTTTTTGCTTTTGAGCAGAAAGAAAACGTCGCCATGTTATGCAAAAAAGTTCGCAGCAACCGGGGTGTCAGAGCCCGCGACGTTGCAACCATTGCCCTCACGATCTACCAAGCCAGAGATGCGTTGTCGTCAGCGCTTGACGCATGTGGCGGCAAAATCAAAACCCAGTTCATGGATAGCCTGCTTGCCGAGATGCGCCGGCTTGAGTCTTTGGCGTTTTCCCTTGAAGACGACTACCTCAAATTGGCAGGGCGTGAATGCCCAGGTGGAGATCGCGCGGCCCCGTTGCTGGGCGACACTGCTCGTGCGCAGGCAGCGCTGCAATGGTTGACCGACCGGGGGGTGTGATGACCAACATCGCCCAGATCACCCCCTACCTCAAGAACGTCGAAGCACCTGCCGCGATCCGCGACCTACCCGGTTGGGTCATCTGGCGCCTAGAGCACCATGAGGGCGAGGCCAAGCCGCGCAAGGTTCCGTACTACGCCAACGGCAACAAGCGTGCCGGCAAGCAAGGGGCACCGCAGGACGTTGCGCACCTGGTCACGTTTGACGCTGCACGTCGTGCCGCCTCTCGCCGAGGGTTTGACGGGGTCGGGTTTGCCACGCTGCCCCAGTTTGGCGTGTGCGCGCTGGACTTCGACAACTGCATGGTCGACGGCAAGATCCACCCCGAGGTCCAAGCGCTGCTTGGCGACACCTATGCCGAGTTCAGCCCGAGCGGGCAGGGCGTGCGGGTGTTCTTCCAAGGTCACCTTGGCAACCACAAGGACCTCGACAAACGCAACCCGTTTGGGTTTGAGACCTTCAGCACCAAAGGCTTCGTGACCTTCACGGGTAACACGCTGGAGATCACCGAGGTGCTGGGCAACGAGAACACCGTTGCACCCCTGAACGACGCAGCTCACGCGCTGTATCGAAAGCGATTCGGCCCCTCCGAGTGGGAACCTGAGATCGTCACCAGCGAGACCCCTGTCATGGGGCTCACACGCTTTCAGATCGAGGACATGCTCAGGCGAATTGACCCCGACTGCGATCACGACCAATGGCTGCACGTCGGTATGGGCTTGCACCACGAGACACACGGGGCAGGGTTTGAGTTTTGGGACAACTGGAGTGCGCAGGGGTCCAAGTACCCCGGCACCGACTCCCTGCAATCGCGTTGGGACTCGTTTGGCAAACAAGACGGTCGCACCGTCACGGTACGCACTGCCCTCAAGCTAGCAGGCATCACGCTGGACACACCTGCGAGCGCCGAGGACTTTGAGGTGCTGGTCGATGCGGCGGTCGAGGAGGCCAAAGCGGACCCGGACAAACCCCCACGGTTCAGGTTTGAGCCCGTACACCTGTTTTCATCGACCAAGGCTTTGCCGTGGGTGATCAAGGGCGTGCTGCCGCAGGCAGGGCTTGCGGTCATCTACGGCGCCAGCGGGTCAGGCAAGAGCTTTGCCGTGCTCGACATGGCCTTTGCAATCGCTCGCGGCACTGAGTGGCGATCACGCAAGGTTAAGCAGGGCCGGGTTGCTTATATCGCTGCCGAGGGCGCTGACGGCTTTCGCAAGCGACTGGCGGCCTATGCCATTACTCACCAGGTAGATCTTGAGCAGGTACCAATGACCGTGCTCGATGGCGCCCCTAACCTCATGCTGCTCGATGATGCAAAGGACTTGGCGGTCGGCGTGCTGCTGTCAGGCGGCGCCTCGGTCATTGTTGTTGACACACTAGCGCAGACCACGCCGGGAGCCAACGAGAACGCAGGTGAGGACATGGGCAAAGCCCTCGGCCACTGCAAGCGCTTGCACGAGCTGACGGGCGCCTTGGTCGTACTGATCCACCACAGCGGCAAAGACGCCACCAAAGGCGCGCGCGGTTGGTCGGGCTTACGGGCTGCCGCCGACGCCGAGATCGAGGTCTTGCGCAACGATGCCGGGGGTCGCTCACTTCGCTTGTCCAAGAACAAGGACGGCGAGGACGGACTGGAGTGGGGGTTCCAGTTGGACATCGTGGAACTGGGTATCGACGAGGACATGGACCCCATCACGTCATGCGTGGTCAGCGAGGCTGAGATTACAGCGGTGCGGGCGCTTCGTGTTTTGGGGCCAAACGAGGAGGTGGTCAACCAGGTCATCCAAGAGATCGCACAGTCGCAGACCGCTGGCATTGAGCCTGCCGCCGTGATCATGGAGGCAATCAAGCGCTTGCCGCCGCCAGAGAACGGTAAGCGAGACACCCGCAAGTTGAGGGTGAAGCGCGCCTTGGAAAGCCTGTGCAACGGGGACAACGCGCCTTATTGGATAGCCGACGACAACTGCATCACGGTTGTGTGAACGTGCAAATTTTGCGGAAACAAAACTCCATGACAACGAACCTGCAAAAAATTGCATGTAACGCGTGCAACACGGTATGCAACGCGGCGTTACGTTGCAATGTGAGTGTGCAGGAAAGAGCGCGAACTGCAACGCAACGCAACACCACACCTATAGGGTGGTGTTGCGCGTTGCATTCGTGATCCGGGGTCAGGTGTTGCGTTGTAAGTAAAAAATCGCAAGGACTGGTCAACCCCTGGTGAACACGCAAAATTTTGCAGAAAGAGTGAACATGTCAAACGATGCAGATTACGTCACGACAAACGACAGGGGGTTGCTGATCGGCGAGTCGCATCCGCGTGCGGTGCTCACCGATCATGAGGTGGAGCTGGTGCTGGCGTTGCGCGATGAGGGGTTCAGCTATGCGTGGATCGCTGAGAAGCTGGAGGTGAGCAAGGGGTGTGTGGCTAAGATCTGCTCTGGCCAAAGGCGTGGGCAGGCGGGGTATCGAAAGAGGCGTGCCCGTGGCAAACGCAAGGGGCGGTAGATTGGCTAGCATGCCAAGACCCACCGTTTTTACCCCCGAATTAGGCGCAAAAGTTTGCGAGAAGCTAGCCGAGGTTGGCTCTTTGCGTCGCACCTGTTTGGATTCGGATATGCCGCTTGAGCGCACAGTGCGCCGTTGGTACATCGAGAACCCCGAGTTTGCGTCTGAGTACACGCGCGCGAAAGAAGCTGGCATTGAGGCATTGGTCGACGAGACGTTGGATATCTCGGACGACGGCACCAACGATTGGATGGAAGCGCATGGCCAGGACGATGTTGGGTACAAGCTCAACGGCGAGCACGTGCAGCGCTCCAAGATTCGCATCGAGACCCGCCGCTGGTTGGCCGAGCGGATGATGCCCAAGAAGTTCGGCGTGCGCGCTGGCGTTGACGTCACCAGTAGCGACGGCTCCCTGACCGTTGACGCTGACGCACGTGCCAAGCGCTTGGCCGCACTCATGGCTCAGGCACAGGCTCGCAAGGACTCCGCCGAGGGTGAGCCGTCAATTGACGATCTGGTGTGAAGCCTGATGACCTGCTCGCCCTTGAGGCGTACCTGACCCCTGCCGAGCTTGCCGAGTACCGGCTGCTGATCGCTGCCGAGTTTGCTGATCGCCCGTGGACATCCCTGCCCGGCCCCCAAACGATGGCATGGGAAAGCAAGGCCGACGTGGTAGGGTTTGGTGGGGCAGCGGGCGGGGGTAAGACTGACTTGGCCTGCGGGAAGGCCATAACGCAGCACCAGGTCGTTCAAATCTTCCGCCGTGAGGGTACGGAGCTAAACGCCATCATCGACCGTCTGAGCGAGATTGTGGGCCACCGCAACGGTTTGGGCGGCAAGCCCCCCGTGTGGCGAGAACCCGGCGGCAAGTGTCGGCTCATCGAGTTCTGCTCGGTCCCCAACCTGGGCGACGAGCGAAAGTTCCAAGGTCGGGCCAAGGATCTGCTGGTTATCGACGAGGCGGCCAACTTCTTGGAGCAGCAAGTGCGCTTCTTGATGGGCTGGGTGCGAACCACTGACCTCAACCAACGCACGCAAACACTGCTCACGTTCAACCCGCCGACATCGGCTGAGGGGCGTTGGGTAATCACGTTCTTCGCCCCGTGGCTGGACAAGAAGTTCCCCGGCAAGCGGGCCAAGCCTGGCGAGTTGCGTTACGTGGCTGTGCTTGACGGCAAAGACACGTGGATGGAATCGGGCGAGCCGTTCATGCACAACGGTGAGCTGATCCGCCCGCAGTCTCGCACGTTCATCCCAAGCCGCATTACCGACAACCCTTACCTGGTGGGGACGAACTACATGAGCACGTTGCAATCCCTACCAGAGCCGCTGCGCTCGCAGATGCTTTACGGTGACTTTGAGGCCGGCATGGAGGACGACATCTGGCAGCTCATCCCGACGCGCTGGGTGGAGGCTGCGCAGGCTCGTTGGGTTGATCGCTCACCCAAGGGTGAAATGATGCAGATGGGCGTGGACGTGGCCCGTGGTGGGCAAGACAGCACCATCATCTCCTCGCGCCACAAGACCGAGCACCACAACCTGTGGTTTGCACCGCTGATTGAGGTCAAGGGCAAAGACACCGACGACGGCGACAAGTGTGCCGCGCAGGTGCTTGTGGCTCGCCGCGACGACGCACCCATCAACATCGACATCATCGGGGTGGGTGCGAGCCCATACGACAGCATCAAGCGAGCCGGTGCCCAGGTGTGGGGTGTGAACGTGGCAGAAGCGGCCCGAGGCATGGACCGCACCGGCACGCTGGGCTTCATGAACCTACGCAGCGAAATGTGGTGGCACATGCGCGAAGCACTGGACCCAGTCAACGACACCGGCATCGCCTTGCCACCCGACCCTGCGCTGCTTGCGGAACTGTGCGCACCTCGCTGGTCGCTGTCAGGCAAGACCATCAAGGTCGAGTCACGCGAGGAGATCGTCAAGCGTGTGGGTCGTTCGCCAGACCGTGCCACCGCCGTCGTGCTGGCCTTGCCTGACTTGCCCAAGCTCAAAGCACTACGCGCTGCGCACGGCCACCACATGGTGCTCGACTACGACCCGGCTGCCCGCATGCACGATGACGGCTATCGAGTGATGGACTACGACCCGTATTCCTGAGCGTGCCCGTGCTTTGGCCGTTCGCCGCGACAATCTCGGCGATCACCTAACCCGGAGCACGTGCATGTGCGTCATGTCCACACCTGATATGCCAGAGCCAACACCCCCGCCACAGGAGGTGCAGACGCCTGACACACCGCTGGAGCGCAACAAGAAGCGCAAAGCCTCGGGCATGACTGCGGGCGGCACGATCCTGACCGGTGCAGGTGGCCTTGCCCCTGGCGCGTCTAACACAGGCGGCAGCACACTGCTGGGCGGCTGATGAACGGCGATAGCAAACGCAACCTGCTGCTGCGTCGCAAGACTGCGATGTGGAGTGAACGCGCAAGTTGGGATTCCCACTGGCGCGAGATTGCCACGTTGCAGCTGCCGCGTGCGTCGCGCTTTATCGTTAGCGATGTCAACAAGGGTCTGAAGCGCAACAGCAACATCTACGACAACACGCCCATCTTTTCCCACCGCACGCTAGCGGCGGGCATGATGAGCGGCATGACGAGCCCTGCCCGCCCATGGTTCCGTCTGGGCTTGCGTGACAAGGATCTGGAAGAATTCCCCGCCGTCCGCGAGTACTTGCACAACGTCGCGCAGACCATGCGCTCGGTCTTTGCTGCAAGCAACACCTACAACGCGCTGCATCAGTGCTACGAGGAGCTGGGTGCGTTTGGCACTTGGGCCAACTTCGTGCGCCCAGACTTCGACAACGTCATCCACCACTACCCGATGACCGTTGGCGAGTACGCCCTGGCCACCAACGACAAGGGCATCGTGGACACGTTGCACCGTGAGCTGAACATGACCGTGGGGCAGATGGTCAAGCAGTTTGGGCGTGAGAACTGCTCCAACGCCGTCAAGAACCTGTACGACCGACACAACCTTGACGCATGGGTGCGCGTGCACCACGCCATCGAGCCGCGTGCAGACTTCGACAAGACCAAGCGCGACGGCAAGAACATGCCGTTTGCTTCGATCTACTACGAGCCTGGCAGCGACCGGGGCAACGACCAATTCCTCAGCGAGTCAGGGTTCAAGCGCTTCCCGGCCCTGTGCCCCCGCTGGGTGGTCACAAGTAACGACGTCTACGGCCGTAGCCCCGGCATGGATTGCCTCGGTGACGTCAAGCAGCTGCAGCTTGAGCAGTTGCGCAAGGCGCAGGCCATTGACTACATGGTCAACCCACCCCTGCAAGTGCCCACGCAGTACAAGGACCAGGCCCACAAACGCCTGCCTGGCGGTGTGATGTTCGTCGATGCCACCTCTCCCGGTGGCGGTGTGCGTTCTGCGTACGACGTCAACATCAACTTGCAGCATTTGTCGATGGACATCGAGGACACGCGACGCCGCATCCAGCAGGCGTACTACGCCGACTTGTTCTTGATGCTGGCCAACGACATGCGCTCGGGCACCACGGCCACCGAGATCGCCGAACGCCACGAGGAAAAGCTGCTCATGCTCGGCCCTGTGCTGGAGCGTTTGCACAACGAGCTGCTGTCGCCGCTGATCGACATCACCTATGACCGATGCTCTGAGGCCGGCATCTTGCCTGTGCCACCCAAAGAGCTGGAGGGCGTGGAGCTGAACATCGAGTTCGTCTCGACACTGGCTCAGGCACAGCGCGCTGTCGCCTCGGCTGGTATGGACCGGGTCATCGGTACGGTGGGGCAGATGGCCGCGTTGTGGCCTGAGGTGCGCCACAAGATCGACGCCATGCAGGTGGTCGACGACTACGCCGAGATGTACGGGGTCAACCCTAAAGCCATCGTGGCCGACGACACCGTCAAGGAAAAGCTGGCAGCCGAGGCGCAAGCCGCGCAAGCCCAGCAGATGGCAGCAGCCGCGCCCGCAATGGCCGGCGCAGCCAAGGACGTCAGCAGCATCGACCCAGGTCAGATGCGCGACGTGTTGAGTATGTTTCAGGGCTATAACAGCCCAGGTCCCACCGGGGGTTGACCAATGGGTGACTACATCTTAGGCGAAACCGCTGATCTGTTTGAACGATCAAGCGGGAGATGGGTTGGCGTGCTCGACAAGAACGGCAAAGAGCAGCTTGTAACGCAGTACAGTAAGCCGCGTTCGTATCGTCGCGCACCTTCGGTCAGGGACAACGCCGCAAGCGGTTACACGGCAAGTAGCGTGTGGCAGTACAACGGTAGCGTTTACCAACCTACAGCCGCTCCAGACACAACCGCCGCAACTTGGCTGCAACAACAGCCAACAGGCGCGGCTCCATGCGATGTGATGGGGGTATCTGCGATCTGCGCTGGTGGCGTGGTTGCGATGAAGGCCGGATTCACTGGTCCCGCGATTACGTTAACAGCGACCGTTTCTAGCTCGCCTGTCACTACTGACATCAACATTCTGGCTGGTGGTGAACTGGATGTTGACGCTGTGCGCAAGGTGTTTGCATCTGCTGATGCTGGCACTCAGATATACGTTACGAAGATTTTCGATCAAAGCGGTGGTGCCAAACACCTCACAATGATTACATCAGCCGGGAAAATCACGCGAGGCTTTTACCTAGTGTGGGACGTGCTGATGAACCGCTACGTCATTGCCGCCGATCAAGGCTATGGCACAGACGGACAGGGCCTTGCGTTTGACGCAACAATGAGCGTCCAAGAAACCAGCATGTCTGCGTTCTTCTTCGGTCGTGGTGTTGGTTCACAGGGTGACGTAAACAGCCAGATCGTGGCGACATTCGGAACAGGGGCGACTGCGCTTTCAATTCACACAGGGGAAGGCTCGGTTGGCCCTACCCTTGCAGCATGGAATGGGGCAAGCCGTCGTCCAGTAACGGCAAATCAATGCACACCGCTTGACTGCAAACCATGCGTAGCTTGGTATGTTGGTGGCGCATCTTCTGTGGCAATGGGGGTCAACGAGGATTCGTACACCGCAGCGTCGGCACTCTCTACAGCAAGAACGGGCGGTTATTTGGGCAATTGGGATCTTGCATCGGGCAAATTCCCTGCGATGCGTTTCGTTGGTTTTGCGATTGCCAACGCAAACGCAACAGCAGTACAACAAACAAAGATTCGCAACTGGTTTTACACGAAGTTCGACGCCCTCCCGCAAGCCCGTGACCGCGTTGTGTTCGTTGGTGATTCTCGCGGAACGCTCGTCTACAGCAATCAAAATGCAACCTCAGCATCTATCGGCCAGTTTGGCGCCAACATCGGCGTGCAGTTGGCGGAGAAGTTGAGCGCGGATTGCCAAGTGGTAAACGCCTCCTCGTCGGGGTGGACAAACGCCGACCACGCCGCCAAGTCAATCCCCGGCCTGGTTGCAACGGTTAAAAGTGGTGTCGGGAACGTGGCCGTGGTGCTGATTGGGGTCAATGATTTCATCGTAAGCAATTTGACAGCCGCGCAAAGTTTCACCGCGCTCAACGCGAACATCTCAGCGTTAAAAACAGCAGGCTATTACACAATTGTCGTTGCCGAGCTGCGTTGCGTGACAGCGACCAATGGCGCAAACACCAAGACTGACGAGTTGCATACGCTCATCAATTCGGGGGCGTGCCTCGCCGACGAGGTTGTTGACGTGTGGGGGCTGACACCAATCGCGTCCCCCTCTAACTCCGCTTATTACCCGGACGGATTGCACCCGAACGGACCCGTGTGCGGGCTGATTGCCGCAGCGGTCTCGGCGAGAGTCGATTCTGTACTGCGGGAGCTGGTTTAAACCGTCACGCACTAAGGAAAATTAAATGGGTAACTACATCGCACGCGAGACGTCTGACCTGTTTGACCCTGCAACGGGGGCGCGGGTCGGAACTTTGGATTTGTTCGGACGCGAGCAGTCCGCTTTCAGCATAAACCAAGTCGCCTCTCTGGCAGCTTTGGCAGCCCTGTCGCCGACTGCTTACCCGGTCGGCGTAACGGTTCACGTAGGGCCGGACGCAAACGGGCAGTACTCCGAATGGTTCAGCAACGGAGTGCGCTGGCGCCCTCGCAGCGGCATCATCGCCATGAAAAACACGGCGGGCAGTGTCACCGACGCGGGCACGAGTGAGCAGGATGCTTACTCGATCGTCATCCCCGCTGGGTTAATCGGCCCAACAGACGACTGGTATATCGACCACTTGTGGTCGTGGCCAAACTCTGCAACCACGAAGACGGTCCGCGGGAAATTTGGCGGCACGGCGATTTTCTCGCTTGCAGCAACAACGACAGCGTCAGGTCGCGGAACAACGCACATCTATATGCGCGACAGCAAGACGGCCCAGATTTTCTCTAACGCAACGTCTTCGCTTGGTTGGCAGGAGGGCCAGACATCAAGTGCCGCACCATCGACCGCAACCATCGACACCAACAGCGACATCGCCATCAACCTGACTGGTCAGTGGGGCACCGCTGGTGCGGGTTCCAACCTCATCACGCTGGAGCGCGTGGCTATCGGTGTGAAGTTCGCCTATTAAGGGCCCGCTGTGAAAGTCTACTTAAAAAGCCAGATTGCCGAGGCGAGCGCACAACGGCAGACCGCAATGGTCAACGATCATTATCGGATCTATGTCTATGACACAGATCGCGACATCGCATCGTTCAATCTGGTTTCTTCAAATAGTACCGGTGCACCTCTACCAATCGGGTTCTGCGCCCACTTGGGCATGAGTCATCCGACATACACAGCAACGCAGGTTCTAACAGCGATTCAGACGCTTAACGGTACGGTGTGGCGCGATGAGGTTAAATGGAGTTACGTTGAGGCATCGCGTGGTTCATTGGCTTACCCAGGCGCCAGCCCATACCTACAGCGAGCGAAGGACGCGATTGATACGGCAAATTCCTACGGAATCACCCCGCAGCTTGGGCTGAACTACGGGAACGCCGCTTACGGCTCTGATATTCCATCTGGCTACAAGGGCGGCCTAGTTCTGGATGCTGATGAGAAGGCCGGTTACTCGACCTTTTGCTCGTACATCGTCGGCCAGATCGGCAGCAAGTGCAACCACTGGGAAATCTGGAACGAGTGGAACTTAAACCTCGGCGGCACACCTCAAGAGGTGACCGATAACGCGGGCTCTAGTGTTGCAGCTTATGTAGAAGTGATGCAGCTTGCGTACACGGCGGCGAAAGCCGCAAACCCAAACGCTAAATTGATCGGTGGCGTGATTGGTGAACCATACGATACCGCCACGAAAAACGAGCCGTGGTTCAACGCTTTCCTGGCGACCAACTGGCACCAGTATTGTGATGTTTTTAGCTTTCACCACTATCACAAATTTGCCATCCCTGAGCGCTGGCACGACCAGATCCAAGACACCATCAACAAAGTTCGCGCGGTAGCGCCGAACATGCCGGTTCGCATGAGCGAAACAGGATGGTTCAACGGCTCCGACGCATCGAACATCACCGAAGCAGAGGCCGCCGCACGCTATTCGCGCTATCCGTTTCTGCTGCGCTGCCTCGATCTGGAGGCTGTCACGTTCTACGACCTGGCAAACGACGGCGCGACGGGGGCCAAAGAGGAAAACTTCGGGCTCTACACGAACAACCTAGGTGCGCAGAAGGCTCAGGCCGCCACGGTCGCAGCTGCTCTAGCTCACATCAAGGTCGCAACGTCGGGCAAGCACTACACCGACTTTAGCCTGACGCGTCGAGTTGTCATCATGGACACCAACACAGCGAACGGGCAACGCGCTGCGTGTTGGGCCACCAACGCCACAGGCACGACGACGCTGACCGTCACCGCATCATCACCCGGCACGTTGTCTATACAAACAATCGGCGGGTCAACCGCTACACAAGGAATCGTGGCTGGTGCAAATAGCGTAAATGTGGCGTTGAGCGACACTGCAAAAGTCGTATATGCAAACGCCCCGATTTCCATATCGGTGTGACTGTGCCCGTGCTGGTGCGGATGTTCAGGACAATCTGACCCCAACGAAACCGGACACACCGCCATGAGCAACACATCCATCAAGCACGAAGACGACGGCAGTGTCGCACTCAAGTACGTCGACCTGGGCGACGGCACGTTTGCACCGGCCACGGCATCGATCCCCGCCGGGCCTGGTGGCTTGGTTGCAGGTGTGGCTGCGTATGGCTACGCACGCGTGACGGACGAGCCCACAGCACAGTTCTTTGACCCGCTGGACTCGCTCGATACAACAGACCGCTGGACGGCCAAGAACAGCACCGGCACGGCAACCGTGACCGCTGGCGTGCTGACCGTGGCCAGCTCGACCACTGCGAGCGCTTACGGCGGTTTGTTCAGCCAGCCGACGTTTGCCAACCGTGGCCTGAACTTCCTGCCCATTGGTGCCGCACTGAAGTTCACCAACAGCGCAATCGCCAACTCGGCCCGCTGGTTTGGTCAGGGCTCGGTGCAGGCCTCACCCACCACGTCGTCGATCATCGTCAACGGCACGGGTTTCTTGCTCGATGGCTCGGGCAACCTGTACGCGAAGGTCTACGCAAACGGCGTCGAGACATTCAGCCAAGACCTGACCGCGTACAAGCCTGCCGACGGATCCTACAGTCGTTTCCTGCTGGTGCTGCGCGCAGATCTGGCGTTCTTCTACGTCGGCTCGACAGACGTGCCCGTTGCTTCGGCCCAGTACAAGAACCCCGACATTCAAACCCTGCCGATCTCGATCATGTCGGTGGCAGGTGCAACCCCTCCCGGTGTATCGGCAACCATCGACGCGATTGCCATCGGCGTGGGCGACACCGGCAAGAACGCGCAAGGCGTGTGCGACCCCGCGTTCCCATGGCGCGCGGCCACCGTCAAGAAAGCATCCACCGCTGCCGCTGCAACCG
>Ga0255086_1000220_pt1 | contig 20508 bp, 17 predicted proteins | sample Colum_Cont_RepC__FD_188438 | JGI IMG/M metagenome (GOLD analysis project Ga0255086, IMG submission 188438) | Freshwater microbial communities from Columbia River, Oregon, United States - Colum_Cont_RepC_8d | ecosystem: Environmental > Aquatic > Freshwater > River | place: USA: Oregon | collected... | reverse complement strand
ATGTCGCGCTCTGGAGTCAGGGCAACGGTCAGGCCGTCATCGCAGGCGCATTGTCAGCAACCCTCGCCTTGATCGTCATCGCGTTCCTGCTGCTGCGTTATTCCAAGCGGCTGCCGCTCACCCAGTTTTTTTCGCTGAGCGCCTTGTTGATGGCCGTGCTGGCCGTGGTGCTCACCGGCAAGGGGGTGGCGGGCTTGCAGGAGGCCGATCTGCTGGCATCTCGGTTGATTGATCTGCCCCGTATTGATCTTCTCGGTTTCTACCCGACACTTCAGGGCGTCTCTGCTCAGGCGATCTGCCTGGCCATCCTGATCGTGGGCTTTGCGTGGAATCGCAGAACGGGCGTGCAAGTAGCCGTGAAAGCGCAACCGGCTTCAGCGTCACAAAGCTAGCGAATGAAAGACCTCGTCACGATGCGCTTTAAATCCGAGCTACAGGCATCGGCGGATGAGGTTTGGGCGTGGATGACGTCGATGCGCGGCATCTCGCTGGAGATGTCGCCCTACCTTCGCATGACGGTGCCAGCAGGCTTTGCCTCGCTTGCCGACGCCGAGTTCCAGCCAGGTAAGCCCTTGTTTCGCAGCTGGCTCAAGCTCTTTCGAGTGTTGCCCATCGACTACTCGGACTTGACCTTGCGCGCGCTCGATCCCGGCGTCCGCCTCATCGAAGAATCGCCGATGGGGTCGATGCGACTGTGGCGTCACGAGCGTCGAATCGATCCGAGTCGCGGCAAGCCAGAAAGCGTCGTGTTGGTTGACCAACTCACTTTCAGTCCTCGGCTTGCGAGACCGTTGGTGGCTTGGATCGTCCACCACTTTTTTTCGCATCGGCACCGGGTATTACGTCGCGCTTTCGGTGGCGATCGCAGTCACGTTCGCCCGGAGGCCAAATGCTAGGCTCCGCCGGCATGCGCAAAGGCCTCTCACTCTGGGTGATTGTTCTGTCTCTCGTTTTGACGAGATTGACGGGGCTGCACCTGCACGCCTGCGCGGGTGTCGAGGCCGGAGTTCAGCACGCTGGCACGCACTACGCCGACAACGGTTTTCTGTTTGGCGATCACCACAGCGAAGACGATGGCGACGACCGCGAGGTCGAGCTAGTGGCTGTCATGCCCGCGAAGATCGACGGCGATAGCGTTGATATGACGGCACTGCTGCCGACCCCGCTGGGCGTCCCTGAGGCTTCCACACGCCTGCTAACGCTCGTTTCTCCGCGCGGCCCGCCAGCGGCATGGCCTACACACCCACCGCACTTCACGCCGCCGCAGCAAGGCCCACCCACCTCCCTCGCTTGAACGCCTAGCCTGTCCGCAGCCTTGGCGCGGACGCCGTTCCTGCTGTTGGGAGTCTCCTTATGTTTCGATTCACCGCCACCGGGCGCTTTGCGCTCGCGGCTGTGCTGGCCTTGGGCCTGCACCCCTTCGCACGCGCCGAAGCGCCTGCGCTCACCTTGCGGGAGGCGTTGCACCGCACCCTGCAATCGAGTCCAGAGCTGGCGCCGTTCGCCTATCAGATCAAGGCACAGAATACGCGCATCCAGAGTGCAGGACTCAAGCCTGCGCCGGAGTTCATCAGTGAACTCGAAAACGTGCTGGGCACCGGCCGCACGCGCGGGCTTGACGCAGCGGAAGCCACCTTTGGCCTATCACAGGTCATCGAGTTGGGCGGGCAGCGAGCCCGCCGGCAGGATGCCGCGCGGCAGGGACTTGAAGGCGTCGAGGTCAAGCGCCAGGTGGCACAGCTGGACGTGCTGGCGGAGGTGTCGCGTCAATTTATCCACGTCGCGTCTGACCAGGAGCAGCTCAAGCTCACCGAGCTGGCAACGACGCTGGCCAATCGCACCGTCGTGGAGGTTCGCCGTCGAGTGCAGGCTGCTAAATCGCCGCAGGTCGAACTGAATCGCGCCAACATCCTGCTCACCCGTGCCGAGGTGGATCGGGAGCACGCCGAGCATGAACTGCTGACTTCCCGTCGAAAGCTCTCGGCTCTCTGGGGTGCCAGCGAGCCTGATTTTGAATTGGTCGAGGCACACCTGTTCCAGCTGCCCGCCGTCGTCGAGTACGAGCGGCTCGCGGCGCAACTAGCGGTGAGCCCAGACCTTCAGCGCTTCGCCACCGAAGCACGGCAGCGCGATGCCGACATCCTGCTCGCAGAATCCAAAGCTCGCTCGCACCTCACTGTTTCGGCGAGCGTGCGGCGCTTGCAGGAGGAAGGCGATACCGCACTCGTGGCCGGCTTCTCGATGCCGCTGTTTGGCAGCCGCACTGCCAAGCCGGCGATTGCGGAGGCGCGCGCCTTGAGGGAGAGCGTCGGGAGTGAAGCCGCCGCCGCCCAGCTCAAAGCCGAAACCAGGCTGTTTGAACTGGTGCAGGAGCTGAAGCATTCCGTCACCGAGGCCGAGACCCTGCGGGATGCCGTGCTGCCTCAGATGGAAGAGGCCCTGCGCCAAACCGAATACGCCTATGAGCGAGGCCGCTACAGCTATCTGGAGTGGGTGGATGCGCAGCGAGAGCGTGTCGCGGTGCAACGCTCACTGATCGAAGCGGCCGAGAACGCGCAGCTCTTTCAAATCGAAATCGACCGACTCACCGCAACGGCCATGAGCCGCTAAGGACACCCCATGAACCAAAACATCCGCAATACCGCCGCACTGCTGCTGCTCGCCCTGACCCTGAGCGCCTGCGGCAATACCGAAACGCCTGCTGCTCCAGAAGCCGCCGAACACGAAGAAGGCACCCACGAGGCCAAGGGTGAGAAGGAAGCTGAGGGCGAAGAAGGCGAATCCGCTGGCCCCATGAAGCTGACGCCCGAAGCCCGCAAGGCGGCTGGGTTGGTCATCGCCGCCGCAGGCCCCGCCACACTGGTTGAAACCCTGCCGCTCTACGGCGTGGTCAAGCCCAATGCCGAGCGGGTGCGCAGCGTCACCGCGCGCTTCCCCGGCGTGGTGCGTAGCGTCAATGCCAAGGTCGGCGACAGCGTGCGCCAAGGTGCCTCGCTGGCCAGCGTGGAGAGCAACGAGAGCTTGCAGGTCTACGGCGTCAGCAGCCCGCTCGCGGGCGTGGTGACGGAGCGATTCACCAATCCCGGCGAACAGGCCGAGGGCCAGCCGCTGTTCACGGTGGCCGACCTCAGCAGCGTGTGGGTGGAACTCTCGCTGTTCCCGCGCGACCGCAGCCGCATCAAGACGGGTCAGGCCGTGCGCGTGAAGGCAGCCGATGGCGGTTTGGTGGGTGATGGCCAGATCGTCTTCGTCTCGCCGCTGGGTAGTGCTGCCAGCCAGAGCCTTGCCGCCAGAGTGCTGCTCGACAACCGCGATGGCCGCTGGACGCCGGGTCTCTATGTGCAGGGCGAAGTCGCGGTCGGCAGCTCGCCAGTGGCGCTCGCCGTGCCGGTCGCGGCCTTGCAGGAGCTGGAAGGCGGCACCTCGGTGTTCGTGGAGGATGCCGATGGCCTGGAAGCGCGCGTTGTGAAAACCGGCCGCAGCGATGGCCGCGTGGTGGAGATTCTGGAAGGACTGAAGGCCGGTGAGCCGGTGGTGGGCGAAGGCAGCTTCGTGCTGAAAGCAGAACTGGGCAAGGGCGAGGCCGAGCATGACCACTAAGAACTTGTTCTTGGCCGCACGCCCCCACATCCTCGCCGGAGAAACTCCCCATGATTGAAGCCATCCTGCGCTTCGCCATCGCCCGTCGCGGCGTGGTGATGACGCTCATGCTCGCGTTCGTCGCACTCGGCATCTACAACTACCAGCGCCTGCCGATTGATGCGGTGCCGGACATCACCAACGTCCAGGTGCAGATCAATGTGCAGGCCCCCGGCTACACGCCGCTCGAAGTCGAGCAGCGCATCACCGTGCCGATCGAGACCGCCATCACCGGCCTGCCGGGGCTGGAATACCGCCGCTCTCTGTCGCGCTACGGCCTGTCGCAGGTGACGGTGGTTTTCGAGGAAGGCACCGATCTTTACTTCGCCCGCAACCTGGTCAACGAGCGCCTGCAACAGGCGCGCAGCCGACTGCCCGAAGACGTGGAACCGGCGATGGGGCCGATTGCCACGGGCTTAGGCGAGATCTTTCTCTACACCGTCGAAGCCGACCCCAAAGCGCGCCAGCCCGATGGCAAGCCCTACGACGCCACCGCCCTGCGCAGCTTGCAGGACTGGGTGATCCGCCCGCAGCTCTTGCAGGTGCCGGGCGTGACCGAGGTCAACAGCATCGGTGGCTACGCCAAGCAGTTTCATGTGCAGCCTGACCCCGCAAAGCTCCTGGCCTATGGCCTGACCTTCGCGGAGGTCAGCGAGGCCATCGAGAAAAACAACGCCAATCAGGGCGCTGGCTATTTGGAGCGCAACAAGGAGCAGCTGCTCGTCCGCATCCCCGGCCAAGTCACGGGTCTCGACGATCTGCGCAAGCTCGTCATCACCACCCGTGACGGCCTGCCCATCACCGTGGCCGATGTCGCAGAAGTGGGCCTGGGTAAGGAGCTGCGCACCGGTGCCGCCACCCGCGATGGCCACGAGACCGTGCTCGGCACCGCCGTGATGCTGGTGGGCGAAAACAGTCGCACGGTAGCCAAAGCTGTCGCCGCGCAGCTGGTGAAGGTGAATGACTCACTGCCAGAGGGCGTCACCGCCGCTACCGCCTACGACCGCACCGTGCTGGTCGACAAGGCCATCGGCACCGTGCAGAAGAACCTCATCGAAGGCGCGCTGCTGGTGGTGGTGATTCTGTTCCTGCTGCTGGGCAATCTGCGCGCGGCACTGCTCACCGCGATGGTCATTCCGCTCGCCATGCTGATGACCATCACCGGCATGGTCGAGACCAAAGTCTCTGCCAACCTGATGAGCCTCGGCGCGCTGGACTTCGGTCTGATCGTCGATGGCGCGGTCATCATCGTCGAGAACTGTCTGCGCCGACTCTCGGAGCAGAGCCAGGAACGCCCAACGCTGACACTCGCCGAGCGCATGGATACGGTCTACGACGCAACTGCCGAAGTGATCCGCCCCAGCCTGTTCGGCGTCTTCATCATTACCGCCGTGTATCTGCCGATCTTCGCGCTCGAAGGGGTGGAGGGAAAGATGTTCCACCCGATGGCGCAGACGGTAGTGATGGCCTTGATCGCCGCACTCTTCCTCTCCGTCACCTTCGTGCCGGCCGGTGTCGCCCTGCTGTTCCGTGGCCCGGTGAAGGAGAAGCACAACATCATTCTCTCCGCCGCCCGTTCGGGCTACGAGCCGCTGCTGCGCTTCGCGCTGAAGGCGCGCGCAGCCTTCCTCGTTGCAGCAGTGGTGCTGGTGCTGGGTTGTGGCTGGCTGGCGACCAAGCTGGGCAGCGAGTTCATTCCGAATCTCGACGAAGGCGATGTGGCCATTGAGGCCGTCCGCGCAGTGAGTATGAGCCTGCCACAGGCCGTTGCGCTTCAAGCGGCGATGGAGAAGCGCCTTGCGCAGCTGCCGGAAGTCAAGGAGGTCTTTGCCCGCACCGGTACCGCGGAGGTGGCAGTCGATCCAATGCCCCCGAATCGTTCGGATGTCTACGTCATGCTGCACCCTCGTCGAGAATGGCCCGACCCCGACAAGCCCCGCGAGCAACTGCTGGAGGACCTGGAACTTGCTTTGCAGGACGTGCCTGCCACCGCCACAGAACTTTCGCAGCCGATCCAGTTGCGGTTCAACGAACTCATTGCCGGCGTGCGCTCCGAATTCGCCGTGAAGCTCTATGGCGACGATCTGGATGTGATGCGCAAAAGCGCGAACCAGATCGCCGCAGCGGTGCGGGATGTCAGGGGTGCTGTCGATGTGAAGGTGGAGCAAGTCACCGGCCTGCCAGTGCTATCGGTGATGCCCAAGCGCGACGCACTGGCGCGCTTCGGCGTGACGCTGGCGACGGTGCAGTCGGTGGTCTCCACCGCGCTCGGTGGCACCGAGGTGGGTCAGGTCTTCGAGGGCGATGCCCGCTACGCCATCGTGGTGCGGCTGCCAGAGACGCGGCGCGATGATCTGGCCGCGCTCGAACGTCTGCCGATTCCGCTGCCTGGTGGTGGACAGGTGCCGTTGGCAGAAGTCGCCGCACTCAGCATCGCCCCCGGCCCCAACCAGGTGAGCCGCGAGGATGGCAAGCGCCGCGTGGTCGTCACCGCCAATGTGCGCGGGCGCGATCTCGGCAGCTTCGTCGCCGATGCGCAGGCCGCCATCGGCACAGTCCAGGTGCCGCCCGGCTACTGGCTGGACTATGGCGGCACCTTCGAGCAGTTGCAGTCGGCATCCAAGCGCCTGTCCATCGTGGTGCCGGTGACGCTGGCGCTGATTCTCGGCCTGCTGGTGCTGGCCTTCGGCTCCGTGCGCGATGCGCTGGTGATCTTCAGCGGCGTGCCGCTGGCGCTGACCGGCGGTGTGCTGGCGCTCTGGCTGCGCGACATTCCGCTGTCCATTTCGGCGGGCGTCGGTTTCATCGCGCTCTCCGGCGTGGCGGTGCTCAACGGCCTGGTGATGGTGAGCTTCATCCGCAGCCTGATGGAAGAAGGCAAGGGGCTGGATGAGGCGATCATCGAAGGTGCGCTGACCCGCCTGCGTCCGGTGCTGATGACCGCGCTGGTGGCGAGCCTGGGCTTCATACCGATGGCACTGAATGTCGGCACGGGTGCCGAGGTGCAGCGACCGCTGGCTACAGTGGTGATCGGCGGCATCGTGTCCTCCACGCTGCTGACGTTGCTGGTGCTGCCGGGGCTGTTTCGCATGGCGCACCGTTCGGCAAGACGTGCGCCATCGCTCACAGCGAAAGCAGGGGTGACGCCAGTTAGCCCAAAGATTTGAACGGCCAGAGTAACTGCGCCCCTAGCGGCTGGGCGCATTCTCGCCCCGAAAGGCGACTTCGCCTTGCGGGAGCTGCTATGTGCGTCCTGGTAGATGCCGAAAAAGCGATCTCAGATCAGCAACGCCTGGCCAGAGTGCTTGGATGTGGAGGGCTGGGGACGCGCAGGAGCGTGATGGCTCATGCAGCCAGGTGCACGGTCACCGGCTCCTGAAAGCCTTTCAGCACTTGCTTCTCCGGCAAGGTCTGAAATCGCAGCGCCAGATCAGGCGCGAAACGCCGCGCATGCTGGATGACCAAGTCGGTGACCACAATGCCTCCTGGTGGTGCGAGCTTCAGGATGCGGGCTGCGGTGTTGACGCTGGGGCCGATGAACGACAGCGCCCGTCTTTCGCGAGCACCGATGTAGCCGATCACCAAGGAACCCGTGTCAATGGCGAAGCGGGCCTGCGGCAGGTCTGGTTCCACTGCACGGCAAGTCGCGAGAGCATCGCGCAGCTCGAAAGCCGCAGGCATGGCTTCGCCGGGGCCGGCAAAGTAGAGCATCGCGCCGTCGCCTTCAAAATCGCGCACGTCGCCGCAGTGGCGGGCTGCGACGGTCACGACGGTCTCCATGAAGGTCTGCACGAGCTTCAGCACCTGCTCCGGTGTGCGGGAGAACAGCAGCCGCGTGGAATCCACCATATCGACGAACAAAACCGCCATGTCACGCCGGGTTGGAAGTTGCACGCCGGCCAGGATTTGCTCGGCGATGGGACGTCCACCACTGTCGGCAGCCGGTGCGACGCTCCAGCGCAGCTGATCGGCTGCGGCCAACGGGATCGGCTCCAAGGGCAATCCGCGCGTGCGCCAGCCCGGCAGTCCACCGTCGAGAACGCTGACGTCGGCGTAACCAGCGGCCTGGAGCACTAGCGCAACGCGCGTGCTGGAGGCTTGTCCGGAACAGAGGCAATAGGCCACGAGCGGAGCCTCGCGCGGAAGGTCCGGAATGCGCAAGGGCGTCTCGTCAAGAAGCAGTGGCACGGCACCTGGGATGCCGAGCGGATCGCGTCGCAGCGCCTCGGCGCGACGGACATCAAGCACATACAGGCGCCCGTCCTCGCGGAGGCGCTTGACGAGGTCGTCCGGCGAGATGCGGTGAAGGCTCATTTGGGCGTAGGGTAGCTTTGCCAGATTCGTGAAGTATCTCGCGGCGTCCCTATCGCTTCGCCGGATGGGCGCTCCGAACGATCTCTTGTCGGGCAGCATCGTCTCCACGAAACGGCCATCGCAGCTGCGCCCAGTAACTGCTGGGAGCAGTTTCGTCTCGCAATCCCACTTCACCCTTGCGTGGGCTTGTAGGCGCGTCGTGGAGCGTGCCGAACATCCAATCCCAGATCAGGAACACCTCGCCGAAGTTGACCTGTGCATCCTCGAAGTCACGCTTGTGGTGAAAGCGGTGCATTTCGGCCACGCCCAACAGGTGCCGGAACGGCCCCAGCCTGTATTCGAGATTGGCGTGCTGGAAAGCGAGTTGGACGCTCATGAAACTCAGCCATGCGCCAAGTGCGATGGGTGTCGCACCCAGCAGGAACAGCAGCGTCAGCCCCGGCCCGGCCAGCACCAGCGCCGACAGCGGATGGCGGCGGCCACCGTTGAGCCAGTAGAACCGCTCCGGGCTGTGATGGACGGCGTGCAGCTTCCACAAAAAGCCGCTGGCATGGCTAGCCCGGTGCATGATGTAGAGGCCCAAATCGAGAATGAGACCGGCGAGCAGGATTTGCGCCCACATCGGGGCCTGCTGAGGCCATAGAACCCAGCTCTCCGGCACCCAGATTCGCAGGCTGAAGAAAAACGCCACACTGCCTTGGATCAACAGGTAGCTCACGAACAGATGCAGGGCGTCCGCCACGGTGTCGTCGTCGTGGTCGCGGTTCCAATCGGGCTCATAGGGCGCGACGCGCTCCAACAGCGCAACCAGCGTGATTCCCACGGCGACTACCAGCGGAAACAGCGGCCAGTAAGCAACACCCACGCTGGCGAGATAGAGCAGCAGCAGCGCCGCACCCCCCGCAATCAAGGGGTAGGACGTGGTGCGGATGAGGGTTTTGAGCAATGGGCGCATCGGGCTTCTCCTAAAGTGCAGAGAGGATGCGCGGGCAGGCCAGCCGCTGGCTTGAACGAATTGGCTAGCGTGGGGCGGCAGTGCCAACCAAAGCACTGGGGGCCACGCCGAAGTGACGCCGGAAGGTGCGGGTGAAGTGCGCCGCATCCGAGAACCCTGCGGCATGGGCGGCTTCGGTCAGCGTGGCCCCATGCATGGCGTCCCGCAGCGCCATTAGCAGCCGCCGCCAGCGCAGATAGGGACGCAGCGGAAGGCCAGTATGGGCGCGGAAGCGGTGCAGGAATCGGCTGCTCGACAAGCCTAGCTGCCTTGCGCACGCAGCAGCGGTGAGTCCATCCGGCAGCGTCGCGGGCAGTGCGGCGATCCAACTCTCGATGTCGTGGTCTCCTGGCTTGCTGCGTGGCCCAATGGTGGTCGGTGATAGCGCCTCGACGAGGGCCTCCGCTGGCCGGTCGTCAGACTTCACGGCCCGGCGCGCCGCCTCGCACTCCGTCGGCGTTAGCACCCTGAGCCCGCCGGTCAGACCGGCCATCAAGCGATGCCCTGCATCGGAATGCGGTTCGACATAGAGCAACCGCACCGGCTCCCCGTTGGAGCCGAGCTGGTGCAACAGCTCCGGGCCGATGACGGCACCGCGCACAGCCAGCCAGCCCGACGCGGTGACCCACAGAGGTTGCGGCGCATCGGACAGCAACACCTGCACGGCATGGTGGCTGTGCGGCGCGTTGTCGCCCGTCACGCCGACGAACACGCCCCAGCCCAGGCCAATGCGGGCCTGACCCTTCCAGGCAGGGCTGCTGCGGCGAGCCGTCATCTTCAGTGGCAGGGCTTCTTGATGCTGCGCTTCAGCAGCCACCAGTTCACCGGCCAGGCAGCGGCGAATCCGGCAGGGACGGCGGCGGCAAAGCCGAGCCAGAACGCCGGCGCGAGGATTGAGGAAGCCGTGACGCCACCGATGTGGTAGTCGGTGAAGTTCATGGCGAACTCCATGACCGCGATGGAGATGGTCTCCCCCAACCACAGCGTCTTGAACGCCGCACCCCAGCTCATGCCGCGCTTCACCAGCGGCCACAGACCCAGCGTGTAGCCGCTGGCAAATCCGAGCGTGGTCGCCAGCACAATCGTCAACCAGGGGTTCAGGCCCAGGCTCACCCCGATGGCGAGGCCAATGAACTCGCCGATGACACACCCTGAAAGGCAGTGGATTGTTGCCGAGGTGGTTAGGCCCGCCATTGAGCCGCTGCCACCGGGGTGGCCGTGATGCGCGTGAACGGCGCTTGATGGAGCTTGCGTCGCATCGTGATGGCAACTGGGTTTGTCGGCCTGTGCCTTCTCTGGTGAAGGTGTGTGGGTAGCGCAGCAGTCTGCTTTGCCGGTGTGCGGATGGGATGCGGTGCTCATGTCAGGACTCCAATGGATCAGCCAGGGAAACCGCCTGCACGCCCTCGATGATTGGGCAGCCGGCGACGGTGCGCCGACCATGACACTGAGCTTCCAGCGCGACGAGGGTGTCGCGGATGGCAGTCAGTGCCGCGATCTTGCGGCTGAGGTCTTCGATCCTGCTCCTGGCCCGCTGACGCACCTCGGTGCGCGGCCCACCGCCATCCTGCAAGCGCAGCAGCTCGGCGATGTCGGCCAGCGTGAAGCCGAGCGTCTTCGCCTTGCGGATGAAGCGCAGGCGTTCGACATCGGCCACGGCGAACACGCGATAGCCGCTTGCCGTGCGTGTGGCACTGGCGAGCAGACCTTCGCGCTCGTAGTAGCGCACGGTATCTACAGCAACGCCTGCCGACTTCGCGGCAGCACCAATCGTCATCAGGGTTTTGGGCATGATCGTTAACCTCCGGCCTATCGTGGAGTCTGGACTGCACTCCAGAGTCAAGAGGGTGGTGGCGAAGTCCTGACCGTGGCCTCGTCAGGCACAGCGGTGACGCTTCCATGCTGGCGGAACACGCTGGTCTGGCCCTGTGAGTCGAACAGCAGGGTCTGATACGCATCGACGCGATCACCCACTTCCATGCCCGGCGACCCAATCGGCATCCCCGGCACCGCTATGCCGATGGCCTGGGGTCGCTGGGCCAGCAGTTGCCGGATGTCTTCGGCGGGCACATGCCCTTCGATGACGTAGCCGTTGACAGTGGCGGTATGGCATGAGGCCAGTGCTTCCGGCACGCCGAGCTTGGCCTTGACTAGGCTCATCTCGGCTTCGTCGTGTCTCTCTACGGTGAAGCCCGCCTGCTTGAGGTGGTCGATCCACTTCGAGCAACAGCCGCAGGTCGGGCTTTTGTAGACCACGACCGTGTCGGGCGACGTGGCGACGACCGGCGGTGGTGGGCGCAGGTAATCCGCAGCCAGCACTGCACCGATTGCCGTGACCACGGCACCCATCCACAACCAGTTGGGGATCCGGGTTTTCTTCATGGGTTTCGATCCTTCATGGCAGCCAGACAGAGGGATTTAGCGCTCATGGCGCGGCCTTGTAGTCCTGCGACGACCAATGCAGGTGGACGATTTGCCAGCCCGTGCTGCCCTTGCGCAGCAGCGCCGTCTCGGTGCTGGCCACATCGAGCGGCTTGCCCTTTGACGACTTTCCACGAATCCGCGACTCGGTTGTGAGCCAAGCCATTCGTTCGTCACCACCGCTGGACTGCTTCAAGATGTCCACGCGGGAAGTCTTCAGGAAAGCCATGTCAGCACCGAGGTGGTGACCCGCATACTCCTCGCGCGAACGCTCGGCGGCACCGCCTTCATATATGAGCACATCAGGGGCCAGCAGCCGTTTCACAGCCGCCGCATCCCCTGCCTGCATGGCGGCCTGGAACGCCTGCATCACTCCGCTCGGGGTAGATACGTCGGAAGCCGCGACCGGCTGATCCCCCGTCATGCCGGGCATGTCCATGCCCGCATGCGCGTCTTTCGCAGCCTGGCCCTCATTGGCTTGGGGCGAAGCATGGCCGTGACCGCCGCCGCTGTCGTGATCCATGCCGTTCATGGCTCCCGCTTCGGCTTCGGCTCGTGCGGTGAGGATTTGATACTGCGTGGCATCCAGCGTCGGCAGCTTTTGTAGGAAGGCCACCATCGCCCAGATGCGCGCGTCATCGTGCGTCGGCCCGAACGCCGCCATGCCGCTGGCCTTGATGCCGTGCTTGATGATCCAGAACTGCCGCGCGGCACTGGTGTTCACGTCGCCATGTCCGCCCTCGTGCCCGGCGTGGCCATCTGCGCCAAGCGAGAGATTGGGAGGCTGCGGATACAGGCCCGCGCTCATCTCGGAGGATTTCTTGCCCGGCTTCAAATGGCAGCCCGCACACATGTCGTTGTAGTCCGCGCCCCCGGTGAGCAGCATCTGCGGGTCGTCGAGCGGCGGCACTTCTATGCTGCCCGTGCGGACGGCAATGGATCGCTCGCGCAAGGTTTCCAGCGCCCAATACACGGGCTTGGTATGCGGCTCGTCCGCGCCCATCGGATAGACGCCGGAATAGATGAATCCCAGTCCTCCGACGGCAACAAGGGCGATGACGGCAACGGCTGTTTTGAGTCGTTTCATTCGAGGCTCCTTCACGCGCTACTTTCCGTGCTTCGAGTGATCCATGCCTTCCATCGGCGGCACCACCAGCGTCGCCGCCGGCGAAGACGAAGGGCCATAGGGCTGACGGCGGTGCGGCTTGCCGAAGGCCGGATCGCTGCTGACCTTTTTGGCGATCTTGTCCTTGGGATGGCGATACCAGCCGGGGTCGGTGAAGTCACCGGGCTTCTGGTTTTCGCGCACCTTCAGCACCGTGAACATGCCGCCCATTTCGATGGGGCCGTAAAGTCCTTCGCCGGTCATCATCGGCAGCGTGTTGTCTGGCCCGGCCAGACCCATTGCGACGTGACCGCCGTGTTCGCTCATGCCGTATTTCCCCATCGCGGCGAAGCCTGGCAGCATCTGCCGAATCTCCGCCTCGACACCCGATTGATCGACGCCGGTGGGGTTGGGAATGCCATGCCCCATCGGCCCCATCGTGTGATGCGCCATGTGGCAGTGAAAGGCCCAGTCACCGGGCTCGGTGGCCACGAACTCGATGTCGCGCATCTGGCCGACGCCGACGATCTCGGTGACCTCACGCCGCCACTGGTTACGCGGCCAACGTCCGCCGTCGCTGCCTGTTACCCAGAATGGATTGCTGTGCAAATGGATCGGGTGATTCCACATGGAGAGATTGCCAATACGGATGCGGCAACGCTCGCCGGTCGCCATCACCAGATGCTCGATGGCCGGAAAGGTCTTGCTGTTGAAGGTCCAGAGATCGAAGTCCTGCATGATGCTGGGATCCGGCCGATAGGTGCCGGGGTGCATCGCCCAGTTGTGCAGCAGGAAGCAGTAGTCGCGGTCGATCTTCACTTCTTCACCCGCCTTCGGGTGAATGATGAAGAGCCCCATCATTCCGAACGCCATCTGCGTCATTTCGTCGGCGTGCGGGTGATACATGTGGGTGCCGTGCTGCTTGAGCGTGAACTCGTAGGCAAAGGTTTCACCGGGCTGGATGCCGGGCTGGTTCATGCCGCTCACGCCGTCATGGCCGTTGGGCAGGTCGATGCCATGCCAATGCACGCTGGTAGGCTCGCCCAGGCGGTTGGTGACGAAGATGCGCACACGGTCGCCTTCCACCACTTCCAGCGTCGGCCCCGGCGTGGTGCCGTTGTAGCCCCAGCACTTGCCGCGTGAGCCGGGCGCGAACTCGTGCTCGATCTCCTCGGCGACCAGATGGAACTCCTTCACGCCGCCCTTCATTTCATAAGGCAGCGTCCAGCCGTTGAGGGTGCGGACGGGCAAGTAGCCCTGCGGGTGGCGCTTGTGGCGAGTGGGCGCTTCGAGACCGGACGCAGGCTTGGCTGGTGCCTCCTTCTTGCCAGGCATGTTCATGCCGGGCATCGACGACATGTCATGGCCTTCGTGCTGCGCGAGCGCTGGGCGTGAGACCCCAGCGAGCAGACCAGCCGTTCCGGCGAGTTGCAGCAGATGCCGCCGCGTGAACAAGGTTTCGCTCGCTTCAGAGGCTTCTGAAGAATCAGGCTTGGTATCCATCAGTGGCCCCCGTGCGCATCTGCTTTCTTAGGTGCCGTTGCAGGCATGGGCATCTTCGAGTGATCCATGCTTTCCATACCTTTCTGCTGAGGTTTCTGGCTGCCCGCGCACTTGGCCATCATGGCTTTCATGACGGGATCGTTCGGGTCCATTTTCGAGTGATCCATCATCTTCATGGCCTCGCAGTTGGGGCCTGCCTTGGCGGCTGCCGCATCCTTAGCGTGCTCTGCCGGATCGTGCGCAAAGGCACCCTGCGCGATGGAGAGAAAGACGGCTGCGAGGATGGTGGTGAGCGTGTTTTTCATGGGGTCACTCCGAGGTTCGGAAATGGCGCGATGCGCCGGGTAGATTGCTGAGAACGTGGTCATGGATCAGTGGCCCTGATGGTCGGTCGCTGGTGCCTTCGGCTTGGGTGCGGAAGGCGCTACGGGGGCATCGCTCGCGGCGTCCTGCTTCACCGGCATTTCGGCCTGCTGTTTGGCGCGAGGGGCGCTTTCCGCTCTGGGCGCTGCGGGTTTCTCCATGCCCGGCATGGACGACATCTCATGGCCGGAGTGATCCAGGCCCTTCATGTCGGACGTGACATCAGGTGACTCACCTTCACCCTTCCGATCCATGTCTTTCATCTTCGACATGTCATGCCCGGAGTGGTCCATGCCTTCCATGTCCGGCATCGAAGACATGTCGTGGCCCATCGCGCCGTGATTCATACCGCCTCCCTTGGGCTTCGCGAGGGCTTCGGCGTCTAGCGTGTCGGATGGGGGCTGATCGCTGCTGGGCAGCTTGCGACCGACCGCGCGGGTGAGTTCCGTACGAGCCAGCCAGTAGTCACGCACGGCATCGAGATAGCCCGAATAGGCGTCGTATTGCTGCTGCTTGGCCGCCAGCAGCTCGAACACGCCGATCAGCATGAAGTTGACCTCCAACTGCATCTGATCGACGACCGCCTCCCGCTGCGGGATCAGTCCGTCTCGATAGCGTTCGACCAGCGCCTTGGCAGATCGCACGGCGGCATGGGCGGCTTTCACTTCGTTGCTGGCGTCCAGCTCTTTCGCGGCCAAGTCGGCTTCGGCCAGGTCAAGCTGCGCCTTGGCGCGGGTTACGCGACCGGTGCCCCAGTTGAAGATCGGGATTGCGACCGAAAGCCCAGGGCCGATCAGTCGGCTGCCATCGGTCTCGCGCTCGCGTTCATAGCTCAGCTCGATAGGGCCGAGCAGGCGAGTGCTGCGTTCCAGGCCATAGGCACTGGCGATGGCATCGGCATTTTTTCGGGCGGCGGCGACATCGAGGCGGCTTTCGCTAGCGAGCTTCTGCAAGGTATCGAGATCGTCTTCATTCGCCAGCGGTGCGGGCAATCCGCCGGCCAGCTGCCATTGATCCTGAGAAGCAGGCAGCCCCATCTGCCGATTCAAGGCACTGCGGGCGCGCTCGACCTCCGCTTGTGCGGCCAGAGCGGAAAGCTGTGCCTGTGCTGCGGCGGCGTGCTCCAGCGCGAGTTCCCGTTTGTTGATGTTGCCCGCCGCGAAGTAGCGCTGGGCGAGATCGGCTGAAGCCTGGGCAGCCTTGGCGACACGCGCCTTCAGGGTCGCGTCTTGCTCGGCACCGGCCAGCTCATACCATCGGGATTGCACCTCAGCGGCCAGCGTCAGTGTGGCGCTGCCGACTTCCAACTTCGCGGCTTCAAATTGCGCCTTGGCATAGCGGCTGCGGGCAGGCAGCAGGATGAGGTCGGTGAAGCTCAACGCGATGCCCAAGCCGATCTGCGCCGAAACCGCAGCCGGATCATTAGAGGTGAGGCGACTGGCGCTGAACACCGGATTGGCGATGCGGGCTGCGTCGTAAACATCCGCTGCGGCCAATCCAAGCTTGGCAGTGGTTTGTCGCACGGCGGGGCTGTGAATCAGCGCCAGCGTGATGGCGTTGTCGGGCGTCAAGGGCTGGGCCAGCAGCTGCGTGGAGAGCTGGGCCGTATCGCCCGTCGGCAAAGGCTGACCGCGCGCGACCACGGCGGCGGAGACATCCGCGCGGCCCAGATCGGGCGGCAGACTGGCGCAGGCGCTGAGACTGAGCGCTGCAAGCGCAATCAGCGAGCGTGCAAAAGGAAGGTTTTTGGAAACCACGGGTGACTCCATGAAGAGGGAAGCGAAATCCGTGCAGCACGGATCGCCTCGGTCATCGAAGTCACCTGCACAGCCTTCCTTTCAGGAGCGGCCGTGCGGCTGGGTTTGTAGCTGTTGGTTTTCGAGAGCCGTGGCGATCAAAGCGCCACGGCGGATGGAGGTCGTAAGGGATCGTAACGGTAGGCAGCGTGCGCCTGACCGTGTGGCATGGCGACGGAACTTGAGCTGCCCAAGCCGACAAACGACAAACCGGACTGCGAGAACGACAACATCACCCCCGCACAGGCCACTGCGCAGTCACCGCTGCAATCGCAACCGCACTGACAGCTCGCGTCGGCGGCTTCGCTGACTTTCTCCGAGGCCGTTTCATCAGGCGGCTGGCCGTGGTTCATGTGATCCATCGAGCCGGAAGCATCATCCATCGAGCCCATCGCCATCATCGCGGCATGGTCATGGCCGGCTGGCATGGAGTTCGTTGCCGCAGCGCTTGTTGAAGGCATGTCTTTGCAGTGCGACATCGCCATCGAGGCCATCCCTTCGAGCGGAAGGGACAGCGCCAGGAACCAGATCAGCAGGGCGCGGAGCACAGGCATTGGACGAGTGTAGGGCGGCTCAGGAGGTGGAACAAGCGCCGCAAGCCTTGATCTCGTCGCGCGCCTCAAGCTGAATGCCGGAGAGGGCATTGAGGATCGGACAATCGGCGAGAGAACCCGCACCCGGACAGCTATTGATGAGCTGGCGCAGGCCCGCACGGATCTGTTCCAGGTCGCGGATGCGTGCTTCGATCTCCTCCATCTTGATCACTGCGGCCTGCTGGAGGCGAACCATGTCGGTCGCGGAGTCGGTCTGGCGCCGATCACTCAGGTCGAGAAGGGTGGCGATCTCTGGCAAGCCGAAGCCAAGATTCTTGGCGCGGAAGATGAAGGCCATCCGGGGGACGGCGGCAGGCGGAAACACCCGATAGCCATTGCCACCACGCACCGCTTTAGGCAGCAGGCCAATCTCTTCGTAATGCCGCACCGTCTCGCTGCCGACACCGGCGGCACGGGCGAGCTGGCTCACGGTCAATCCGCTCATGGCGCGCTCCTGAGTTTGCGGCGGCGCATCAAGAGATACGCCGCTGGAATCACGAACATCGACAGCAACGGTGCCGTCACCATGCCGCCCACCATCGGTGCGGCGATGCGCTGCATCACCTCGCTGCCCGCGCCAACGCCCCAGAACAGCGGCAAGAGCCCCGCGATGATGACGGCGACGGTCATCGCCTTGGGCCGCACGCGCAGCACGGCACCTTCGACGATGGCGTCTTCGAGATCAGCCACGGTTTTCATGCGGCCTTGCTGCTCACGTTGGGTGATGGCCTGTTGCAGGTAGATCAGCATGATGACCCCGAACTCCGCCGCCACGCCCGCGAGCGCGATGAAGCCGACACCGCTGGCGACGGATAAGTTGTGGCCTAGGCCAAAGATCAGCCACAGGCCACCGACCAAAGCGAACGGCAGTGTCGCCATGATGAGCAGCGCCTCGCCGAAGTTGCGGAAGGTGAGATAGAGCAGCAGCAGGATAATGGCGAGCGTGAACGGCACCACCAGCTTGAGCCGCTGGCTGGCGCGTTCCAGATACTCGAATTGACCCGACCAATTGATGGAGTAGCCCGCCGGGAGCTGTACCTGTTCCGCCACCACGCGCTTGGCCTCTGCCACATAGCCACCGAGATCGCGTCCGCGAATGTCCACGTATACCCAGCCATTGGGCCGCGAGTTTTCCGATTTGATCATCGGCGGGCCATCCACGATCTTGACCTCCGCAATCTGGCCCAGAGTCACGGTCGCGCCCAGCATAGTGACGATGGGCAGCTCGCGCAGGTCGGTCAGCGAATCGCGCAGCTCGCGCGGATAGCGCAGGTTGATGGGAAAGCGTTGCAGGCCCTCCACCGTCTCACCGATGTTCTCGCCGCCGATGGCGAGCGCCACGATGCGCTGCACGTCGGCAATCGAGAGGCCCAGTCTTGCAGCGGCGATGCGGTCTGGCTCGATGTCGATGTAACGCCCGCCGGAGACGCGCTCGGAGAACGCGGACGAAGTGCCGGGGATGTCCTTCACCGCACGCTCAACCTCCGCACCCAGCCGCTCGATCACCGCGAGGTCTGGCCCTGCGATCTTGATGCCCACCGGCGATTTGATGCCCGTGGCGAGCATGTCGATGCGATTGCGGATGGGATTGACCCAGACATTGCCCATGCCGGGAATCTTCAAGGCCGCGTCCATTTCCTCGATGAGCTTTTCGGTCGTCAGCCCCGCGCGCCATTCGGACTTGGGCTTGAGCTGCACCGTGGTCTCGATCATTTCCAACGGTGCGGGATCAGTCGCGGTTTCGGCGCGGCCGATCTTGCCGAACACGCGATGCACCTCCGGGAAGGTCTTCAGGATGCGGTCGGTCTGCTGGAGAATCTCTGCCCCTTTGCCGACAGCCAAGCCAGGCAGCGCAGTGGGCATGTAAAGCAGATCACCCTCGTCCAGCGGCGGCATGAACTCACTGCCGAGCTTCATGGCGGGCCACACCGACAAACCCAGTGCGATGACCGCAATGACGAGCGTCATGCGCGGATGCCGCAGCACGGCATGGATGCCGGGCCGGTAGATGGCGATGAGGAAGCGATTGATCGGGTTCTTCTGCTCGTCGTGGATCTTGCCGCGTATGAACCAGAACATCAGCACCGGGATGAGCGTCACCGACAGGCCCGCCGCCGCCGCCATCGCATAGGTCTTGGTGTAGGCCAGCGGCGCGAACAACCGCCCCTCCTGCGCTTGCAAGGTGAACACCGGCACGAAGCTGAGCGTGATGATGAGCAGCGAGAAGAACAGCGCCGGGCCGACTTCGGCGGCGGCATCGGCCATCACTTTCAGACGTTCCGCACCTTCGGGGTCGCGTCCCTCGTTTTCATGCTTGTAGTGTTCGAGTTTCTTGTGCGCGTTCTCGATCATCACCACCGCCGCATCCACCATCGCGCCGATGGCGATGGCGATGCCGCCGAGCGACATGATGTTGGCGTTGATGCCCTGTGCCTTCATCACCGAGAAGGCGATGAGAATGCCCAGCGGCAGGGTGAGGATAGCGACCAACGCCGAACGCAGATGGAACAGGAACAGCACGCAGATGAGTGCAACGACGATGAACTCTTCCACCAGCTTGGTCGTGAGATTGTCCACCGCGCGATTGATAAGCGCGGAGCGGTCGTAGGTCTCGACGATCTCGACACCTTCCGGCAGGCTGGCCTTCAAGGTCTCCAGCTTGGCCTTCACCGCCGCGATGGTGCTGGCGGCATTGGTGCCGGAGCGCAGCACGATGACGCCACCCACCACTTCGCCTTCGCCATCGAGTTCGGCAATGCCGCGCCGGGTTTCGGGGCCGAGCTGGATGGTCGCCACGTCGCGCAGCAAGATCGGCGTGCCGTTGTCGCCCAAGCCCACGGGGATGCTGCGGAAGTCATCGAGTGTTTTCAGATAGCCGCGCGCACGCACCATGTATTCGGCTTCGGCCAGCTCCAGCACCGAGCCGCCGGTTTCGCCGTTGGCGTCCTGCACGGCTTTCATCACCGTTTCCACCGGCAGCTTGAAGGCCCGCAGGCGCGTGGGGTCGAGCACGATCTGATACTGCTTGTTGAAGCCGCCGAGGGTCGCTACCTCGGCCACGTTCGCTACGGTCTTCAACTCGTATTTCAGGAACCAGTCCTGGAGCGCACGGAGCTGGCTGATGTCGTTCTTTCCGGTTCGATCCACCAACGCGTATTCGTAGATCCAGCCGACGCCGGTGGCATCCGGCCCCAGTGCGGCTCGCGCATTGGCGGGCAAGCGGCCTTGCACCTGCGAGAGGTATTCCAGCACGCGCGAGCGCGCCCAATACAGGTCCACCCCGTCCTCGAACAGGATGTAGACGAAGCTCTCGCCGAACAGCGAGTAGCCGCGCACGGTCTTGGCGTAGGGCACCGAGAGCATGGTGGTGGTGAGCGGATACGTCACCTGATCCTCGACCACCTGCGGGGCCTGCCCCGGATAGGTGGTGCGGATGATGACCTGCGTGTCCGAAAGATCGGGCAGCGCATCCAGCGGTGTGGTGAGTGCGGAGTGCGCGCCCCAAACCGAGAGCATCACCGCCACCAGCAGCACGAGAAAGCGGTTGTGGACGCTCCAATGGATGAGCTTGGCGATCATGGGGCGTGCTCCGCCATCGGACGTTCGCCAGCCGGCTCACCGGGGTGCATCTTTTGATGCGCTTCTTCGGACATGCCCTTCATATCGCCCATGTCCTTCATGGCGGGCTGCATGGAATCTCCCATTGCTTCTCCCATCGAGCCCTTCATGTCGGACATTCCCTCCATGCCGTTCATGCCATCGGCCATGCCCGCGCCAGCG
>Ga0255086_1000219_pt1 | contig 20565 bp, 17 predicted proteins | sample Colum_Cont_RepC__FD_188438 | JGI IMG/M metagenome (GOLD analysis project Ga0255086, IMG submission 188438) | Freshwater microbial communities from Columbia River, Oregon, United States - Colum_Cont_RepC_8d | ecosystem: Environmental > Aquatic > Freshwater > River | place: USA: Oregon | collected... | reverse complement strand
CCATCGAGACCATCCTGAACGGCAAGCCCGTCACGCCGTTTCTGCGCTTTGGCGACACCGTGAAAATCGAGATGCGCGATGCCGATGGCGCGTCGATCTTCGGTGCCATCGAACAGACCGTCGAACGCCACGAGGCTTGAGAACATGCTCAAGCTCTATGCCTACTGGCGCAGCTCCGCGAGTTATCGCGTGCGCATCGCGCTGCACCTCAAGGGCCTCGCTTTCGAGACCATCCCCGTGCATCTGGTCAAGGATGGCGGCGCGCAGCACAGCGCCGCCTATCGCGCCCTCAACCCCGAAGGCCGCGTGCCGCTCTTGGTGGATGGCGACTACAAGCTCGGCCAGTCGCTGGCCATTTTTGGCTATCTCGAATCGCAATACCCTACGCCCGCGCTGCTGCCGGCTGACCCCAAACTGCGTGCCCGCATCTGGCAGTTTTGTGAAGCCATCAATGCCGACATCCAGCCTCTGCAAAACCTGGGGCCGCTCGGCTATCTCACGGGCACGCTGGGCCTGAGTGAAGAGCAAAAACTCGCTTGGAGCCGCCACTGGATCGACCGTGGATTCGCGGCACTCGAACAGGAGATCGCTGACCTGCCAGAGCGTGCCTATGTGTTTGGTGACACGCCCAGTTACGCCGATTGCTGCCTGGTGCCGCAGATGTATGGCGCGCGGCGCTTTGGCGCTGACCTCGCCAAGTATCCGCGCCTTACTGCGCTCAGCACGCGACTGGAAGCGCTGCCGGCGTTTGCGGCGGCGCATCCCGAGCGGCAGCCGGATGCGAATAGCTGACCCTGTCTAGCAGGATCGCAGCCGATCCGGCACATCGGTGAACACACCATCCACCCCCAAGGCCGCGAGCCGCGCGTATTCAGCCGCGTCGTTGACGGTATAGACGTTCACCTTCAGGCCACGTGCCTTGGCGTCGGCAAGCAGGCGCGCATCGACGAACTCGCTGGACTGGTTGAGCGCGCGGGCCTGCAACTCGGTGGCGCAGGCGGCCCAGTCCAGCGGCACGCCGCACAGCAGCACGGCCACCGGCACTTCCGGCAGCTGTTGCTTGAACTCGTACAGCTCCGGCAGATGAAAGCTGCTGACCATGAAGCGGTTGGCAGGCCAGCCTTCGGCCAGGCGCGTGCGCAGGCAGTCGGCCACCGCAGCGGCGGTGCCATCCCAGGTCTTGAGTTCGATGTTGACGCTGGCGCGTTGGTCGATGAGATCAAGCGCTTCATCGAGCCTCGGCACATGCTGTTGCCCTCCGGCATCGAGCGTGTGCAGCGTGGCCCAGTCGCAGGCGCTGGCCAGACCGTGACCATTGGTGGTGCGCTCCAGCGTCAGGTCGTGCAGCAGAAACAGCTGGCCGCTGGGGTGTAGCTGCACGTCGAACTCCAGCCAGCTGCAACCGGCGGCGATGCCGGCGTCCAGCGCGAGCAGGGTGTTCTCCGGGGCCAGGCCGCGTGCGCCGCGATGGCCGATGAGCAGGGGTCGTTTCAGGTTCATGATGGTTCCTCCTGTTGCCGACACGGCATCCTGCGCCTGCCATGCAGCGGCTGGCTAGGGCAGCTGCCCAACCGTGACAATCTTCATCCCATTGGTGCCACCCGGCCCAGTGAAATCACCTTTGGTGAGCAGCACGCGGTCGCCGTCTTTCACCAGGCCGCGCTGCACGAGTGCTTCGACGGCCTCGCGCACGGCGGTGATGCTTTCCAGCGAGCTGGGGTCAAACAGCACCGGGTAGACGCCACGGCACAATGCCATGCGGCGGCGGGTGCGGTCGTGGCGGGTGAGGGCGTAGATGGGCGTGTAGCGCTCGACGCGCGACATCATCATGGCCGAGCTGCCGGATTCGGTGAGCGCGATGATCGCCGCCGCATGCATGCGCCGCGCCGTCCAGGCGGTGGCCATGGCGACGGCCTCGTCAATGCGCTGAAAGTGCGAGTCACTCAGGGCAACGGCGAGGTCGGGGGCGGGATGGGCCTCCGCACCCAGCACCACGCGCACCATGGTCTCCACCACTTTCACCGGATATTTGCCGCTGGCGGTTTCGGCGGAGAGCATCACGGCATCGGTGCCATCCATCACGGCGTTGGCCACATCGAGCACCTCGGCGCGGGTGGGGATGGGGTTGGTGATCATCGACTCCATCATCTGCGTCGCGGTGATCACCATCTTGTTGGCCTCGCGCGAGGCGGTGATGATTTTTTTCTGCCAGCCCGGCAGTTCGGCGTCGCCGATTTCAACACCCAGATCACCGCGCGCGACCATCACGGCATCGCTGGCTTCGATGATCTCCTTGAGGTTCTCCAGCGCCTCGGCGCGCTCGATCTTGGCCACCAGCAGCGCGGTGCCACCGGCCTCTTTCACCAGCCGTCGCGCCTCGTGCATGTCCTCGGCGGTGCGGGGGAAAGACACGGCGATGAAGTCGCAGTCCCAGCGCACGGCGTGGATGATGTTGGCCTTGTCCTCCGCTGTCAGGGCCGCAGCAGACAACCCACCGCCGAGCTTGTTGATGCCCTTGCGGTTGCTCAGCACGCCGCCCTGGGTCACCACGCAATCAATGCGCGTGCCACTGATTTTTTCGACCAGCATGGCGATCGCCCCATCGTTGAGCAGCAGCGTGTCGCCCGGCACCACATCGCGCGGCAGGCTCTCGTAGGCGCAGCCGACCACGTTCACATCGCCCGCCAGTTTTCCGAGTGCAATGTCGAGCGCGAATGCAGCACCTTCCACCAGCGTCACCGGGCCATCGGCGAATGATTCGATGCGGATCTTCGGCCCCTGCAAGTCGGCCAATACGCCGATGTCACGGCCCAGGCCTGCAGCAGCCTCACGCACCCGCTCGATGCGGCGCGCATGGTCATCCGCCGTGCCATGGCTGAAATTGATGCGCATCACATCTGCACCAGCGGCCACCAGGCCGCGCAGCACGGCAGGGCTGTCGGTGGCGGGGCCCAGGGTGGTGACGATCTTGGTGCGGCGAACCGAGCGGCTATTCATGACACTCCAACTGGAAACTATGGGTCTGGGGCGCTAGGGTAACGCGCCGTCGTGACTGCCAATGCCGCACCGCCGAACAAGGCCGGTCTGCGAAATGGCAGCTGCTGCGTTTGTTCAGGACAGCCCGTACCCCGTGCGGGATTGGCACATTTCAGGAGAACTCCATGTTGAATCGCTCATTGCTGGCGCTGGCCTTGGTGGCCGTCGCCGCCCCTTCTCAGGCCCAGCTCGCCCGCACGTTTTCATCCGCCACCTACACCGGCGTGGGTGGTAGCCAGCTGAAGTCGGAGATCGACAACCTCGGCAAGCCGATCAATCTCGATGCCATCGGCGGCTACAACCTGACGCCTGAGTTGCCTTGGGGCCGCATTTCGGCGGAGCTCAATCTGGGTGTCACCGTTTCGCCCGGCAAGAACAAGGGGCAGCCAGCCGGCGGCGGCCTGGGCGGCGGTGGAGCCAGCGGCAACAACACCTCCAGCGATGAAGATCTGCAAGCCTTCATCTTCACCCTGCAAGGTGTCTATCGCTCGCCCGGCATGCTCTACGGCATTGCTGCGGCGGGTTACAGCCTGACCAATACCAACATCCAGGAAATCCAGGATCAGGGCACCAATGGCTTCAGCTTTGGTGGTGGTGCGGGCTTCAAGTTCGGCGCCAACACGGCGGCGGTGGAGCTGATGTTCAACAAGGTCAGCAAGGATCTGCAAACCATTGGCATCCGCTTCGTCTACTGATCCCGCCATGACGCTGACGCTCGGCACACCGCTCGCACCCAACGCCACCCGCGTCCTGTTTCTCGGCTCTGGCGAGCTGGGCAAGGAGGTGGTGATCGAGCTGCAACGTCTCGGCGTCGAGGTGATTGCCTGCGACCGCTACGCCAACGCGCCAGCCATGCAGGTGGCGCATCGCAGCCATGTGTTCTCGATGCTCGATGGCGCCGCGCTGCGTCGCGTCATCGAGTTGGAAAAGCCACACTACATCGTCCCGGAAATCGAGGCGATCCACACGCCGACGCTATTGGAGCTGGAGGCGGAAGGCTGGAAGGTGATCCCCACCGCGCGGGCAGCGCGATTGACGATGGACCGCGAGGGCATCCGCCGACTGGCGGCCGAAACGCTGGGCCTGCCGACCTCGCCCTATCGCTTTGCTGATGACTTCGCGCAGTTCGAGGCGGCAGTGGCGGCGGTGGGCATCCCCTGCGTGGTGAAGCCCTTGATGTCGTCGAGCGGCAAGGGGCAGAGCGTGGTGAAGACTGCGGCCGATGTGCAGAAAGCCTGGGACTACGCGCAGCAAGGCGGCCGGGCCGGCGCTGGTCGCGTGATCGCCGAGGGCTTCATCGACTTCGATTACGAGATCACCCTGCTCACCGTGCGGCACAGCGATGGCAAGGGTGGCATCCGTAACAGCTTCTGCGCGCCCATCGGCCATTTGCAGATCGACGGCGATTACCGTGAGAGCTGGCAGCCTTGCGCGATGTCTGATGCGGCGCTCGAACGCGCGCAGGAGATCGCGGAAAAGATCACCAGCAATCTGGGCGGGCAGGGTTTGTTTGGCGTCGAGCTGTTCGTGCGCGGCGACGAGGTCATCTTCAGCGAAGTCAGCCCACGCCCTCACGATACGGGTCTGGTCACGCTGATCTCGCAGGACCTGCCGCAGTTCGCGCTGCACGCCCGCGCCATCCTCGGCCTGCCCATCCCCAACATCCGCGCGCGGGGTGCAGCGGCCAGCTGCGCGATTCTGCTCGAAGGCGATTGCGTCGCGCCTGCTTACTCCGGTGTGGCGGAAGCGCTCGCAGAGCCCGACACCATGATCCGCCTGTTCGGCAAGCCAGAGATCGTCGGTCGCCGGCGCATGGGCGTGGCGTTGGCGCTAGGCGAGAGCATCGAGGACGCTCGCGCCAAGGCGCGCCGCGCGGCGGCGAAGGTGCAGACCCAGCCGACACTGGCCTGAATCCGAAACGGGCCTTGCGGCCCGTTTCGGATGGTGCCTGACGCAAGGGCGATCAGGCCGCTTGTGCCATCACTGCTGCGCTGGCGACTGCTTCATGTCCATCACCCAGCAACACCCGCCCCAGCTTCTCGCGACCGAGACGCGGGGTGAACTGCCCCTCGCGCCACACGGCACGGCCAGCGATGAAGCTCGCGGTGATCACGCCGTCGGAGCGATTCACCATCTGCTGGTGCGCCAGCTGCTCGCGCCAGACGAGATGGGTGTTGGCCTCGCTGTCGTGGCGCTTCAAGGCTTCGGGATCGACGACGATCACGTCGGCCGGCATGCCGATCACCAGACGGCCACCGCGCACGCCGAAGAACTCGGCCGGGTCACGGGTGAGGCGGCGCACATGCCAGGCCACCTTGTCCACGCCGTGACGCTGCGCCATCTGCAAGCCGCGCAGGTTGCCGTCGTAGAAAGCCATGTTGGTGAGGTGCGCGCCGCTGTCGTTGAAGCCCGGCAGCACCTGCGGATCGAACAGCAGTTTTTCGGTGAGCGCCGGGTCACGGTTGGCGGTGAGCGTGCTGGTGCGAAGGGCAGTGTCGTATTCGCGGTAGAGATGCAGCACAAAGTCCACTTCATCCGCGCCCTTGGGCACACGGGCAAAGTGATCTTGCTCCTCGCTGCTACGCGCGCCTTCGCCAGAACTCTGCCAGGCCAGCACGCGGCTGTGGATGTCGGCCAGCGTCTCGCCTTTCCACTGCGGCGGCACGGGGCCTGAGTCCACCGTGATGTCGACCGTGCGGCGCGAGAAGGCGTACTGCTCGCGCTTGAGCTTGCGCATCAGGTTGGGCAGGTTGAAGCCGCTGCGGCCCATCAGCCACATCTTGCGAAAACGCTGTTGGAAGTCGGCGTCCTTGAGCAGCGCGAGGCGTGCGGCGCGGTCTTCAAGGTCTGGCTCGTTCAGCTCGCGCAGTTCGGCGATTTCCTCCGACAGCGGGTTGATCGGGCCATCCCACCACACGCGGAACGGTGCGGCGAGCGCCTGAAAGCGGAAGTGCCCGCCCATGAGTTTCGAGTTCAACACCCGCGTCAGGAACATCGCGAGCTTCGCGAGGCTGGCGTTGGTGGTGATGTCCATCGCGGCGACAGCCGTGACTTTCAGCGTCTTGCCCCAGAGCAGCCGGCAGGTGAGCGAGAAGTTGCGCAGCACTTGCAGCGGGTTGTCCTTGGGCGGCGTGGCCTGCCAGACGCGGCCATGCGCGCGCACCACGTCGGTGAGGCGCTTGAGCTCGCCAAAGCTGCCCCATTGCGAGGGGATCTTGGTGCGCCGGTGCGGGTCGTTGGCAAGGTAGTGAAACGGCAGGGCGTCGGTGGAAAACCCCGCGTAGCCATCGCGCATGGCGGTGTCGAGCAGGCCCTCCATGTCGCGCAACTCGTTCTGCGTCGGCAGCCGCGAGACGCTGGCCTTGAGGCCCATCACCTCGGCACGCAGCATCGAGTGCGGGATCATCGGCACCACGTTGGGGCCGAGCGGCAGCGTGGCGAGGTGGTCGAGATAGCCCTTCGGGTCGTGCCAGTCGACCTTGGCGGCGGCTTTTTCGAGCACGTGCTTGGGCATGTTTTCCACGCGCGCGAAGCAGTCGACGATGGGTTCTTCACCGTTCTTGTTCTGGCGGCCAAAGGCCAAGCCCAGCGAGCAGTTGGAAACCACCACCGTGGTCGTGCCATGGCGGACGACCTCCGGCAGGCGCGGGTCGAGCTCTACTTCAAGGTCGAGATGCGTGTGCGCATCGAACAGGCCCGGCATCACCCACTGGCCTTCGGCGTCGATCACCTCCTGCGCAGCGCTGGCATCCAGCCCCACACCGAGTGAGGCGATCTCGCGGCCCTTGATGGCCACATCGGCCAGGCGCGGCGGCTTGCCGTCACCGTCAAACAGCAATCCGTTGCGGATCAGCACATCCCATTGCATCGCCAGCCCCTTGGTGTGTTTTAGCTCGTGCGCACTTTCCTTGGCTTGGATGCACGCGAACAGCAGTAAAAACGGCCTACTGCGGCTTGGCGCCGAACACCTTCTTGAGGATGGCCGTGCTGCGTGCCGCCGGGTTGTCGCGGATGCGCGCCTCTTCAGCCGCCACTTGCACAAACAAGGCATCGAGTGCCTTCTGTGTCACGTAGCCATCGAGATCCGTCGGCGCGCCGAGTGCAGCGGCAAACGGCCCGGCGGTCGCTGTGAGCTGCTTGTAGTGCTGCGCCACGCCCACCTGTGCGGTGGCATTGGCGACGATGGGCGTGAAGCGTGCCGTGAGTGCGCTGCTGGTGGTGCGGCGGAAATACTGCGTGGCCGCATCCTTGGGCCCGGTGAGGATGCCGCGCACGTCATCGAGCGTGAGCTGCTGCACCGATTGCGCGAACACATCGGCGGCCACCGGCACGGCTTCTTCAGCCGCACGGTTGAGGCTCAAGTGGAACTGATCCACCACGCTGCCCATGCCAAAGCCGCGCACCGTGCGCTCGATCTTGGCCAGCGCCGTCGGCATGGGGATGCGTGCGGCGGCGTTGCCCCAGAAGCCATCGGTGTGACCCAAGGTGGCGACTGCCGTGCGGGTGCCCTGCGCGAGGGCGGCCTTGAGCCCTGCGGCGATGTCGGTGTTGCTGAGGGCTGCCACACTGCCGGCCCCTGCACCTTGCTGGGTGATAGCCTGTTGCAGTCCACCCAGAAAGTCCTTCCACTGTCCCGCCTGGCCTGCCAGCGGCAGGGTCAGCAGCAGGGTGGCAGCGGTCAGGGCGAGTGGCAGGCGCATGGCGAATCCAGTGAGGTGCGGGCGGGGCAGTGGATCGCAGCCCACCCTGCGGGTCAAGCCGGTTGTCGGCCCCGCCTCGCCTTGTCACGTCGAGGCGCGTAGAATCCGCGATCTTTTTCCGTGCTGCGTCGCAGCAAAATAGCCCAGAGCTGATTGTCTATGAGCATCCAGAACCTCCGCAACATCGCCATCATCGCCCACGTTGACCACGGTAAAACCACCCTGGTGGACAAGCTCCTGCGCCAGTCGCAGACCCTCGACGCGCGCGAGTCGCTGGGCGAACGCATCATGGACAGCAACGACCTGGAGCGCGAGCGCGGCATCACCATCCTCGCCAAGAACACAGCCATCAAGTGGCTGGATGCGCGCACCAATACCGAATACCGCATCAACATCGTCGACACCCCCGGACACGCCGACTTCGGCGGTGAGGTGGAGCGCGTGCTGAGCATGGTGGACTGCGTCTGCCTGCTGGTAGACGCCGCAGACGGCCCGATGCCGCAGACCCGCTTCGTGACGCAGAAGGCCTTCAACATGGGCCTCAACCCGATCGTCGTCATCAACAAGATCGACCGCCCCGGCGCCCGCGCGCATTGGGTGATGGACGCGGTGTTCGACCTGTTTGACCGCCTGGGCGCGACCGATACACAGCTCGACTTTCCGGTGGTCTACGCCTCGGCGCTCAATGGCTACGCCGGCGACAACCCGGACATCCGCGAAGGCAACATGGACTACCTGTTCCAGACCATCGTCGACAAGGTGCCGGTGCCGAAGGTGGATGTCGACGGCCCGTTCCAGATGCAGGTCATCTCGCTGGCCTACTCCAGCTACGTCGGCGTGATCGGCACCGGCCGCATCACGCGCGGCAAGGTCAAGCCAATGATGCCCGTCAGCGTCGTGGGCCGTGATGGCGCCGTGCGCCAGGGTCGCGTGCTGCAGGTGCTCGCATTCATGGGCCTCGACAAGCACGAGGCACAGGAAGCGCAGGCCGGCGACATCATCGCCATCACTGGCATCGAAGAGCTGGGCATTTCGGAGACCATCTGCGATGCCAAGACCCCGGAAGGCTTGACCTCGCTGGTCGTCGACGAACCCACCATGACGATGGTGTTCGAGGTGAACAAATCGCCCTTCGCCGGCAAGGAAGGCAAGTTCGTGACCAGCCGCCAGATCGGCGACCGTCTGACGAAGGAGCTCAAGACCAACGTTGCACTCCGCGTGGCTCCGGGCGAGGCACCTGACCAATTCCTGGTCTCTGGCCGCGGCCTGCTGCACCTTTCGGTGCTGCTCGAAAACATGCGCCGCGAAGGCTACGAGATCGGCGTCGGTCGTCCGCAGGTGATCACCAAGATCATCGACGGTGTCGAACACGAGCCGTATGAAACGCTGGTGGCCGACGTGGAAGAAACCCATCAGGGCAGCGTCATTACTGGCCTGGCCGAGCGCGGCGGCAAGATGGTGAACATGATCCCCGACGGCAAGGGCCGCGTGCGTCTGGAATACACCATCAGCTCGCGCGGGCTCATCGGCTTCCGCAGCGATTTCGTCAACAACACGGGCGGCACCGGCCTCTTGTTCCATAACTTTGATCACTTCGGCCCTGCCGGCGAGAACAAGGAGTTGGGCCAGCGCTACAACGGCGTGATGATCAGCAACGAGCAGGGCAAGGTGCTGAGCTATTCGCTCTACAACCTGCAGGAGCGCGGCCACATGTGCTGCTCCCCTGGCGACGAGGTCTATGAAGGCCAGATCGTCGGCATCCACAGCCGCGACAACGACCTCGTCGTGAACGCGCTCAAAGGCAAGAAACTCACCAACATGCGCGCTTCGGGTTCGGACGAAAACATCATCCTCACCCCGCCCAAGAAGTTCTCACTGGAGCAGGCGCTGGAGTTCATCAACGACGACGAGACCGTGGAACTCACCCCGACCTCGATCCGCCTGCGCAAGAAGTTCCTCAAGGAGCATGAGCGCAAGCGTGCTTAAAGCCCATTGCCACAAAAAAGCCCCGCACTGCGGGGCTTTTTGTTGAACTGGATTTCCTGACTGACTTATGCCGTCGCCATCTGGATGCGCAACAGTGCCACGCGCTGACGCTGCATTTCCAGCGCTTCTTCCAGAGTACGTTCGAGGGCCAGCATCTGGCGGCGAATCTCACTGGCCTCCCAACGCTCTTGCAACTGGTGCTGGGCTTCGTGCACGCGCTCGGTCATGTGCAGCTTGGCGGCGTCGAGCTTCTCGCCCTGCAACTGGCTCCACTCCGCCACGGTGGCGCTGAACTGCTGCCACTCGGTTTCGAGCAGGTGTTGCAGCTCTTGCAGGCGTGAGGGATTGGCCTTTGCCTGTGCGAGCTTTTCACGGGCTCGCTCGAACTGGGCTTGCAGCATGGCGCGCTGGATCTTGAAGTTGGGTACGCGCTTCAAATCCTTGCTCAGGCCCACCCACGAACAAGCGGCGATCAGCCATTTGGTCGGGTCAAAGTGCCACCACTTGATGCCGTTGCGGTAGTCCATCTGAAACAGGTGGTGATAGTTGTGGTAGCCCTCACCGTAGGTCAGCAGGGCGAGAAAATCGTTGTCACGCGCCGTGTTGGTGGTGGTGTAGGGCTGGCGGCCCCACATGTGGGCGAGGCTGTTGATGAAGAAGGTGACGTGGTGATTGACCACCAGGCGCAAAAAGCCCGCGATGAGCACAAAGCTCGAGACATCGCCATAGGCAAAGCCAAGGGCAACCGGGATGGCGATGTTGCTGCCGAAGGCAAACCACAGATAGTGCTTGTGCTGAAACATCACCACCTTGTCAGCGAGCAGATCCTTGGCGTTGGTGTAGTCGAGCTGGGCGCTAGGGTAGTCGCGCAGCATCCAGCCCATGTGCGAGTACCAGAAACCGCGCTTGGCGGAGTACGGGTCGTGATCGACATGATCGACATGCTTGTGGTGCACGCGGTGCATCGCAGCCCAGACGAGGATGGAGTTCTGCACCGCCATGCCGCCGAAGAGTGCCCAAAACCACTTCAGCGCCGGGTGCGCCGTGTAGGTACGGTGCGCCCACAGGCGGTGGTAGCCCGCAGTAATGCCCAAGCCGTTCAGCCACAGCAGGATGAAGGCGCAGACCCAGGGTGCAGCCGTGGTGTCATGTGTGGCCAGATACCAAGGCAGCACGGTCAACACCGGCAGCGTGGTGACGGGAAACATGATGGCAGCTGGCCAGTTGATGGGGGCTTTGGACGGTGCGGCGGCAGATGAAGCGGGCGAATCCATGCAGTGAGGCTCCGTGAGAGGCGGATGAGTGCGCAGGTTTTCAGTGAACGAATGGTAACAAAGTGTGCAAGTCAGTCCGATGAAGACCCGCCGGACGACTATGGCCCCGCTATCCGCAGGCCAAGTGCTGCGGCCTCCTGCGGGTCGATCTGACGCTTGCCGGCATTGCCAGTAACGAGTGCAAAGTGGCCGACATAATCGAACAGCGCCCATGCGATACCTCGCGCCTCCATGGCATGGCGGGTATCGGCCAGCCAAGCTTTGCGGGCAGCATCCGGGGCGCCCAGCCGGCTGACGCCGAACTCTCCACACCAAACTGGGACCCGGTGGGTTTGTGCCCAGTGCTGCACTCGATCCATGTATGTCTGTATCCGTGCAGCATCCCAACGCTGCTCACCATAGGTTAGTAGGTGTGACTGGGCATCGGCATCAGCGGCACTCACCAGCGGGGCCAGTTCTTGCGGCGAAGAGGGATACGGCAGATTGCGAAACTTCAAGAACATGGGCCAACTCCAGAAAGCGCCCTGATGTGTGAAGGTATGTGGCTCGTAAAAGTGAAAGCTGTAGATGAGGTTGGGCAAAGGGAGGGGCGTCATTGCCAACAACTCGTCCACCCCGGAGTAGCGATGACCCTCAACGACCACCGTGTGCTGAGGCGCCACGCTGCGGATCGCCTTGACCAGTCGCTGCATCAGCACCCGGTTGCCCTTGGCATCTGTATCGGTTGGTTCATTCAGGGCCTCGAATACCAGTTGGCCCGGGCCCACAACTTTCATCGCCTTGGCAAAGGCGCGCCAGAAAGCCTCCAGTTCCTGCAGGCCCGCTTCATCTCTCACTAGCCTGGATTTTTCTGGCCCTTGCGGCTCAGCTGCCAACACCACGACAAGACCGGCGGCAAAAGCAGGAGCAAGCGCATTCTGTAGCTCCCTGATGCGGATGGGCAGCAAGCTGGCTGGCCGCACGGGAGCACGAAAGTAGGCGGGATCAAACTGCACACGTACATGACCGAAACCAAGCGATTTGATCAGACGCCAATCAGCGGCATCCGGATACCAGCGTGCTGGGTCAATACCGGACTGGCCTCGATAGGTGAACCAGATGGAGAGGTTGACGCCGCGCTCCATGGAGCGGAGCAGGTTGACAGGAGGGTTCTGCGCTGCGCGCGCTATAGGCGCCAGTGCACCGCATACCAAAATGCCAACCAAACAGAGAAAGGATTTGAAAGTCATGCTTTGAGTTTAGCCGCCGCGAAAATAATCGCCCTCGTCAGATGAGCTGCACCGCGTGTAGCAAGCGGAGCTGTGAAGCCAGCGGCCAGATAGCGATCAAACCAGCTGAGGAATCGAGTGCGCCCTGGCGTCAGTGCGACATCCAGTGCCAACGCCAACTGCCAGCTATTGGCAGCAATCAACTGACCGGCAGCGCGCCAAACTGCATCGCGACGATCTGCGGGGAGCGCCCGAATATGCCTGTGGAGTGAACGAAGAAATGGGAATAAGGACAGCCGCGTGGCCTCATCCTGTTGACGGTACAGTGCGGGCAGTTCTCGCAGCCAGTCGTCAAGACCTGCGGCATCTGCGCCAACAATCACCGCCATGAGCGCCAAGCGAACAGCATGGCCCTCGACCTCGAACCGGCGTGCAGACGTATGCAGCACACCCGGTAGCAACACAAATCGGCCTTGTGAAAAAATGCGGGCTGCGAGACGTTGGTCTTCGAAGAACGGCAGCGTTTCATCAAATCCGCCGAGCGCAGCTAGAAAATCCCGGTGCAGTAGAAGACCTTGATCGCCATTGACGGTACCCGGACGGTTGCTGGCGGCCTTGGCTTGCAGATGACGGAATAGGTGATCATGGCCTGCCGACTCACGTACGAAATGAAGTGGCCAGTGACCCGCAACGGACTTGTCTCGTCTCGCCTCGCGACGTAGCAGCCGCAGGGCATTGGCGAGCTGGTCTTGCCCGGTCAGGCGTGAATCGGCATGTAGGAACAGCAACCAAGCCGTACCGGCGGCGGCAGCAGCGGCATTGAGCTGTGCGCCACGCCCTCTCGGCGCGAGCAGAACCCGGGCGCCATGCTGCTGCGCAATCTGCAACGTAGCATCGCTGGAGCCACCATCGGCAACAATCACTTCGCAATGAATATGTTGTTGGCCTGCGATATCTCCCAGCAGGGCATGGATACCCGGGGCTTCGTTCAAAGTCGGGATGAGGACCGACAGCAACGGCACTTCGCGCTGTATGCGTCTCAAAATGGGGCAGCCCAGCCCCTGATGCCCAGCGGGATCAACGTGCGGGACGCATAAGCATTGGCCTCTGAATGGGTCCCAAAGCGCCCAATCGTAGCCCGGTGGACATCCCTGCCCTTGACCGTGGCGCGCCGCACACTGGCGGGCAGTCCCTGCTCTGCCAATTCCTGCACGCGTGCTGCGATAGGCTCTAACCTTGGGTCTGACAACACGACGAAGGTCCACCCACTCTGGGCCACCGCATCAGCGACTGGGGCGGCAATAGGACTGGGAGAAGGCACCTTATCGGGCTGCGATGAATCTGAATCAGCGGTCTGCGCGCTTTCAGCGCGCTGGTCATCCACAAAGGCGGTCGCCGTCACGGCTGAAACGATCAATGCATCTTCATTGATGTTGAATCGCTCGATCACACCCGCCTCACTGCGACGCACGCAGCTGCCGCTTTCGTTCAAGCGCTGCTCCTCTGCGCCATTGATTTGAATATCTGCCCGGCCAGCCAACAAGCAGAGGGTGTCGCCTTCCACCGTATGGGCCGCCCAAGCATCGGTACCAAATAGCCTTGTTTTCAACTGACCGACATTGAGCCGCACGTCTTGCGCAGCAGCGCCATGAGAAGCACGACTATTCACCCGAACTGCGCCACCTAGCAACGAAAGTTTGGTCTCGTCGAGGGTCAGATCATGCACCTGCAATTCGCCAAAACTGGAAAGCACCAGCCGCCCTCGTCCAGCGAGCTGCAGCAGTATTTTGCCTTCTGGGCCTGTAGAGAGCAGATTCCCTGCAGCAATGACTTGCGATGGGGCGAGTGACTGAGTGATGCCTTGATACGTTACGCTGGCCGGCGCCTCTACGCGGAGCACCAGCAAGCTAGCAGCACCGGCCCAAGCTGCCGTTGCGAACGATGAAATGACACTGAGCAGTGCTATGCGTATGAACATGATCTAGTCCCGGTTAAACCCCGCAGGTAGCGTGATGATCCAGCAGCCAGCCCTGCGCGTCCATTCCCTCGGATAGTCCCTGTGCAGGGCAGTGATTAGTCGCTAGCATCGCCCACCACAATTGACAGAAAAATCGCCCACCGTGTCGTCCGGACAGATTTTCAGCCTCTCACATCCGTCACTGCCATGACCGGCATTGTCATTGTCGATGACGCCCGCGACTGGCCGCTGTCGATCCCCGGCGTCGATGTCGTCACGGCGTGGAACTACCTCACGCAAGAACTATTCACGCGCTTGCGCGGCGTGAAGGTCTACAACCTCTGTCGCAGTTTCAGCTATCAGAGCACCGGTTATTACGTCAGCCTGCTGGCACACGCACGCGGCCACAAGCCCTTGCCGGACATTGCGACCGTGCAGGATTTGAAGCTCGCCGAAAGCCCCAGCGTGCTCAACGACGAGTTGGATGAGCTGATTGAGAAATCGCTGGCGCGCATCGGCAGCAACGAATACGTGCTCAACGTCTATTTCGGCCAGAGCGCGACCAAGCGCCACGAGCGGCTGGCCCGCGCTCTGTTCAACTTCTTCCCTGCGCCCTTGCTGCAAGCCAAGTTCGAATGGCGCGGCGCTGCCTGGAAGGTGGATGCGCTCAGCGCCGTCGCTCTGGGCGAGGTGCCAGCATCGCACCACGAGTTCATGTACGAAGCCGCGCGCGAGTACTTCGGCCGCCGCCGTGCGCCCACCAAGCGCCGCGACTCGGCGCGCTATGACCTGGCCGTGCTGATCAACGACGATGAGAAAGAGCCGCCGAGCAATGCCAAGGCGCTGAAGGCGTTTGAAAAAGCCGCCGAAGACTTGGGGTTCTCGGTAGATTTTTTGGATAAGTCCGACTACGGCCATGTCGCCGAATACGACGCGCTGTTCATTCGCGAGACCACGGCGGTAAACCACCACACCTACCGCTTCGCGCGCCGTGCCGACCGTGAAGGGCTAGTGGTGGTTGACGATCCGGAGTCGATCCTGCGCTGCGCGAACAAGGTGTATCTCGCGCAGTTGATGGAGCGCCATCGCATTCCGCAACCGCGCACGATGCTCATCCATCGTGGCAACGTTAGCCACATTGCGCGCGAGCTGGGCTTTCCCTGCGTGCTCAAGCAGCCGGACTCGCAGTTCTCGAAAGGCGTGATCAAGGTCGCCACCGAGGCCGAGCTGAAACGCGAATGCCGCGAGCTGCTCGAACGCAGCGATCTCATCGTCGCCCAGAGTTTCGAGCCCACCGAATACGACTGGCGCGTTGGCGTGCTCGATGGCCTGCCGCTCTATGCCTGCCGCTATTACATGGCGGCCGACCATTGGCAGGTGGTCAAGCGCGATGCGGCAGGCAAGAAGCTGGAGGGCATCCACGAAACGCTGGCCATCGAGGACGTGCCGCCGCTGGTGATCAAGGTCGCGGTGGATGCCGCGCGAGCCATCGGCAATGGCCTCTATGGTGTCGACCTCAAACAGTTCGGCAAGGTGGTGAAGGTCATCGAAGTCAACGACAACCCCAATATCGACTTCGGCGTGGAAGATCTCTACCTCAAGAACACCCTGTATCAGCGGATCATGCAGTACTTCGTCAAGCGGCTGGACGCCCAGACCCGCCAGCGGCCATGAGCGCGGCGCGCATCCGCCCCGCCACACCCGCCGATATCGACGCTCTGCTGGCGCTGGAAAACCTGTTCCCCGGAGACCGCATGGGCCGCCCTGCCCTGCGTCGCTTCTTGCGCGTGCCCAGCGCGCGGCTGTGGGTGGCGGTGCAAGGCCAGCAGGTGGTGGGCGATGTGCTGCTGCTGCTGCGCAGCGGCGCGGACTACGGGCGCATCTATTCGGTGGTGGTGGCGCCGTCCGCACGCGGACAAGGCCTGGGCGAACGGCTAGTGGCCACCGCCGAGCGTGCCACCCGCGATGCCGGCCGCAGCCGCCTGCGGCTGGAGGTACGTCAGCGCAATCTACCGGCCCGTCGGCTCTATGAGAAACGCGGCTATGTCAGGGTGGCCAAGATGGTGCATTACTACGAGGATGGCGCGTCGGGATTGCGGCTGGAAAAACCCCTGCGCCGTCGAAGGCTGTCATCGCCCTGACGCGAAACTGCCATTTACTCTCCTCCTGCCTTTCACCAGAGCCGCGCCATGAGCAGCCAGCCCACCAACGAGTACCTCAACCGCGAACTCTCGCTGCTGCAATTCAATCGCCGCGTGCTGGCGCAGGCGCTGGATGAATCGGTGCCGTTGTTGGAACGCCTGCGTTTTCTGTGCATCGCCTCCTCCAATCTCGATGAGTTCTTCGAGATCCGCGTGGCGGGCATCAAGCAGATGATGAAGGCCGGCAGCCAGCTGCAAACGCCGGATGGGCTCTCGCCGAGTGAGCTGTTTGCCACCATCTCTGAAGCAGCCCATGCGCTGGTGGAAGAGCAGTACACCGCCTTCAACGAGGTGGTGATGCCGGGGCTGGAAAAAGCCGGTATCCGCTTTCTGCGCCGTGCGGCGTGGACGCCGCAGGTCGATCACTGGCTGAAGCATTTCTTTCAGACCGAGTTGCTGCCAGTGCTCTCGCCCATCGGGCTCGATCCGGCGCATCCCTTCCCTCGCCTGCTCAACAAATCGCTCAACTTCATCGTCTCGCTCAATGGCCGTGATGCCTTTGGCCGCGAGGCACGGCTCGCCGTGGTGCAGGCCCCACGCGCGCTGCCAAGGCTGATCCGCATCCCGAAGAAAGTCAGCGGCGGCGCGGATGATTTTGTGTTCCTGTCCTCGGTCATCCATGCCTATGTCGATGAGTTGTTTCCGGGCATGGAGGCCAGCGGTTGCTATCAGTTCCGCGTCACCCGCAACTCCGACTTGCTGGTGGACGAACAAGAGGCCGAAGACCTGCTGGAAGAGCTGGAAGACTCGCTGGAACAGCGCCAGTGGGGCGATACCGTGCGCCTCGAAATTGCGCACAACTGCCCTGGCGACATGCAGCAGTTTCTGATGGACGTGCTGCAACTGAGCGAGGCAGACATCTACCGCTGCAATGGCCCGGTGAACCTCATGCGGCTGATGCCGGTGCCGGAGATGATCGAGCGGCCCGACCTCAAGTACGCGCCGTTCACGCAGAAGCTGCCGAAGTGGAGCCAGGGCGATCTGTTCGCCGCCATCCGCGAGCAGGATCGCCTGCTGCACCACCCGTACGACTCGTTCGCCCCGGTGGTGGAACTGCTGCGTCAGTCCGCCAGAGACCCGGCCGTGCTCGCCATCAAGCAGACGCTCTACCGCACCGGGGCCAAGTCGCCGGTGGTGGATGCGCTGGTCGACGCCGCGCGCAAGGGCAAGGAAGTCACCGTGGTCGTCGAGCTGCGCGCGCGCTTCGACGAGGCTGACAACATCGATCTCGCCGAACGCTTGCAGGAGGTCGGCGCGCATGTGGTCTACGGCGTAGTGGGCTACAAGACCCACGCCAAGATGATGCTGATCGTGCGCCGCGAAACCGAAGGCGTGAACGCGGGCAAGCTCAAGAACTACGTGCATCTGGGCACCGGAAACTATCACCCGCGCACCAGTCGTATCTACACCGACTACGGCCTGATGACGGCCGATGCCGAGATCTGCCGCGATGTGCACACGGTGTTCCTGCAACTCACCAGCCTCGGCAAGGTGACCAAGCTGCACAAGCTGATGCAGTCACCTTTTTCGATGGTGAGCGGCATGCATGCCAAGATCGCCCGCGAGATGGAGTTTGCCGCCAAGGGCAAGCCGGCCCGCATCGTGGCCAAGATGAATGGTCTGGTGGAGCCAGAGATGATCAGCAAGCTCTACGCCGCCTCGAAGGCCGGCGTGAAGATCGACCTCATCGTGCGCGGCATGTGCAGCCTGCGGCCGGGTGTGAAGGGCTTGTCGGAGAACATCCGCGTGCACTCGGTGATCGGTCGGTTTCTCGAACATCACCGCGTGTTCCACTTCGAGAACGGTGGCGATGCCGAGGTGTATCTCTCCAGCGCCGACTGGATGGAGCGCAATCTGTTCCGCCGCGTTGAAGTGGCGTTTCCGCTGCTGGATAAAAAAATCCGCGCGCAGGTCATCGAGCAGCTGCTGGGCTATGTCGGCGACACCGCCCAGAGCTGGACCCTGATGGATGACGGCAGCTACACGCGGCTGGCCGGTGGCGGCAAGCCGGTGCAGATCAAGTTGCTGGAACAACTCACGGGCACCGACGAGCCGGAGAAGATCAAGGCCAGATCGCTGCTGCCGCGTGTGGCCAAGTCGACCACGCGTAAGAAGAAATAGGCCTTCAGCTGTAACGCAGCTTCCAGTTAGCGGCGGCGAGGTAGTCGGCCTCTTGCGCAAGATCGGCCTCAGTCAGCGGGTGCTTGGCAAGCCAGCCCTCTGGAAACTGTACCGCCAGCCCCAGCCGCGATGCCGTGAGCGTGAACGGCAGGCGAATGCCGGGTGCGCGCGAGCGGTGCAGCAGCACAGCCAGCCGCAGCAGTACGGCCAGTCGCTGGATCGGTGTCTGCCATTCACCCGGCAGCTCTTTCCATGCGCTTTCTGAAAACTTGCCACGATGCAGGCGCACCAGTGCCGCCAGCAGACGCTGATCGGTTTGCGAGAAGCCACGCAGATCGCCATTGGCGAGGATGTACTCGCCATGCTTGTGGTGGTTGTCGTGGGCGATGACGAGGCCGATTTCGTGCAGCGTCGCAGCCCAGCCGAGCAGAGTCGCACTCAAGGCGCGGGGCAGATCCCAGCTCACCACCACTTGTGTGAGCGCCTTCAGCACCGTGCGCTGCACGGCACTGGCATGGGCGGCATCCACGCCATAGCGGCGGGCGCTGGCAGCCACGGCATCGGCGCGCACGTCGCGATTGTCGAGGCGGCCCAGCAAGTCGTAGATCAGCCCCTCGCGCAGGGCGTGCTCGCTGGTCTGCATCTCGCGGATTTCGAGTGCGTCGAACACACCCGCCAGTACGGCCAGCCCCCCGACGAACACCGGACGGCGATCTTCACGGAGGCCAGCGAAATCAATGCGCTCGACGCGGCCGGTCTGCACCAGCAGCGCCACGGTTTTTTCCAGCGCCTCGCGGGTGATGCGCTCGTCGGTCCAGCCCTGGGCCATCATCACGCGCCAGGCCCCACGGATGGTGCCGGAGGCCCCAATGGCGACATCCCAGCCGGTTTCGCGATAACGCCGCTCGAGAAACTCCAGCTCCACCCGCGCCGCGAGACGGGCCTGCCGGAACTTCGCACGGGTGATCTCGCCATCGGCGAAGTATTTTTGCGTGTGCACCACGCAGCCGAGCGCGACCGACTCCATCAGTTTCGGCTCGTCGCGGCTGCCGATGATCAGCTCGGTGGAGCCACCGCCGATGTCGACCACCAGTCGGCGGGGGCTTGCGCGGCCCATGCCGTGGGTGACGCCGGAGTAGACCAGCCGCGCTTCTTCGACGCCCGAGATGATTTCCACATCGTGGCCCAGCGCGCGCTCGGCGGCCTCGATGAATCGCTCGCCATCTTTCATTCGGCGCAGGGTATTGGTGCCCACCACCCGCACTCTGGCACCCGGCAGGCCGCGCAGGCGCTGGCCAAAACGGGTCAGGCAGGTGAGCGCCTTGTCCTGGGCTTCTGCACTCAGGTGCCGCTCGTGATCAAGCCCCGCCGCCAGTCGCACGGCATCGCGCAGGCGATCGACGATCTGCAACTGCCCGCCCTCCTCGCGCGCCACCAGCATGTGAAAGCTGTTGGAACCGAGATCGACCGCAGCGACGGTCTCGCCGTGATCGGCTTTCTGTCGGCGGATCATCAGCGCAGTGGGTTGAAGAACTGCGCCAGCGACAGCACCAGCAAGCCGGAGAGCGCCGCCGCAAGGCCGGTGACTGGAATGGGCATGGTAGATCGCCAAGTCGTTGATGTGGGCGTCACTATACCGCTGGCAGCGCTGATTTCATTGACGCAAAGGGCGCTTTTCCGCGACCATACGCTGCTTGTGGCAGACAATCGGTTCTGCCGCACGATGAGCCCAAGACCCGGAGATTCCATGATGTTGACCGCGCGCTGCGCCGTCCTCGCCGCTGCTGCCCTCGCCTTTACCGCCAGCGCGTCCGCTGGCGGCAATGTGGAGGCAGGCCGCATCAAGGCCAACACCTGCATGGGCTGCCACGGCATCCCCAACTACAACAACGCCTACCCGACCTACCGCGTGCCCCGCCTCGGCGGCCAGCACCCGGAATACATCGTGACGGCGCTGAAGGAATACCGCGCCGGTAAGCGCCCTCACCCCACCATGGGTGCACAGGCGATGGCTCTCGAAGATCAGGACATCGAAGACATCGCTGCCTATCTCGCCAAGGCCCCGGCCCACCCGTGAGCGCA
>Ga0255086_1000218_pt1 | contig 20578 bp, 9 predicted proteins | sample Colum_Cont_RepC__FD_188438 | JGI IMG/M metagenome (GOLD analysis project Ga0255086, IMG submission 188438) | Freshwater microbial communities from Columbia River, Oregon, United States - Colum_Cont_RepC_8d | ecosystem: Environmental > Aquatic > Freshwater > River | place: USA: Oregon | collected... | reverse complement strand
CTGTTGCTGCACACTTTCCTGCTGAGCGACATTGGCGTCCACCTGCGCCTGCAGGGCCAGTCTGGCTTCTTCGCTGCGCGCCAGGCTGCCCCGCAGGGAAGCAGCTTCCTGATACTGGAGAAAGGCAACCCCCAGCGCGGCGAGGGCGATGAGAGTCATTAACAGTGTGGCTTTCATGGGGAGTCCTTGTGATGGTCGAAGATTGGCCTGGCCGCAAGCAGTTTAGCGTGTCGATCAGCCGGGCGACACCACGTGCTGACAGCCCGCCTTGTCTGGCCGCGATGGAATTGCCATTCCACTGCTTTGCTGGCCTGTTCATTGGTCGTCCCGGCATGCCAAATCTAGAAATCTTGATTTAGATCAATAAAACCAATACCGCCAAGCTTGAACGCCGGATTTTAAGGAATATATTCACGACCTGGCTTGTGCAGAAATCTGTTCGGCATGGCAGATTGCTGGTTCAAAGCACATGAAGGGCCCGTTAGAAGTGCTGACAAACGATCGCAATGTACGCCCAACGCATTGGCTGTTCGATCATTTACGTGGTAAGGAGAGGAACATGAACATCAAGCAGTATTGGAATATCAGGCACTCCGGAAAGGCTGCGCTCGGCGTCGCCGTTCTCGCGGTCCTGGGCATGAGTGCGCAGACGCAGGCGCAGTCCGGTCTGTCCATCAACTCCGGCGAGATCACCTATGCCGATCACGTCGCTCAGATCATTACGGACAACTGCGTTGTCTGCCACCGCGAAGGCGGTGTCGGCCCAATGCAGTTGACCAACTTCGAACAGGTTCGTCCATGGGCGCCCCTGATCGGAATGCGTGTTGCCAACAAGGAAATGCCTCCCTACTCCTACGACGATCACATCGGCATTCAGGATCTGCAGGGTGACTGGCGTCTGTCCGACGAAGAAATCAGCACGATCACTCAGTGGGTAGCCCAGGGCGCGCCGGAAGGCGAATGGGGTGATCGTTCTCACCCGGTTGCCGATTTACCACCAAGCGATGAGTGGAATTTTGCAGCCCAGTTCGGTCAGCCGACGCTGATTCTGGACTCCGCTCCGATCGATGTGCCTGCCCTTGGCAATGACATGTGGCACCGCCCCTATGTTGAAACTGGTCTTACGACTGAGCGCTGCATCAAGGCCATTCAGGTGAAGCCGGCCGGCAATGCCAAGGCCGTGGTGCACCACGCCAACTCCAACGTCGAAGTCAGGAACGCCGATGGCGAGTATGAAGATGTCGGCATGCTGACTGAGTACGCGATGGGCAAGTGGGGCGAGATAGCGCCGGATGGCGTCTGCCGCACCCTGCCGGCCAATGCCCGCATTCGCTGGGACATTCACCTGTTCCCAGGCGGTGTGGGGGCTACGGCACCGGGCACTGTGATCGAGGACAACGTTGTCGAGATCGGCATCTGGCTGCACCCGGAAGGCTACGAGAGCCAGGCGCGCTTCAAGCAGGACCTGAGCCTGTATCGCCTGAATCAGGGCGAGCTGATTGTTCCGCCGAATGGCACCGCCATGACGCAGGGCTTCCACTCGTTCGACCACCCGGTCCGTATCGACAGCTTCCAGCCCCACGGTCACCTGCGCATGCGCGCTGCTTCGCTGGAAATCTACTATCCGGCCACGGGTCGCACAGAGCAGATCAGCCAGATCTCCAACTGGAGCGCAACATGGCATCACAGCCACCTGTTTCAAGAAGATGTTGCACCGCTCGTTCCCACCGGAGCCGTCATGGTGATCAAGCAGTGGTATGACAACACTGCCAACAACCCAAACAATCCTGATCCGGATTTCTGGGTGGTGGAAGGCAGCAGAACGGCCGACGAGATGACACATGCCTGGCTCGCGATCACTCACCTGGACGACGCCGGCTATGCCGAGATCGTGGCCCAGCGCGAGGCAGCCAAGCAGCGTTCGGTGGCAGGTCAGTAGGTAGTAAAAGTCTCCTCGTAAAGGGTCGGGCGCCGTGTGGCAACATGCGGCGCCCGATTTCTTTCAGCCTCCCGCGCTGCATTTCTCTTAAATCGGAACGCTCCTCACATTACGGCCACCAATAATATCGAACGACCGTTCCATCGGCGTTTGTGACAAAATGTTACGAACGGATTCTGTGTTTGCTTTTCTTCGAAGCTCCTGTTTATATCCTCACAAGCAAGGCTCAGTGCTTGTATATCGTCCTACCGGATTTGCGTTTCGCATGTTCTCTCCAGTGATTATCAGCAAGTGCCTTGTACTGCACAAAACTGTTGATATTTGAATAATAAAGGCCCCAGTGCATTCACGTCACGCTGGCCACCAATCGGAGATGAAAAGGAAACGATCATGCACACGAAACAGCGTTGGTCAATCAAGCACACAGGCAAAGCCGCGCTGGGCATTGCCGTCCTGGCAGTGCTGGGAATAAGCGGTCAGGCACAGGCGCAGTCCGGCCTGTCCATCGACTCCGTCGAGATCACCTATGCAGATCACGTTGCCCAGATCATTACGGACAACTGCGTGGTCTGTCACCGCGAAGGCGGCATCGGTCCGATGCAGCTGACCAATTTCGATCAGGTCCGTCCCTGGGCGCCGCTGATCGGAATGCGCGTAGCCAACAAGGATATGCCTCCTTATGCTTATGACGAGCACATCGGCATTCAGGATCTGCAGGGCGACTGGCGTCTCAGCCAGGAAGAAATCGACACTGTCACTCAGTGGGTAGCCCAGGGCGCTCCGGAAGGCGACTGGGGCGACCGTTCGCATCCGGTAGCAGACCTGCCGCCAAGCGATGAGTGGAACTTTGCTGCCCAGTTCGGTCAGCCCACTCTGGTTCTGGACTCTTCGCCTATCGACGTGCCCGCGCTGGGCAACGACATGTGGCATCGGCCATTTGCCTATACCGGACTGGAAACAGATCGCTGTATCAAGGCCATTCAGGTGAAGCCGGCCGGCAATGCCAAGGCTGTGGTGCATCACGCCAACTCTTACGTCGAGGTCTTGAATGCTGATGGCGAGTATGAAGAAGTTGGCTTGCTGACGGAGTATGCGATGGGCAAGTGGGGTGAGATCGCGCCGGAGGGCGTGTGCCGAACCCTGACGGCCAACGCACGCATCCGCTGGGACATTCACCTGTTCCCTGGCGGTGTTGGCGCCACGGCACCGGGCACCGTGATCCAGGACAACGTCGTTGAAGTCGGCATCTGGCTGCACCCGGAAGGCTATGAGGGCGTCGCCAAGTACAAGCAGGATCTCAAGAATTACAGACTTGATGAAGGCGAGCTTGTTGTTCCGCCCCATGGCACCGCCATGACGCAGGGCTTCCACTCGTTCGACCACCCGGTGCGTATCGACAGCTTCCAGCCCCACGGTCATCTGAGAATGCGTGCCGCGTCCCTGGAGATCTACTATCCGGCGACTGGCCGTACCGAGCAGATCAGCCAGATCTCCAACTGGAGCGCTACATGGCATCACAGCCACCTGTATGAAGAAGATGTCGCGCCGCTTGTTCCCACTGGCGCCGTGCTTGTGATCAAGCAGTGGTATGACAACACTGCCGGCAACCCCAACAATCCTGATCCGGATTTCTGGGTAGTGGCTGGCAGCCGCACCGCTGACGAGATGACGCATGCCTGGATTGCGATCACTCACCTGGACGACGCAGGCTACCAGGAAATCCTGGCACAGCGTGAAGCGGCCAAAGAGCGTTCCGTGGCAGGTCAGTAAGCAGCAATAGTCTCCTCGTAAAGGGTCGGGCACCGTGTGGCAACATACGGTGCCCGATTTTTTTTGCCTGCTTTTTAAGGCTGACTTAATACGATTGATTGAGAATGCGCATTTCAAAAGAGTCCACACTTTTGGAATAATTTGTGTGAAAAATAAAAAGTGTAACAATTTGCAACATGATGAAAATTCATATTGCCAGCGCATTGAGAGAAGGCTTAAATTTGAAGCCATAAGGTGCACTCGGCTTGGGTCGTTGTACCGGATTTGCCTCAGCATGTAGTCATCCGGTGATTAACTTCGCCTTCCTTGTTTTTAGAGCAAGATTGTTCAATAAAAATGAGAATTGGTTGTCAGCCAGCGTGTTGATGACAGCCTCCAACTTGTGATGAAAAGGAGATGAACATGCGTACATCAATATCGCGGGTATTCAGACATTCAGGCAGGGCAGTCCTTGGCGCTTCGGTTTTCGCAATACTTGGAATGAGCGGTGTGGCGCAGGCGCAGTCTGGTCTGTCCATCAACTCCGGCGAGATCACCTATGCTGATCACGTTGCCCAGATCATTACCGACAATTGTGTGGTCTGCCATCGCGAAGGTGGTATCGGTCCGATGCAGCTCACCAACTACGAACAGATCCGCCCCTGGGCTCCGCTGATCGGGGTACGCGTGGCCAACAAGGAAATGCCCCCCTATTCCTATGATGATCATATCGGTATTCAGGATCTGCAGGGTGACTGGCGTTTGACGGAAGAAGAGATCGGCACTATCACACAGTGGGTCGCACAGGGTGCTCCTGAAGGCAATTGGGGAGACCGTTCGCACCCGGTGGCGGATCTGCCCAGCGCCGATGAGTGGAGTTTCGCGGGACAGTTCGGTCAGCCCACGCTGATTCTGGACTCCGCGCCGATCGACGTGCCCGCGCTGGGCAACGATATGTGGCACCGCCCCTATGTCTACACAGGGCTGGACACAGACCGCTGCATCAAGGCCATTCAGGTGAAGCCGGCCGGCAATGCCAAGGCAGTAGTGCATCACGCGAATTCAGATGTCGAGATCATGAATGCCGATGGCGAATATGAGGACTATGGTCAGCTGACTGAGTACGCCATGGGCAAGTGGGGCGAGATCATGCCGGAAGGTGTGTGCCGTACGTTGCCGGCCAATGCCCGGGTTCGCTGGGACATCCACCTGTTCCCAGGCGGTGTGGGTGCGACTGCGCCGGGCACAGTGATCGAGGACAACGTCGTTGAGATCGGCATCTGGCTGCATCCTGAAGACTATAAAGACGTCGCCAGGTACAAGCAAGACCTGAAGCTTTACAGACTGGATGAAGGCGAGCTGATTGTGCCGCCGCATGGCACAGCCATGACTCAGGGCTTCCACTCCTTCGACCACCCTGTTCGCATTGACAGCTTCCAGCCGCACGGCCATCTGAGACTGCGTGCTGCGTCGCTGCAGATCTACTACCCGGCCACCGGCCGCACCGAGGAGATCAGCCAGATTTCCAACTGGAGCGCGACCTGGCATCACAGCCATCTTTATGAGGCTGATGTTGCACCGCTGTTGCCGATAGGTGCCGTGCTGGTGATCAAGCAGTGGTATGACAACACCGCCAACAACCCGAACAATCCTGATCCGGACTTCTGGGTAGTGGCCGGCAGCCGTACTGCCGACGAGATGACCCATGCATGGATCGCCATCACGCACCTGGATGACGCGGGTTATGCTGAGATTGTCGCGCAGCGCGAGGCAGCCAAGCAGCGTTCCGTCGCCGGCCAGTAATTGGAAAGAGAATCCTCGTAAGGGGTCGGGTGCCGTGTGGCGACATGCGGTGCCCGATTTTCTTCCCGGCCCTTGTCAGTCGATCCTCGGAGCCCCGTCCGGAACGATCCCCACAGTAAAATCGGCTGGCCGATGTGCGCCAGCGTCGCAACTGGAAGATGTGACAGTATGTTACGTTAAAATAATTTGATTGCTTTCCTCTGAGACTTCGGCGTAGATTCGAATTCATAAGGTCTTGTGGACTTGTATCGTTTTACTGGATTTGCGTTCCGCATGTAGTCATCCCGTGATATTCAAGCCCCCCTTATTTCAAAGCAAGTTTTTGAAATCCAAATAATTATGGCCTCACAGCAAGTCAGCGAATTTGGCCAGTAACTGGGATGAACAGGAGATGCACATGCACACGAAACAGCGGTGGAGCTTCAAGCACACTGGTAAGGCCGCGCTAGGATTTGCCATTCTTGCAATGGCTGGAATGAGTGGTCAGGCACAGGCACAAACAGGCCTTTCCATCGACTCCGGCGAGATCACTTACGCCGATCACGTCGCTCAGATCATCACGGACAACTGCGTTGTCTGCCACCGGGAAGGTGCCATCGGCCCGATGCAACTCACCAACTTCGAACAGGTTCGTCCTTGGGCGCCCCTGATCGGAATGCGTGTTGCCAACAAAGAAATGCCTCCCTACTCCTACGACGATCACATCGGCATTCAGGATCTGCAGGGTGACTGGCGTCTGTCTGACGAAGAAATCAACACAATCACTCAGTGGGTTGCCCAGGGCGCTCCGGAAGGGGACTGGGGCGATCGTTCGCACCCGGTAGCCAACCTGCCAGCCAGCGATGAGTGGACGTTTGCCGCCCAGTTTGGTCAGCCGACGCTGATTCTGGACTCCGCTCCAATCGATGTGCCTGCCCTTGGCAATGACATGTGGCACCGCCCCTTCGTCGAGACAGGCCTGACGACTGAGCGCTGCATCAAGGCCATCCAGGTGAAGCCGGCCGGCAACGCGAAGGCCGTGGTACACCACGCCAACTCCAACGTTGAGGTCAGGAACGCCGATGGCGAGTATGAAGATGTCGGCATGCTGACTGAGTACGCGATGGGCAAGTGGGGCGAGATTGCCCCTGAAGGCGTCTGCCGCACACTGCCAGCCAATGCACGCATTCGCTGGGACATTCACCTGTTCCCCGGTGGAGTGGGCGCAACAGCGCCGGGCACAGTGATTGAACAAAACGTGGTGGAGATCGGTATCTGGCTGCACCCGGAAGGTTATCAGAACGTTGCCAAGTACAAGCAGGACCTGAAGCTTTACAGACTCGATGAAGGCGAACTGGTAGTTCCGCCGCATGGCACTGCCATGACACAGGGCTTCCACTCGTTTGACCACCCGGTCCGTATCGACAGCTTCCAGCCCCACGGCCATTTGCGCATGCGGGCTGCTTCACTGCAGATTTACTACCCGGCCACTGGTCGCACCGAGGAGATCAGCCAGGTCTCCAACTGGAGCGCCACCTGGCATCACAGTCACCTGTACGAAGCTGACGTAGCGCCTCTGGTGCCGACAGGCGCCGTGCTGGTCATCAAGCAGTGGTACGACAACACCGCCAACAACCCCAACAATCCTGATCCGGATTTCTGGGTAGTTGCCGGCAGCCGAACTGCTGACGAAATGACTCACGCCTGGATTGCGATCACTCACCTGGACGACGCCGGTTATGCCGAGATTGTTGCTCAGCGTGAAGCCGCCAAGCAGCGTTCCGTGGCAGGTCAGTAAGTAGTAGAAGTCTCCTCGTAAAGGATCGGGCGCCGTGTGGCAACATGCGGCGCCCGATTTTTTTTTCAGTATGTCCTGTGTGAGGATTCCTGAATTCTGAACGCTGTACACAATAGATCCGCTGTGATGAATCGAGCGACCGCTCGAAATAACAATTGTAACAAGATGTTACGAATTAAAACTGTGTTTGCATTTCACTTGCGGTCCTGATTACATCCCGCGATATAAGGTCTAATGGTCGTATATCGTCGTACCGGATTTGCCTCGTGCATGAAGTCTCCAGTGATAGTCAAGAAGTGCCTTATAACGCACCACGCTATTGATATCTAAATAATAAAGGCTGTGCAGCGCGCAAGCGGCTACGGCCAATTACCGGAGATAAAAATGCTTAACATCACCCGACGCGGGCAACTGCGTCATTTGATCCATTCCTGTCTCGTTGCCTCATTTGCACTTCCCCTTGTTGTTCAGGCTCAGACTGAACCAGAAGTGGAAGAAGTGGTGGTTACGGGTTCCTACATCCGCAACAGTGCTTTTGCACAGAACTCCCCGGTCGATACGGTATCCCAGACGGATCTGTTCGAGTCCGGTGCACCCAGCATGGGCGCCTACATTCGTGATCTGAGCTACACGCAGAACACGAACGTTGTGAATATCGTGCTGGGAAGCGCAGATGGCGCGCAGACCGGCAACAGCAGCTTCAACCTGCGTGGTCTTGGTGAGAACTCCACACTCACCTTGATCGATGGTGCCCGCACGCTCAGCCCCCTGATGTCCGCAAGCTTGCCCGAGATCGCCATCGAGCGTATGGAGATGGTGCTGGATGGTGGCTCAGCTCTGTACGGCTCTGACGCCGTGGCGGGTGTGGTCAACATCATTCCGATCAAGGAATTTGAAGGCTTCCGTGCCCGCAGCTACTACCAGCGCACCGAAGACGGCGCAATGGAGAACATGACTGGCTCCTTCATGTGGGGCAAGTCGTTCGACAACGGCATCAATTATGTCGGCGCTTTCGAAGCTCAGAAGCAGACGCCACTGATGATGTATGAGCGCACTCGCGAGTGGGAGCACTCCAACAACGCATCCAACGCCGGCCCGATCGGATCATTCCGTGAACTGCGTGGCGCCAAGCCAGGCGTGCAGCTGTTGCAGCCCCATGGCGGCACCAGTGTCGGCGCCGTATTGCTGGACCCGGACTGCGGCACGTTCAACGCTGGGTTCCCTACACACGGACGCGGCAAGAACACCAACCCGTCGGGAACGATCTTCAATGGCGCCTGTACCTATGAGTACAGTATCCAGCACGCCTACTCGCGTCACGAGGTGAACTACAACCTCTACAACACAGTCAGCTACGAAGCCACTGACTGGCTGCGTCTGAACGCGACTTTGAACAACCACTATCGCTATAGCAACCAGCGCACCACCGGGACATCACCCAACGGCGGTAACGACCGCGCGGTGATGAAGATTCCTGCGAACCATCCGGCCAACATCTGGAAGCGAGACCTGACCCCTTGGAACTGGCGCGTGTACGGCAACACCGGCGGCAACATTCCCTCGTCTTATTACACCGACACCTCCAAGAAAGTGGATAGTGACTATGCCCTTAATCGCCTGAAATTGAGCGCCGAGTACGACATCAGTGGCTCCTGGACGGGCTACACCTACTATGCTGCACAGGAATCCAAGAACACAGTTGATGAGGTGGTGGTCAGCTCCAGTCGTTTGCAGTTGGCGATGTCCGGAATGGGCGGCCCCAGTGGCAAGCAGTGGTTCAACCCCTTTGGTACGCAGTCGCCATTGTCCAAGGGCTATGTAAAAGGTGTGACAGACAATCCCCAGGAAATGATCGACTGGCTGATGCTCTCCAACCCCAATCGTCTTGGCGCCCGCGACTTCCTGGACGTCTTCGAGACCGTATTGACAGGAGAAGTCATGGACCTGCCAGCCGGCGCTGCACAGATGGCCTTCGGCTATCAGTGGCGTGATCTGGTGAACGAAGTCTACGAAGATCCCTACGACATTCTGGGTGAAGACTACGCCAACAGTCAGGTGCTGGGTTCGCGCCTGAAAGATGCCATTTATGTGTCGGAAACCCGTTCAGTGTTTGCTGAGCTGGAAGTGCCCATCATCGAAGGGCTGGATGCCCAGTTTGCTGTGCGCCACGAGCAGTTCAAGGACTTCGGTCTGGAAGCGACCACTCCCAAGGTTTCTCTGCGCTGGGAAGCATTGCCTGAGTTGGCTGTACGTGCATCGTGGGGCGAGAGCTTCCTGGCGCCGTCACCCGTGCAGGCGCGCCCCTTCGTGGCGGATGACCGCTGTGCCGATATGTTCAGCGGCATTGACGAATTCACCAACACCCCCCTCATCGGTGGTGTCTGGTGTCAGTCAGGCAACCCGAACCTGGAGCCGGAAACGTCCACCATCACGAACCTTGGCTTTACGTGGGAGCCTACGGGCAACTTCCTCGAAGGTCTTAACTTGTCTGTGGATTATCAGCAGATCGAATACGTAGACCGTATCCGCACGCTGAGCCAGCAGGATACAGTGGGCTTCGAGTTCAGCCGCTTCCTGGCTGAAACCGGCATCGCCAAATCCGCCTACAGCGCCGTTCCGGGGTCTGCGACCCGCGCCGCGGCCGATGCATGGCTCGCTATCCAGGCCGCTCAGCCAGGCAACAAGATCCGTCGTTATCCCAACGGGTCGGTTGAAAGACTGTTCGCCCAGGCTGCCAACATCAGTTCTGTGTGGATCGATCTCGTCGACATCAAGGCGCAGTACGAAATGGACACAGAGAACTGGGGCAATTTCACCACGACCTTGCAGACAACCGTCTATGACACCTACGATTACATGGGCTTGGACGGCGTTCGCACAGAGGCACTTGGCAAGCAGAACGGCAGAACAGGCATTGTGCCACCGCTGCCGGAGCTGAAGGCCAACGCACGGGTGAACTGGTTCAGGGACAATCAGAGTGCGTCAATTTCCGCGAACTACTGGAGCAGTATCAAGTTTGATGACCAGGTCGTGGACTTCTACCCGGCAGATGGCAACAACGCACTTCCCGCCAATATCCCCAGCACCATTCGTGGCGAGTACATCTTCGACGTACGCTATGCGATTGTTCTGGATCAGTACTTTGACAGTGAGTTCACGATCTCAACGGGGATCAACAACCTGTTCGACAAGCGGCCGCAACGTCTGGGCATTATCGGCGGTGCCGAGACACGACTCTCCACGCCATGGGGACGTCAGTTCTGGTTGTCGCTGGAGTGGACACCAGGTGTTTGATGCCTGAATGAATGCCTGGTGGCCGAACTGGCCACCAGGCATGCTTCAAAGTTTTAAAAAGGCGTAGTGGTAGTCTATCGACGTACCAGATATGCAAATTTCCGCATGCAGTCATCCAGTGATAATCAAGTAGTGCCTTTCCAAGCGCGCAACAGTTGATATCAAAATTACAAGGCCCTCTGTCGTCCACACGGCAATGGCCAATACCTGGAGATAAGCATGCATACCTTCACCCGACGCGGGCAGCTGCGTCATTTGATTCATTCCTGTCTTGTTGCTTCCATCGCATTTCCCGTGCTTGCACAGGCGCAGGCTGCTGCTGAACCCGAAGTGGAAGAAGTGGTGGTTACGGGTTCCTACATCCGCAACAGCGCGTTTGCACAGAACTCCCCCGTGGATACCGTAACGGCGGAAGACCTGTTCGAATCCGGTGCTCCCAACATAGGCGCCTATATTCGAGATCTGAGTTATACGCAGAACACGAACGTTGTGAACATCGTTCTGGGCACAGCGGACGGCTCGCAGACCGGCAACAGCAGCTTCAATCTCAGGGGCCTGGGCGAGAACTCCACCCTCACTCTGATCGACGGAACCCGCTCACTCAATACCCTGATGTCCGCCAGCCTGCCGGAAATTGCCGTTGCCCGTATGGAAATGGTTCTGGATGGCGGCTCGGCCTTGTATGGCTCTGACGCCGTGGCCGGCGTTGTCAATATCATTCCGACCAAGCAGTTCGAGGGTTTCAAGGCGCGTAGCTACTATCAGCGCACCGAAGATGGCGCCATGGAAAACATGACCGGCTCGTTCATGTGGGGCAAGTCCTTCAACAATGGTGTCGAGTATGTGGGGGCCTTCGAGGCTCAGAAGCAGACGCCGCTGATGATGTACGAGCGCACACGTGAGTGGGAGCATTCGGACAACGCGTCCAACGCAGGCCCGGTGGGGTCCTACAGACGGCTGGTTGGGGCGCCTCCGGGTGTAAATATCCTCGGACCCCACGGCGGCACGTCAACGGGCGCCGTCCTTCTGGATCGTGACTGCGGCCAGTACAATCAGGGCACCCTGCCCCGAGGCCTCGGGTACAACAGCAATCCCTCCGGAACCGTTTACCTGGGCAATTGCACCTACGACTACAGCATCCAGCACGCGTACTCCCGGCATGAGGTCAATTACAATCTCTACAACTCAGTGAGCTTCGAGGCCACCGACTGGCTGCGCTTCAACCTGACCATGAAAAATCATGCGCGTGTGAACAAGCAAACGTCGACGGGCACGTCCCCCAACGGCGGCAATGACCGCGCTGTCATGAAGATTCCGGCCAATCACCCAGCCAATTACTATGGTTATGACCTGACACCGTGGAGCTGGCGCGTATTTGGAAATACCGGGGGCACTCTGCCGTCCTGGTACAACAGCGACAGCTCCAAGCCTGTGCACGCGCATAACTTCTTCAACAGAGTCAAGCTGATTGCAGAGTATGACATCGCGGGCTCCTGGACTGGCTATACCTATTACTCCCAGCAGGAAACCAAGTCGATGTCGGATTCCAATGTGGTGAGTACATCCCGCCTGCAACTGGCGATGTCCGGACGGGGTGGTCCCAGCGGCAAGGAGTGGTTCAACCCCTTTGGCTCCCAGTCTCCCCGGTCCAAACATTACGTTCCGGGCGTGACCAGCAATTCTCAGGAAATGATCGACTGGCTCATGCTGGAAAACAAGAACGAGACATCCAGCCGCAACTATCTGGATATCTTTGAGACACTGGCTACCGGCGAGCTCTTTGATGTGCCAGCCGGCGCTGTGCAGATGGCCGTTGGTTTTCAATGGCGTGATCTGCTGAACAGAGATTTCGCCGACCCCTGGACGGTCCTTGGCGAGAATTACGCCAACAGCCAGGTGCTGGGCGCGCGGCAGACGGATGCCGATTATGGCTCTGAGGTCCGATCAGTGTTCATGGAAGTGGAAATTCCAGTACTGGAAACCTTGTCGGCGCAGCTGGCTGTGCGACATGAGGAAATGAAGGACTTCGGCCTGGTATCCACCATGCCAAAAGTAGCCGTACGTTGGGAGGCATTGCCGACCCTGGCCGTTCGTGCGTCATGGGGCGAAAGTTTCCTGGCACCTTCACCCTTCCAGGGGCGTCCGTTTGTCGCGGATGACCGTTGCGCGGATATGTTCAGTGGCAGGGACGAGTTCACAGGCACACCGCTGATCGGCGGCATAGGGTGCTCGTCAGGCAACCCGGGGCTGCAGCCCGAGACCTCGACCATCCAGAACATCGGCTTTACCTGGGAGCCCTCTGGCAATTTCCTGGAAGGCCTGAACCTGTCAGTGGATTATCAGCAGATCGAATATCAGGATCGTATTCGAACCCTCAGTCCGCAGGACACGGTGGGATTCCAGTTCTCCAGATTCCTGGAAGAAACAGGCATCGCCAGATCTGCCTACAGCACCGTGCCGGGCTCTGCCACCCGCGCAGCCGCCGACGCCTGGCTGGCAGTAGAAGCCACCAAGCCGGGTGTGGCGATTCTGCGTTACCCCAACGGATCAGTGTCACGCCTGTTTGCGCGCTCTGCGAACATCAGCTCGGTGTGGGTGGACCTTGTTGACACGAAAGCGCAGTACGTCATGGACACCACCAACTGGGGCACCTTCACCACAACCGTGCAAGGCACCTATTACCTGACCTATGACTACATGGGGCTGGACAAGGTGCGAACAGAGGCTCTTGGCAAGCAGAATGGCAGGACAGGGCTCGCCCCGCCATTGCCAGAGCTCAAGCTCAATACCCGCTTGTCCTGGTTCCGTGGCAATCAGAGCGCGTCAATCTCCGGCAATTACTGGAGCAGCCTCGTATTTGACTCGCAGGTGGTGGACTTCTATCCGGAATGGAAAGGCGACAACACGAAGAATATTCCTTCCAAGGTCCGCGGCGAGTACATCTTTGATGCGCGCTATGGCCATGTGTTCGATCAGTACTTCAACAGTGAGTTCAGTGTCAGCGTCGGTGTGAACAATCTGTTCGACAAGCGCCCGCAGCGCCTGGCGATCATCGGCGGGGCTGAAACGCGCCTCTCCACTCCCTGGGGACGTCAGTTCTATCTGTCGCTGGACTGGACGCCCGGGGCGTAATGCATCAGGCACGGCGGCGCTGAGCGCTGCCGTGCACTGAAAGAGCAAAAGGGCGCCGTGTGCAGGCACGCGGCGCCCTTTTGTTTGGTCCGGCAGGTCATATTATTGAACAAGCGTACCTCTCTTTGATGAACTGAAGAAAATTGAGCAAAAGTTTCAGCTAACAGTTTGCTTTTGCAATCGAGTCCTGCTTTGATCTTGTATAAAAGGTGTAGTAGTAGTTTATCGACGTACCGGATTTGCAACCTGCAAGCAGTCATCCAGTGATAATCAAGTAGTGCCTTTTCAAGTGCGCAACAGTTGATATCAAAATTACAAGGCCCTCTGTCGTCCACTCGGCAATGGCCAACATCTGGAGATAAGCATGCATACCTTCACCCGACGCGGGCAGCTGCGTCATCTGATTCATTCCTGTCTTGTTGCTTCCATGGCCTTTCCCGCACTGGTCCAGGCCCAGGCCCAGACCGCGGCCGATCCTGAAGTCGAAGAAGTCGTGGTAACAGGCTCCTACATCCGCAACTCTGCGTTCGCGCAGAACTCTCCCGTTGCGACTATCAACCAGGATGAGCTCTATCAGTCCGGCGCGCCCAGCATGGCGAACTACATCCGGGACCTGAGCTTTACGCAGAACACCAATGTTGTACTGAACGTTCTTGGCGGCAATGACGGTGCCCAGAGCAGTACAGGTACAACATTCAATCTGCGGGGCCTTGGCGAGAACAGCACACTGAGCATGGTGGACGGACTGCGCGCCATTGATACCTCGGTGACCGCCATGATCCCAGACATCGCCATTGCGCGCGTCGAGATCGTGCTCGATGGCGGCTCTGCCTTGTACGGATCAGATGCAGTCGCTGGTGTGGTGAACATGATTCCGATCAAGCAGTTCGATGGGGTTCGCGCACGTGCTTATTATCAGACGCCGGAAGAGGGCGGCATGGAGGAGGGCAATCTAGCCATTCTCTGGGGCAAAAGTTTCGACAACGGCATCAATTACGTGGGCGCGTTCGATGCCCGCAAGCGCACGCGACTGGGCTACTACGAACGTCCCCGGGAGTGGGAGATGGCCGACGGCTCGTCCGGCTCCGGCAACCCGGGCACCTATCGACGGGTGACAGGCGCGACGCCGAAACTGGGCGGGCTGCACGGTGGACGTTCACTGGGTGGCAACCTGCCAGACCCGAGTTGTGGAACCTTCAATCAGGGGCTGGAAGATCGGACCAAACGAGGCTCCATCCCCAGCGGGATCATCACTGGCACTGGCAACAACAGAACATGCTGGTACAACTACACACATACCTACCCCTATGCGACAGGGATGAGTGAGTACAACCTGTATCAGAATCTCACCTGGGAAGCCCAAGACTGGCTGCGGTTCGAGCTCTCCGCCAATTTGAACTATCTGCTGAACGAGGGTTCCAAGGGCGTGGTCACCGCCTTGAATCCGAACAACCGCAACGTCTTGTTCATTCCCGCCAGTCATCCCGCCAATACCTTCGGCTACGATGTGACGCCGTGGTTGTGGCGCCCCTCGTCCGGTCTGGGTGTGACCCCGCCCGGGATCAACGAATTCGGAGAGACCTCCGGGGGTACCTATGTCGACTCCAACCGCATCAAGCTCGGAACAAGCTTTGATCTGAGTGATACCTGGTCGGGCTATGCGTATTACTCCACGCAGGAACGCGCCTCACGCTCGCGTACAAAAGTCGGTACTTTGCATCTGTCGAAGCTGCAGCTTGCTTTGATGGGCAAGGGCGGTCCCAACGGCAATCAATGGTTCAACCCCTTCGGCAGTTCCGACCCGCGCTCACCCTTTTACAAAGAGGGCGTCACCAACAACACGCGGGCGGTGATGGACTGGATGTACGAACCGATCAAGCTGACTGGCAGCCGGGACTACCTGGATATCGCGGAGTTTACCGTCACGGGTGAGTTGTTCGATCTGCCGGCTGGTGCCGTCTCCATGGCAACGGGCTATCAGTGGCGAGACACGATCAACGATGAGTTTGCCAATCCGCTGTCGAACGTCGGACTCAATTACAACGTTGATATCACGACTCCGGTGCGCAAGGACGCGAGGTATGTCAGTGAGGTCAGGGCAGTATTCGTGGAAGTGGAGGTGCCGATTCTGGAATCATTGACATTGCAGACGGCGGTCCGCCATGAAGAGTTCAAGGACTTCGGGTTGAAGGCCACAACGCCGAAAGTGGCGCTGCGTTGGGAAGCGATGGACGGGCTGGCAGTGCGCGCTTCGTGGGGCGAGAGCTTCCTTGCTCCCACCCCTGTGCAGGGTCGTCCGTTCATCCCCAATGAGCTGTGTGGTGAGGCCTTCTCAGGCAATGATCCGTTCTTCAACGCCTCCTTGATCGGCTCCTCCACCTGTACCGCCGGCAATCCCGATCTGCGGCCAGAGACCTCTACGATTCGCAACATCGGATTCACCTATGAGGCTATCGAGAACCTCAGCATCAGCATGGACTACCAGAATGTGAAGTACATCGACAGAATCCGTACGCTGGACGATACGGACACGGTGTACGACCAGTTCCGCATATTCCTGGCAGCCACTGGCCGCACTGCGGCCACGTACAATCCTGCCAATGCAGCCGATCGGGCTGCAGCGACTGCCTACCTGCGTTCCATCCCGGGGAGTTCGGTGGTGAGAGATCCACTGGACATGTCGGTAGACACCATCTACAGGCAAGCGCAGAACGTGGCCTCCGTGTTCATTGATCTGGTCGATGCGAAGGTGCGTCATACCTACGAAGCTGGCGACTGGGGGACGTTCACAACCACGTTTGAGGCCTCGTATTTCATGAACTATTCCTACATGGACAACGTGGGAATCGAGATCGAAGGGCTTGGCAAGCAGAATGCAGATACTGCGATTCTGCCGCCCCTGCCGAAGGTGAAGGGCAGCCTGCGCCTGGGTTGGTACAACGGCAACCACAGTGCAGGGGTGTCGGCGAACTATCGCCACAGTGTGCTCTTCGACGACCGTCCTGTGGATCGTTACAACGATGGCTGGATCGCCATGACAGACCGAACCATCGAAGCGGAGACCATTACCAGTGCTCAGTACGCCTATGTCTTCGATCAGTACTTCGACAGCGAGATCACCTTGAGCGCAGGAGTCACCAACCTGTTCGACATCAGACCGCAGCGCTTTGCCATGATCGGTGGTTACGAGTCGCGTCTGTCCACTCCGTGGGGCAGGCAGGTCTGGGTGTCACTGGATTGGCAGCCCGGCGCATAGAGTGTGAACAGCTGAAGTTTGGTTGAGTGTTTGAAGTAAAAGGGCCGGCGCATAAGTATGCGCCGGCCCTTTTTGCTTGTCTATTCGTCGCCCCAGCCTATCGTTTCGTCTCAATCGGTTCTGTTACCGACATTCACAATATGCGGAACAGACGTTTCGTATTCACTCAAAAAATAAAAAATTCAGCCCAAAAGCGGCGTTCCATATCCATTGGCATGTTCCAGATATGGCTGGCATGAATTTGAAAATGTGAAAACAAGCTGGGTACACTCGGCCTGCAGAGGAAAAGTTACAAATTGTCGCAATTTTCCGGGAGCCATTCGGTAGCAAGCAGAGACTTGCAATGCGCAGATTTCGGCTATTCCTCTGCAAAGCAGGAGATCGAACAGTCACTAATGAATGCCATTGATTGAACTGGTTCATGGACAACCAGTCTGCCTCGTTGTCTGCCAACTACTGGCACACGGTGAAGTACGACGACGTGACTGTGGATGCCTACAACGACGGCTGGATTGCGCCACGCACCATCGAGGGCGAGTTGCGGTTCGATGCCCGTTACTCAATCGTGCTGGATGAGTACTTCGACAGCGAGTTCAACTTGAGCCTGGGCATCTCCAACCTGTTCGACAAGCGCCCCCAGCGCATGCCGATGCAGGGTGGCTTCGAGACGCGGTTGTCGACGCCGTGGGGCCGGCAGTTCTGGGCATCCATCGAGTGGACGCCAGGCGCTTGAGGGTGTGAATGGCAGTGGGCGGTTCTTCGTCCGCTGCTCAAACAAAAAGGCCGGCACAGTGATGTACCGGCCTTTCTGCATTTCACGGACTGAATGGCGGGCTACCAGTAAGCTTCGAGCGTAATGTGTCCGGTCCTGCCTTTCTCGCTGCGCACAAAGCCTCGTTGCTGCAGTGCGCTGAGCGCATCCTGCACCATGCCGGGATTGCCGCAGAGCATGAAACGGGAGCTGTGCGTGGACATCCCTCGGGCCGCAACCCGTTCCAGCGTGCCATTGCTGATGCTGGCGGGTATATGGCCATGCACGGTGTTCTCGACTTTCTCGCGACTGACGAAGGGCACGAACGTGAAACGCTCCCCGTACAGCGACTGCAGTTGTGCGACGACGTCCCCATAGGCCACATCGCTCCAGTGGCGTACGGCATACACCAGCACAATGTGTTCGAAACGTTGCCATGGCTCGGGCGTACGCAGGAGTGACAGGAATGGGGAGACGCCAGTGCCGGTGGCCAGCAGCCACAAGTCGCGCCCCGGGGGCACCTGATCCAGCGTGAATCGGCCCTCGGGTATCTGCTTCACCCAGACCCGGTCGCCGGGGTGCAGTCGCCCGAGCTCTGCCGACAACTGGCCGTCGAGCTGTGTGTAGAAGAAGAACTCCAGGGGTGTGGTGTCCGGGACGCTCAGAATGGAGTACGGCTGCGCGATGCGCACGCCTTCGATATCCAGTGCCAGCGACGTGTACTGGCCTGCCACAAAAGGCGCCACATCAGCTTCTATGCGCAAAGAAAACAGATTCGGGGTCCAGTGGATGTTGCTGGCAACAAGCCCTTCTATCCACTGTGTGTGTGACTCGACCATCGTGAGACCTGGTTACCTGTGAGTATCGGGCGCGCATTGTCGCACATTCCCGGGAAAGCAGTTGGCACTGCGATTGCTTTTTCTGTAGGCTCGGAAGCCAGAATCCTGATACGGTTGTTCAGGTCAACAAGATGATCCCCAGGGGAAAAATATGCTTCGCGCGTGGTTCGAGATCGCTTTGTGGAAACGCATTCTGCTGGCATTGGTGGCGGGTGTCATAGTGGGCAGTCTGCTGGGAGAGAGTGCGGTTTCCATCAAATGGATCGGCGATCTGTTCGTGCGCCTGATCAGCATGGTGGTGGTGCCCCTGGTCTTCTTTACCCTGGTGTCCGGCGTCATTGCGATGGGCGATCCGCAAAAGCTCGGGTCTCTAGGCATCAAGACGCTGGCACTCTTCATGATTACCACCCTGATTGCCATCTGCATCGGGATCGCCCTGGCACTGTTGCTGCAACCCGGTGTCGGGGTGGATCTCTCTGCGGCCGTGCCGGGTGACATTCCGGTGCGAGAGGCGGTGTCGATGTCACAGCAAATGATGGATATCGTTCCGCGCAATCCGATCGCAGCGCTTGCGGAAGGCGATGTGCTTGCAGTGATCTTCTTTGCCGTCTTGCTGGGTATTGCCGGACTGGTCATTGGCGAGCGGGCAAAGCCTGTGGCCGATCTGGTCGATGCCGCCTCTGAAATCATGCTCAAGATTACGGGCTGGGTCATGGAAGTCGCCCCCTTCGGCGTTTTCGCACTGATCGCCTGGGTGGCAGGTACGCAGGGTGTGCTTGCTTTGCTGGATGTCGTGCGTCTCGCCCTGGCGGTGTTTGTCGGCTGTGTGCTGCACGCGGTGCTGGTGTATGGTTCCATGATGAAGTTCCTGGTCCGGCTGAGTCCCTTGAACTTTTTTCTCGGCGCGCGAGACGTAATGCTCGTGGGGTTTTCGACATCGTCGAGTTCCGCCACCATGCCTGTCACCTTGTCAGTGGCAGAACGCAATCTGGGCATTCGCCCCGTGGTAGCGACCACTGTCATACCACTGGGCGCCACGATCAACATGGACGGCACTGCGCTGTATGTGGGAATTGTGACGATATTTGCAGCACAGGCATTCGGACTGCCGCTGACATTCAGCGATTATCTGGTCATCGTGGGGGCCACGACGATGGTGTCCATTGGCACAGCAGCCGTGCCGGGCGCGTCCTTGTTCCTGATTTCCGCAGTGATGAGTGCCGTCGGGCTGTCACCTGAGCAGATTGCCGTCGTCATTGGCTTCATTCTGCCATTTGACCGCCCACTGGATATGGCGCGCACCAGTTTGAACGTGACCGGCGACCTGGCCGTGGCGACTGTTGTGGCCAACTGGGAGAATGAATTTGACCGTGAAGTGTTTGACGGACCGAATCGTTATTGACGGATTCTGAACGACGTCAAGCGTTTCAGAACGACCATGTCAGTGTCATGCCCGCGCGCACGTCTTCGTCCAGAAAGGCGGCCAGCGCGTCTTTGTCTGCCCGGGTGGCGATCACCTGGGTCAACAGCGCCAGGTGGTTGCTGAGCGTGTAGTTCAGCGCCACGCTGGCCAGCAGTGAGCCGGCGTCCAGCGCGCTCTGCACCGTCACCGCCAGAACCGCATCGCCATTGCGCAGAGAGTTCGAGTAGCGCAGCAATACATTCCCCGTGACCTCTCCCCCCACCAGACGTTCCCCCGGGAGCAGCAGTAGGCGTTGATCCAGCACTGTTTGTGCCGAGACGCCTGCGATCAGACTTTGCTCATTGCTGATGGCGTATTCAAAGCCGGCCGTACCGGCGATCAGATCGGCCTTGCCGGCGACAGGTCGTTTGATGCCGAGCGGTGACGTGGCCACGAAATCCCCCAGGACATCGTGGCTGAAAGCGATATCCAGATTCAGCAGCAATTTTCCGATCGCACGGTTGGTGCTGAAACCCAGCAACAGGAAGTCATTTGCCTGCGCTGCGGCGTCACCCATGCCTGAGGCAGGCGCGCTGTAGCGCAACTGATTCTCGTGCAGATAGGCCGCCATGAGGG
>Ga0255086_1000217_pt1 | contig 20673 bp, 15 predicted proteins | sample Colum_Cont_RepC__FD_188438 | JGI IMG/M metagenome (GOLD analysis project Ga0255086, IMG submission 188438) | Freshwater microbial communities from Columbia River, Oregon, United States - Colum_Cont_RepC_8d | ecosystem: Environmental > Aquatic > Freshwater > River | place: USA: Oregon | collected... | reverse complement strand
CCCTTGATCCCTCTCCCGCAAGGGGAGAGGCAAGCATCTCGCAGTGAGACCTCAGTGACAGGCCCGGTTAATCGTGGTGATCAACCGCAGCCACTGCAGCGCGCCCATCGGCGCCACCGACTTGCCAGTATTGAGCAGTGCGACTGACAGCTGCCGGCTGGGGTCGGCCCAGCACAGCACGCTGACAAAGCCCAGATGACCGAAGGCCTCGTGGCTGCGCGGCCCGAATAACCCAAACGGACTTTCGCCGAGCATGAAGCCAGCCGAGAAACGCATCGGCACCATCAGCATGCCGTCGTATTGAATCTTGCCCACGGGGCGGATCGCCTCGGCCACCGTCTCTGGTTTGAGGATGCGCACGCCATCCAGCTCGCCGCCATTGAGCAGCATCTGAAACACTTTTGAGGCGTCATCCGCGCTCGCAAAGATGTTGCCGGAGGGCACCACCGAGGACAGAAATCCTTCCTCGTTCGCCGCCTCTGCCGCGCGCCCGAAGCTCACACCGATGATGCGTTTCACATACTGGCTGAGCGGCCAGATCGGCTGCGGGCCAGTGCCGTAACTCAGGGGGCTAAGTGCGCGTCGCTCAGGGCTCAGGCCAAACGTCATCGAGTCGAGCTTGAGCGGGCCGGTGAGGGTGTCGTGCAACACCTCGCGCAGCTCGCGGCCGCTGACGCGACGGATGATCTCGCCGACGATGAAGCCGACAGTGAGAGCGTGATAGGCCTGCTTCTCGAAGCGCGGATCGAACGGCGGGGCCATGCACAGCAGGTGCACCAGCGCATCCCAGTGTTGCAGCAGCGAAGGGTCCGGGTGCTTCACCGGCAGCGTGGGGATACCCGCCCGGTGCGCCAGCAACTGGCGGATGGTGACGCTGCCCTTGCCATGCGCGGCGAAGGCCGGCAGGTGTTGCGCCACGCGGTCATCGAGGCTTAGGCGGCCGTCTTCCACCAGCTTGTGCAGCAGCACGGCGGTGATGGCCTTGGAGGCCGAGAACAGGCAGATCGGCGCATCGGGCGTGAGTGCAATCTGCTCGCCGGTGTCGCCCGGCGCATTGCCGCGCAGGCAGCCGATGGCGCGCTTCATCACCACCTTGCCGTGGCGGCGGATCACCAGCGTCATCGCCGGATGCACGCCAGTGCGATACAGGCCCTCGGCAGCCTTCCAGATGCGCTGCACGCCGCGCTCGCTCATACCGGCATCGGCGGGGCGGCACTCGGCCGCGTGGTCAATGCGCGTGATGCCGGAGAGGTCGGAAGGAACCTGCACCAAGTTGCCAAGAGCCATGCTTTTTTACGCGGGTGGCAACAGTGATTTGAGCGGCTGCGATTCATCGGCCAGTGCCGCCGGTGGCAGCACCGCGCCATCAGCCACCCACTTTTTGGCGAGCATGAACTCGGCCGGGCGGCTGATGGCATCGGCCGCAATCATGCGGCCCTCGCGCAGATAGAACGCGGCGAAGTTGCGCTGTGTCGCTGGGTCGCCACGCAGCACCAGTTGGTCATAGCCCTGCGAGAGGCCAACCATCTGCAACTTGAGGTCGTATTGATCGGACCAGAACCAGGGCACGTTTTGATAAGCCTCGCGCTTGCCCATGAGGCTGCGCGCGGCAATGCGGCCCTGCTCCATCGCGTTCTGCACCGACTCCAAGCGGATGCGGCGACCGGCAAACTGGCTGGGGTGATTGGTGCAGTCACCGGCGGCGACGATGTCGGGATCGGACGTGCAGGCGAACTCGTCGACGACGATGCCGTTGTCCACCGCAAGGCCCGCCGCCGCCGCCAGCTCCGTGTTGGCGATCACGCCGATGCCGACGATGAGAAAGTCCGCCGCGATGCGGCTGCCATCGGCGAGGCGCACATGGGTTACGCGCTCGTCACCTTCCAGTGCTTCCACCTGCGCACCGGTGCGCAGGTCCACACCGGCCTCGCGGTGCACGCGCTCGAAGAAGCTCGACACCTCCGGCGCGGTGACACGCGCGAGCACGCGCGGCAGGCCTTCGAGCACCGTCACATGCAGGCCGAGCTTCACCAGCACGGCGGCGGTTTCAAGGCCAATGAAGCCGGCACCAACAATCACCACACGCTGACCAGCAACGCAGTACGGCTGAATCTTTTTGACGTCGGCAATGCTGCGCAGCGGCAGCACGTTGGGCCTGTCGCCACCGGGCTGGCTCAACAGGCGAGCGCGGCCACCAGTGGTGAGTGCCAGCTTGTCGTAGGCCAGCGTGCGGCCATCGGCGAGATGCACCTGATGCGCCGCGCGGTCGATACGCTCGACACGGGCGTTGCCGATGAACTCGATGTTGAGCTTTTCCATGTTCGCGGGCTGCGAGACGAACAGGGATTCTTCAGTGACCGTGCCGGCCAGAAAGCCCTTCGAGAGCGGCGGCCGTTTGTAGGGGATTTGCGCCTCCTCGCTGATGATCACCACGCGGCCGGTGAAGCTCTGCTTGCGCAGCTCGCCTGCCACTTCGCCGCCAGCCTGGCCGCCGCCGATGATCACAAAGGTTTGGGTGCTCGCAGGGTGCGCAGCGGTCTCGCTCATGGCAGCAGCTCGTTTGTTTTTGGGGTGCGCAGTGTACGACTGGATGCTCACGCATCCACCGTGCAGCAGCTTCGCCCATTTGCAGTAGCGGCGGCCTCAAAAGCGGTAAGTGACGGTGATCGAGGCATTGTCCCGGTCGGCATACGGCCGCTGGCGGAAGTCCGGCTCGCCGAAGAACGCGCTGTAGTTCACACCCATGGTCAGCTTTTGCAGCCGGGTAAAACTGAGGCCCACACTGGCGCGCAGATCGCCCTCGCCCGACAGGGCCCCCAGCCCGCCGAGCAGCGAAGACTGCCCCTGCGCAATGCCGGAGAAGCTGATGGGAATCTGCATGTCCCAGCCGGAGAACACGTTGCGGTAATCGATGAAGGAGAGCATCGAATAGCCCCAGGCATTGGCATCGTAGGTGAGGTCTTTCGAGCAGCTGGTGGGGCCACAGGCCTCATCCACCTGATTGACGTGCACATAGCCCGCCTCGCCGACGATGGTGACGGCATCCCACGCCGCGCTGGGGCCCAGCACGTAGATGGCCGAGAGCAGCAACTGGGTGATCTTGCTGCGCGTCGGTGTCGGCACCGGTCCCAGCAGGCCACCATCGACATCCACCAGCGTGTCGACCCCATCGCGGTAGATCAGCTCGCCCGCGATGTTGGCGCCAAACAAGGTGCTGGAGAAACTCAGCGCAGTCATGTCGATGCCATCGAAGTAGCGGATGTTGTAGGTGACGGGAATCTGCAAACCCAGCAGCGCGGTGGTCACTGGCGGCAGCACCCCATTGCCGGGGATGAGCACGCCATCGCCGTAGTTCTGCACCGGAGCTGGTGTGGTGTTGTGGTAGCGCAGGCGATACAGCCCCACGCTGGTTTCGCTGGTCAGGCGATAGCGCAAGCCAAGGCCCCACTGGCCGAAATCGCTGGGGCGGATGTCTGGCCCGCGCTGCACATTGATATTGCGCGGCACGCCGGGTTGCTCGATGGCACCCACGGGCAGATTGGCATCCGGCAGCACGCCATCCAACCCACCCAGCAAGGCGGCCAGCGCGCCCGTCACCTGCTCGGTGGGCAGGCCCGGTGCGAGCAGATCCACCACCAGTTGCAGCGCCTCCGGCACATCGTCTGACAGCAGATTGACGTCGGAATAGTTCGCCAGATACAGCGGGTTCTGAATGCCGTAGATGAACTCTGCACCCGGCCCCACGACATCGGCCACCGAGAAAAACTCGCCCACCGGGTTCAGCTCGGTCTCCTTGTATTCGAGCTTGTATTGGCCGAGCAGGGTGATGTCGTCGGTGAGCGCCAGCTGCATCGCGATCTGGTTCACCGGCAGCAGGATGCTCTTCACATCCGCACCCGGCACCGTCGCCTTGGTGGCATCGGCGGGCCCTTGCGCCAATGCCACGCCAGAGAAGAACAGGCTCTCGCCCCAGGCCACCACCTGCTGACCAATGCGCAGGTTGAGCGCGCCGCTGTCGCCAAAGGTCCACGTACCAAAGGCATAGGCATCGAGCAGGCGCGTACGGCGGCCATCGAAGTACCGCGCTGCATCAGTGAACGAATTGACCGGCTGCTGCGTGGTGTTGATGGTGTCGGGCGAATCGTTGTCGTTGCGGAGGCGCCGATACACATCGTCGTAGAACGCATCGCCGCGCAGCAGCAGGCCGTAGTCGTCCTTCTGCAACTGCACCTCGCCGAGCACGGTCAGGCGGTTGTTGACCAAGGCACCTTTCTTGAAATTGCGGTCGCCGTCATCGAAGTTGTTGGACTCCGGCAGCTTCAGGTAGTCCGGGATCGGAATCTTCGGGCTGGGCGGCGTGCTGATCACGCCCTTGCCCGGCGACTCGGTACGCACGCCCAGTGCATAGCTGCCGATCAACTGGTACTCGCCATCCAACCCCAGCAGATCAAAGCTGCCGGCGCTCGCCACGCTGCCCAGGCACACACCGCCCGCCAGCGTCAGCCATCGGGCTGCGCCAGCTCTTGCCAGAAATCTCATGTCGCCTCCATGCAGGTTTTTCAACTTCATCCTTGAAGTTGCACGTGCACTGTAGTGCGCTGCGGCAGCACACACTTCATCCAAAACGATGAGCGATATTTGACTTGCGGATCAGCTGTTGGCTGCCCGCAGAGATGAGACAAATCGCACCCTGCTGTGCCCGCAGGAAGCGTGATGAACGGGCCAAAATGAGTTACCCCGCTCGCTATACTCGAAAGGGTTCAAGTCCACTGACACGCCGCCCGATGGCCCCCACCGAACACCCTGCACCGGCTGGCATGACGCTCTATTTCTGGCCCTGCGGTCTGGTGTTGTCGGCCCCGACACTAGTGCTGGACAGGCCCACCAGCCCGCTCTGCGCGACGCTGCGCATCGCCTGCGGAAAGCCCTATTCACTAGAGCTGGACAGCGGCACGCTCACGACTCGCGCCTCCTTGCTTGCCCCGCGCACCGGTCGCCGAAAACTCACTGCTATCGACAGCGACCTGCTGCTGTTCTACCTGCCCATCGACGACCCGGAATACGCGGGTGTGAAAACCCTGCTGGGCACGCAGCCGGTGGTGGATCTGCCCATTACCTTGTTCGAGCATCTGCTGCCGCGCATGCGGGGCACCCTCACTGCGGTGGCGGAGCCACAGGAGATCCGCGCGCTGGTGCGCGAGGTGGTGCAGGCACTTGGCACTGGCGGGTCACGATCTGTGACTGATCCCAGAGTGACGCGCGCCTGCGAAGTGCTTGGCGACATGCCCCTGAGCGAGGTAAGCCTTGATGCAGTGGCGGCGCGGGTGAACCTGTCGAGTTCGCGGCTGCGGGCGCTATTCAAGCAGCAGACCGGCTTCACCATCAGCGAGTACGCGCGCTGGCGCGCCGTGTGGCGCGCAGCCCTGCTGTGGAAACGCGGCGTGAAGCTCACCGGCCTGGCGGCCGAAGCCGGCTTCTACGACTTGGCGCACATCGACAAGGCCTTCAGCGAGGTATTCGGAATGAATCCTTCCGCCATCATCGACCCGCGCTTCGTCACTCTCGTCAACTGCGAATAGCTCAGCTACTGCGGCGCACGCAGCGCGCTGCGGCTCATTCCAATCACGGCGGCCAGAAAATCCCGGTGTGCACTCACCGAACGTGCGAGCTGCTCGGCCGGGATGCGCTCCGGCACATCCTCAATGGTGTGGTAGTGCGGCGTCGCCATGGTGAGGTTGACGCTGGGGATACCCAGTGCACCCATCTTGCCTTCGAGATCAGGATTGGCATTCACCGTTGGCACCGTCGGCGCCAGCGTGGCCGGCAGGGCGTAGCGCAGCAACTGCGGCATGAAAGCCTGCGCCAGTGCAGGGTGCATCGTAGTGAACAGCGCGCGCTCTTCATCGGCAGGGCGGTCGATCATCAGGCCCAGCATATCGATGATGCCGGTGCCGCTGAGGTGCTCTTCGCCGTGGGCAGCAAGGTGGTCGAGGTTGAGGAACAACTCAAGCTCAGGCACCAGTGCCTCGTTGGTCTTCAGCCAGTGGCCGACGCCGCCATGCGGGTAGCCCGCGTCGTGGCCCGTGACCCCGAGAAAAATCATGTTGCGCGGACGGCTCTCGACCGGCAGCGCGGCAAAATGCTCTGCCAAGCCAATCAGCCCGGCGACACCGGTGGCGTTATCCAGCGCGCCTGCGAACCAGGCATCGTAGTGAGCGCAGATCAGCAGGGTGCCGTCCAGCGCGCCCGAGCCCGGTAGCTCAGCGATGACATCGTGAGTGGTTCCATCGACATGCTGGGCGTCCAGCCGCCAGCGCACCGTGCCGCCCAGGCCCGCAGCCTGCCGCATGCGCGCCAGATCGCGCGCGCCCATCTGGAATGCCGGGATTGCATTCTCATCCAGCCGGTTCTGCCCGGAGCTGGTGGGGCGGATGAGATTGTCCGGTGCATCGGACGTGACGAACATCGCCACCGCGCCCAATTCCGCCGCGCGGTGATAGCTATCGGGATAGGTTGAAAATACATTCAGCAGCGCACGGCCAGTAACGACGACCGCCTTGCCTTCAAGGTTCTGCGCCATCAGCTCGGCCTCGGTACCGAAGCCGACATCCACCAGCGGCGCACTGCCCTCGCCGCCGCGGCTCGACCACAGCGGGAAGCTCTTGAGCGTCTCGTGGATGCCGCTGCTGTCCATCTCCACCTGCCAGCCATCGAGCTGCCATTTGCGCATCGCATAGGGCTCGATGCGCGTCGCGATACCCGCATCGCGCAGACGCTGCGCCAACCATTCACCCGCCGCGCGCTCGGCCGGGTAACCCGCCCAGCGAGGTTGAAAGGCGCAGAGCTGTCGGACCCAGCCATGCAGCCGCTCTGCACTCATCGGGTCACCTGTGGGCTTCGGCGTGTCATCCAGCATTGGGGCTGCACTGCCCTGGCAGCCGAGCAACAGCGGGGGCAGCGTAAGTACAGCCAGTGCCACGGTCGAGCCACGCAGAAAGGCACGGCGGCCAAGAACGGCGGTGAGTGAATCAGTCGTGTGGTTATCGCGCCGAGGCAGGCTCATCGCAGGGTCTCCATTTTTATGTGATTTTCTTTGCCGTGAGCTTGGCAAGATTTTGGGGACCTGCGCTGGTATCAAACGCGCTTTCTCTAGTATCAGATGACTGCACTGACCGATGCGCTGATCGAAGCTGCGGTGCACCGCCACCACCTCATCCTGGCACCAAATAACATCACGTCGCTCGTGAGAGACGGACACAAGCAGGCATAGGGCAAACATCCTCTCGTTTGCCCATGCGCACAGGGCGCATCAGTGCGTGGGCACGCTAGGCTTTGCCTACTGGACGCCTCTGCGTCGATAAACCCCCTCGCCCGCAAGCGATGAGAGGTTCAAGCCCGTTTAGCCAAACCCAAGCTCGCCAATGCCAAACCAATCTCATCGAGCACCTTGGGATCATCAATGGTCGCGGGCGGGTTGTAGGCCACCCCATCAGCAATGGCGCGCATGGTGGCGCGCAGCACCTTGCCGCTGCGGGTTTTGGGTAGGCGGGTCACCACCACTGCCTGCCTGAATGCGGCCACTGCACCTATCTCTGCGCGCACTCGCTGCACCAGCTCGTGGATGATCGTTTCGTGCGAAGCGGTCACACCGGACTTGAGCACCACCAGCCCCACCGGCACATGGCCCTTGAGTGCATCGGCCACGCCGATCACTGCGCACTCAGCCACGTCGGGGTGACCTGACAGCACCTCTTCCATCGCGCCGGTGGATAGCCGATGCCCGGCAACGTTAATGATGTCGTCGATGCGCGACATCACCCACCAATAGCCGTCGCTGTCAATATAACCGGCATCGCCCGCAAGGTAATAGCCGGGATAGCGGGCGAGATAGGTATCGCGAAAGCCCTGCGCGTTGTTCCAAAGTGTGGCGAGCGCGCCCGGCGGCAGCGGCAGCTTGATGGCGAGATTGCCGATGGTGCCAGCCGGTACCTCCAGCCCCTGCTCGTCGAGCACGCGGATGTCGTAGCCGGGCACCGCGACCGAGGCCGAGCCTGGCTTGACCGGCAGCGCCTCGATGCCACGGCAGTTGGCAATCGCGGGCCAACCAAGTTCGGTCTGCCACCAGTTGTCCACCACTGGCCGCTGCAACTGCTGCTGCGCCCAGAGGATGGTGTCGGGGTCGCTGCGCTCGCCGGCGAGATAGAGCGCCTTGAAGGCAGCGAGATCGTAGGCTTTAAGCAACTCGCCACGCGGGTCTTCCTTCTTGATCGCCCGAAACGCGGTGGGCGCGGTGAAAAAACTCTTCACCTTGTGCTGCGAGATCACCCGCCAGAACGCACCGGCATCCGGCGTGCCGACTGGCTTGCCCTCATAGAGCACCGTCGTGCAGCCCTGCAACAGCGGGCCGTAAACAATGTAGGCATGGCCCACCACCCAGCCCACGTCCGATGCGGCCCAGAACACTTCGCCGGGCTCGACATCGAACACCGCCTTCATCGAATACTTCAGCGACACCGCATGGCCGCCGTGGTCGCGCACCACGCCCTTGGGCTTGCCGGTGGTGCCGGAGGTGTAGAGCACATAAAGAGGGTCAGTGGCCGCCACGCTCACGCAGTCTGCTGGCGTGGCGGTGGCGAGTGCCGCCTGCCAATCCACATCACGACCTGCGATCAACAGCGCTGCGCACTCGACCCTTTGCAACACGATGCAGCGCGCCACTTTGTGCGCGGCCAGAGCGATGGCCTGATCCAGCAGCGGCTTGTATTCGATGACGCGCCCGGCCTCGATGCCGCAGCTAGCCGACACCACCAGCACGGGCGTGGCGTCATCAATGCGCTTGGCAAGCTCTGGTGCGGCAAAGCCCCCGAACACCACCGAGTGCACTGCGCCAATGCGCGCGCAGGCGAGCATGGCAATAGCGGCCTCCGGCACCATCGGCATGTAGATGATCACGCGATCGCCAGTGCGCACGCCCTGCGCGAGCAGCGCGCCGGCGAAGAGCGCCACCGCATCGCGCAGCTCACGGTAGCTATAAGAGCGCAGGGTGCCGGTGACGGGGCTGTCGTAGATCAGCGCCGCCTGCTCGGCACGGCCACTCTCGACGTGGCGATCTAGCGCGTTGTAGCAGGTGTTCAAACGACCACCGACGAACCATCGTGTGTGGCCTTGGGCATCGGTGCTCATCACCTGCTGCCAGCGCTGATCCCAGTGCAGCGCAGCGGCCTGCTCGGCCCAGAAAGTTTCAGGCTCGGCCAGCGATTGGCGGTGGCTTTCCGCGTAGCGACTCATACTCTGCCCTCAAGGTGCGACGACGTGCTGGCGCATGAACGCCACCATGTCCTGCCGCGCGAGTTTGGCCTTGGGGAACACCCGCTCGAACAGCGGGAAGGCATGCGGCAGCAGCGGCCAGATATCGAGGCGCGTGGCTACACCGGCAGCCATCGCTCGGCGTGCGAGCAGCACGGTGTCGTCGAGCAGAATCTCATTGTTGCTGGCGAGCAGGAACAGCGGTGGGAAGCCGGCGAAATCGGCAAACAGCGGCGAGACCTCAGGGTCGGCCGCATCCCAGTCACCGACATACATCTCGGCCACCTGCGCCAAGGCGGAGATCGGCAATATCGGATCGCTACTGGCCCGCAGCACGCGCGAAGGCGGCGCATGGCTGCGCGCCATATCGCCCGCGGGTGAGACTGGGATGGCGCAAGCAGGCATCGGCAGGCCCGCCTTGCGGAGGCGCTGCAACACGCCCAGCACCAGATTGCCGCCAGCCGACTCGCCCGCCAGCACGATGCGGCTTGCTGAAAAACCAACGTCGAGCAGCGCGCGATAGGCGTTTTCGCAGTCATCGAGCGCGGCGGGAAACTTGTTGAAGGGTGTCAGTCGATAGTCCGGCAGAAAGCCCACCGCATTGAGATCACGGCACATCTTGCTGACGATGTGTACATGCACCTCGGGAACCGCCGGCAAGATGAAAGCACCGCCGTGCAGCCAGAGAATCACTGGCTTGTGGGTGTCTTTCAGCGAGCCCAGCACATGGCCCGGCACCTTGCCGAGCACGTCGTAATCCAGCGGTAGCCCAGAGCTGTTCTTGCACAGACGACTCGCCATCTGAATCTGGATTTTGGCGATCCGCTCTGGTGAGCCTCGCAGCGCGCGCGCCAACCAGGGGCGCAGTAGCCAGCGCATCAAAAACAGAATGACGTGAGTGCCGAAGCCGAACTGCACATCGCGCACGGGGATTTCCCGCGCTTCGCTGGTGGGCAGGGCTTTACGAAGTTGGTCTGAAGTTTTTGGGTTCATGGCCTTGGCTCACATGCGGAACACGCCATAGCGTGGCTCGGCGATGGGCGCATTGAGTGCGGCGGAGAGCGCCATGCCGAGCGCATTGCGGGTATCGACTGGGTCCAAGATGCCGTCGTCCCAGATTTCTGAGGTGCTCCAATACGCGCTCTGCTTGCGCTTGAAGTCACCCAGCACCGGGTCGCGGATGGCGTTGATGTCCTCTTGCGAGAGCTGCTTACCTTGCTTGGCAAGCTGGCGAATCTTCACATCAGCCAGCGTGTTCGCTGCCTGCTCCGCACCCATCACCGAAATCTGTGACTGCGGCCAGCCAAACAGAAAGCGCGAATCGAAGGAGCGGCCGCTCATGCCGTAGTTGCCCGCGCCGAAGCTTCCGTTACACATCACCGTGAACTTGGGCACCTCGCTACATGAGACGGCCATGATCATCTTCGCGCCATCCTTGGTGATGCCGCGCCGCTCGTATTCGCGGCCCACCATGAAGCCGGTGATGTTCTGCAGGAACACAATTGGCGTCTTGTTTTGGTTGCACAGCTCGATGAAGTGTGCGCCCTTGAGTGCCGAGTCGTTGAGCAGCACGCCGTTGTTGCCGAGGATGCCAATCTTGTAGCCCCAGAGATGTGCATAGCCGCAGATCAGGGTCTTGCCGTAGTTGGGCTGGTACTCGTGAAAGCGACTGCCATCGACCAGACGCGCAATCACTTCGCGAATGTCGAACTGTTGCTTGATGTCGCGCGGGATGATTCCGTACAGCTCGGCTGGGTCGTAGTGCGGCGCCTCTGGCTGCTGCCACTCAATATGGGTTTTCTGCGGCCGCTTGAACTGCGCGACGATATCGCGGGCGATGGCAATGGCTTCTTCCTCGCTGCCCGCTGGATAGTCGGCAGTGCCCGAAATACTGGTGTGCATGTCACAGCCACCCAGTTCATCGACGGTGTTCTCCTCCCCCGTCGCGGCCTTCACCAACGGCGGCCCGGCGAGGAAGATGGCACCGGTACCGCGCACGATGACGTTGTAATCTGACAAACCCGGAACGTAGGCACCGCCCGCAGTGCAGTGGCCCAGCACCACCGCCACCTGCTGCACGCCCATCTTCGAGAGAATGCATTGGTTGCGGAAGATGCGGCCGGCGAAATATTTGTCGGCGAAGAGATCGGCCTGCAAGGGCAGAAAGCCGCCAGCGGAGTCGCAGAGGTGCACCACCGGCAGGCGATTCTCGATGGCGATGTCGAGCGCACGTACGGTCTTTTTCACCGTTAGCGGATACCAGGCACCGCCCTTCACGCTCGCATCACCGGCATTGATGACGACCTCGCGACCGCTGACGATGCCGATGCCGATCACGCAAGCCGCGCCCGGCACTTCGCCGTCGTACGCGTCGTTGGCCGCGAGCGAAGACAGCTCCAGAAACGGCGTGCCGGGATCGAGCAGCAGATTGATGCGCTCGCGCACCAGCATCTTGTTCTGCGCACGCAGACGATCGATGTCACGTTGCGGACGGTCGTGCCGCACTTTGCGCTGCTTCTCGTGAAAGGTAGCGATGAGCGCGCGGTTGTGCGCGGCATTTGCCTGGAACTCAGCCGATGCCGTGTTGATCTTCGATTCGATGCGTTTCATTTCTTCACCTCAAGGGCTTTCAGGCTGAGCAAGACCGCATCGCGATCAAACGTTTGGCCCTTGTCGTAAGTGATGGCCTCCACCACACCATCGCGCGAGGCGGCAATGGTGGTTTCCATCTTCATGCTCTCCATCACCAGCAGGGTCTGTCCCTTGGCCACGGTGTCGCCGACCTTTACCGAGACGGCAACAATGCTGCCAGGCATGGGCGCGCGGACACTATCTTCAGCGGCACCGCCAGCCTGCGCAGCAAGGCGATCCAGCGGATGCTGATAACGCAGTTGATAGGCCTCGCCATCGAGATGCACGAACACGTCGTCGCCGCGCATGGCAATCACCACCTCGACGTGACGCTCTCCCACCGTAAGCCAGGCCTTGCCATCGGCAGCAGTTTTGAGATCAATCGTCACCGCACCATCGGCACTGTGCAGGCGGTAGGCCGTGGCGCTGCGCGAGAGCGCGAGGTTGTGCTCGGTCTCGCCGAGCTTGAAAGCATGTTGCATGGATACTCCGTTAGCGATTCCCCTCTCCCGCTTGCGGGAGAGGGGTTAGGGGAGAGGGCGCTTCTGACTCGACCACCAAGCGGATTTTCTCCAGAACCGCATCGGTGTCGCGCAATACCTCGTCATTCCAAAAGCGCAGCACGCGCAGGCCTTCGGTAGCAAGGCACTCGCTGCGGCGTTGATCGTAGGCCTGAGCTTCGATGTGCTGCCCGCCATCCACCTCGATGACCAGCCTGTGTTCATCGCAGATGAAGTCGACGATGTAGGGGCCAATGGGTTTCTGGCGCTTGAACTTCAAACCCAGAAAGCGATGCGCTCGAAGGTGATACCAGAGCTTCTGTTCCGCGTCGGTCTGCGCAGAGCGCAAGGCCTTTGCACGATGCAGAGCAATACCTTGCCGCTTCCGCGCCTCTGGCGCGGCCCTCTCCCTAACCCTCTCCCGCGATGCGGGAGAGGGAACTACTGATGAACTCCCCTCGCCCACTGGTGGGAGAGGGGAACTGTTGGCGCCCCGAACGATCATCAATTCCTCCAGTCGCCCATGGCGGCGTGCATATCGGGCACCGCGTCGGCGACATCGCGCATCGGGCGTGTGCTGAGCGCAGCAGCAGCGAGCAGGGCATTCAGCGTGTCGGCAGACAGTTCAGGTTCGGCAGCGATCTGCGGATTAGCATCTAGGAAGCCGGTGTGCACATCGCCCGCGACAAAAGCCGGGTGCGCAATCAGCCGACGAAGAAACGCAGTGTTGGTCTTGCAGCCCAGCAACACCGTTTCAGCCAATGCCTTGTCGGCACGGGCGATGGTCTCGTTGCGATCCTTGCCGCGAATAATCAGCTTGGCAATCATCGGGTCGAAGGCTGAAGTCACTTCGCCACCCTGCAGCACGCCTGAGTCCCAACGCACGCCCTCGCCCTGCGGCGGTTGCAGCACCAGCACCGGACCGGTGGTGGGCGTGTAGCCGCGCGCGGCATCCTCGGCGTAGATGCGGAACTCGATGGCGTGACCCTGAGAGGTCACGTCGCTCTGCGTGTAGCCGAGCGTTTCACCGGCAGCTACGCGAAGCTGTTGCAGCACGAGGTCGATGCCGGTGATCTCCTCCGTCACGGGATGCTCTACCTGCAAGCGCGTATTCATTTCGAGGAAATAGAACTCGCCCTGCTGCCCAAAGATGAACTCCACCGTGCCCGCATTGCGGTAACCGATGGAGCGCGCGATGCCGGCAGCGGTCTCGCAGATCTTCTCGCGCAACTCTGGCGTCAGTGCCGGCGAAGGGGTCTCCTCAACAATCTTCTGAAAGCGCCGCTGCACCGAACACTCGCGCTCGAATACATGCACCACATTCCCCTGCCCGTCGCCCAGCACCTGCACTTCGATATGGCGCGGGTTCTCGATGTAGCGCTCGACGTAGAGCCGGCCGTCGCCGAAGTAGCGCTGGCCCTCGCTGCGGGCGCGTTCGATCTCGGCGTCGAGCACAGCCAGATCGCGGACGATGCGCATGCCCTTGCCGCCGCCACCGGCCGAGGGCTTGATCAGCAGTGGCAAAGCCACCTTGGCAGCGCGCTGGTTGAAGGTGGCGGGGTCGTCGTCCTCAATCGCTGAGGGTGCGACCGGGAAGCCGGCCTTCTCGACAAAGTTGCGGGCGCGCACCTTGTCGCCCATGAGGTCGATCTGCTCCGGCGTGGGGCCGATGAAGCGAATGCCCGCCGCTTCCACCGCCTGACAAAAACCCTTGTTCTCCGAGAGAAAGCCATAGCCCGGATGGATTGCACCTGCGCCACTAGCCTTAGCCGCCGCAATGATCTGCGCACCATCGAGGTAACTCGCCACCGGCGTGCTGCCAGTGATCTCGATGGCCTCATCGGCCATCTGCACGGCCAGCGTGCCACGGTCGGCGGCGTGATAAACGACGATGCCGCGCAGACCGAGCTTTTGCACTGTGCGCAGCACGCGCACGGCGATCTCGCCACGGTTGGCGACCAGCACGCTGTTGAACTGCCAAGTGGCTGTATCGGGTTTTGTTGTGAAAACGTTCACGCGCTAGCTCCTTTTTTCTCCCCTCTCCCGCTTGCGGGAGAGGGGTTGGGGGAGAGGACTGCGCCAGATTGACCCGCCCTCTCCCTAGCCCTCTCCCGCACGCGGGAGAGGGGACGTTTGGTTGCAATGCCGTCACACAGCATCACGGTCATCTGCTCGGCAATGCGATCAATATCGAGCGCACCACGGCCGCAAATAAAGTTCCAGGTGTGGTGCTCGATGGCGCCATAGACCATGTCGCGTAGCAACGGCAGCGGCACATCCTGACGAATCTCGCCACTGCGCTGACCTACGTCGAGCACCTGCACCAGCAGCTCGGTGTACTGGCGGTTGAGCTGGTGCAGGCCGCTGCCGTGGTAGTCAGCCTCTGAGCGCACTTCGCGGAACATCAGGCGACACAGCAGTGGATAGTCGCGGATAGAGCGCAGGTGGCGCCACACCAGCAGGCGCAGACGCTCGCGGCTGTTGCGCGCGGCAGCGAGATCGCGCGCGTAATCGCCAAACATTTCCTCATACCAATGCTCCAGCACCTTCAGCAGCAGCTCGCGTTTGCTGCTGAAATACTTATAGAGCGTGCCCTCGACCACACCGATGCGCAGGGCAATTTCCGCCATCACGGTGTGCTCGTAGCCCTTCTCGCAGAACACCGTGCGCGCGGCGTCCAGAATCTCGTCCACACGCTGCTCGCGCGCGAGGCGCGGGGCGTGCAGGCGGGCGGGCTTGGCACTCATGGGATGAGCAGGCTTTCGGGCACAGTGATGGGGAAGTCCATCAGGATCTGCGCCAGCATTTTCCCCTGCGGGTCGTAGCGCAGGCTGGCCATGCCACCGCCGCCGAGCGCCTCGTGCAGCAGAAAGTTGAAGCCATGAAGGCCCGGCAGCTCGAAGCGCTCGACCCGGCCCTCGACGAAGTGCGCGAAGTACTGCTGCACGGCCTGTGCGGTCAGCTGTGCCCGCAGCAGCGGTACGAACTCAAGCTGGCGCGCCAGCACACCGATATTGGCGGCATTGCCCTTGTCGCCGCTGCGGCCAGTGGCCAAGGTAATCAATGGCACTTGCCGCGTGGCACCAGTGATGGCGGTGGTTGCGATGGCTGACTCGGCGATAGCGGTTGGCACTTCGGAGAAGGCCACAGGCGGCAAGGCATAGGCCTCGCCATCCACCTCGATTTTTATCGCGGACTTGGAGACGAGGCACGAGAACAAACGCACCAGCGGCGTCGGTGAAGGACGCCCACCCGCAAAGCCGGTGATGCCCTGCGCCATCGCGGTGGCGGGCGGGATGAACTCGCGGCCGAAGATTTCCAGCGCGTTTTTATCGGCGTGATGCACAGCCACTTTCAGAATCACTTCGCGCGCATCGCGGCGACGGCTGTTGGCACCCCAGTTGCTCTCGCTGCCCAGCACTTCAACATCAGTGCGCAAGTAGTCCACCATGCCGCGTTGCTCGAACAGGCGTCGCGTGCGCTTGAGGATGGCCGCAGCAACGGCCTCGGCTTTTTTCACGGCATCCACGCCGCCGATCATCATGGTGCCACTGCAACGAAAGCCATCCTGATAGGTGGCCGAAACCTTGTAGTGCGCGGTCGGTGCCAGACCCCGCGCGCCGGTCACCAGCACCTGGTGCTCGCCGACCTGTTTCAGCTGCACATCGCGCCAGTCGCAGGTGACATCCGGCAACAGATAGGCCGCCGGATTGCCAATCTCGTAGACGATCTGTTCAGCCACCGTCGCGGGCACCACGCGCCCACCCGTGTTGGCGGGCTTGGTGGCGATGAAGCTGCCATCCGGCCTGCAGATGGCGATGGGGAAGCCCATGCGATCCCAGTCGCCAGACACCTGCTCCCAATCGGTGCTGATGCCGCCGGTGGCCTGCGCGCCGCACTCGACGACATGGCCAGCGAGGCTGCCAGCAGAGAGTTTGTCGAACTCATCGGCGCGCCATTTGAACTCGTGAATCAGCGCTCCCAGCACTACGGCGCTGTCGACGCAGCGGCCGGTGAGCACGATCTCGGCACCACCATCCAGTGCGGCGGCGATGGGAAAGGCCCCGAGGTAGGCATTCATGCTCCACAACTTGGCGGGCATCGGCTCACCACTGAACATCTCGTGCGTGTCGGCAAACTCGGCGGCGCGTGGCAGCAGATCATCGCCAGTAACGATCGACACTTTCAGCTCGATACCGAGTGCCTTGAGCTTCTCGTCTATGGCCGTCTTGCAGGCCTGCGGATTCACACCACCGGCATTGGTGACCACCCGGATGCCGCGCGCTTTCAGCTGCGGGGCGAGTGCGGCGATAACTGAAGGAAAGTCAGTCGCATAGCCCGCATTCGGGTCTTTGATCCGCGCACGCGCCAGTAACGACATGGTGATCTCGGCCAGATAGTCGAGCACGAGGTAGTCGATCTCGCCCGACTCCACGAGCTGCTTTGGGCCCTCTGCCGAGTCGCCCCAGAAGCCAGCGCCGCAGCCAATGCGAACTTCGTTCTTCATCGTCTAGTTGCCGGTGAAGTTGGGTGCACGTTTTTCCTGAAAGGCTGCCATGCCCTCCTGCGCATCTTCGGTGGACGACATCACCGGCACCATCGCCTGTGCAAACTCCAGCGACTCACGCAGGCCCATGTCGCGCATGGCGTTGTAGGCCTGCTTGCCGAGTCGGATCGCAGTGGGTGATTTGTCGGTGATGCGGGCCAGCAGCCAGTCGAGCTTGCTGTCGAGTTCCGCGCGCGGCACGGCGTAGCTCACCACGCCCCAGTCGAGCGCATCTTTTGCAGTGAACATCTCGCCGGTGATGCACATCTCCTGCAACTTGCGCGGCGGCAACACGCGCAGCATGTAGGGCAGGATCATCATCGGCGTCATGCCGATCTTGCTCTCGGTGGTGCCGATGCGGATGTCATCGGCCGCCACCGCCATGTCGCAGGCGCAGACAATGCCAAAGCCGCCGGCCATCGCCGCACCATTCACCCGCGCCACGATGGGCAGCGTGCACTCCTGCATCTTTTTGAACAGATCGACGATGTAGTGCTTGGGCCGCGCGAAGTCGACCGCAAAGGCAAAGCCCTTGGCACCCTTGGCCAGATCAGCCCCGGCGCAAAAGGCCTTGTCACCCGCACCGGTGAGTACGATGGCGCGGCAGTCGCCAGACTCCATCGCCTGCGTGATCCCCGCATTGATGGCCAGCACCACTTCGGCATTCAGCGCATTGCGGCGCTCCTCGCGATTGATGGTGATCCACTGCACCGCGCCTCGGCGCTCGACTAGGACGGATTCGGACATGGCATGACTCACTCAAAGGATGACTGGATGGCAGCCTACGCAGAGCCTGGTGAGTCAGCCTCACCCGTTTATGGGATCAGCCGGGTTTTGGCGGTTTCTACCACTTGTTCACCACCCCAAGCCGCATGTGTTGTATCCAATCGCCATTGAAGCCGTCATACCTCGCGCTCGCGCGTCAAAAGATTCCCGAGAACGTCCAGTTAGGCCCTCTTATGCAGCTGGTGATAGGCAACTAGGTGCCATGAGCGGTCTGTTGCCGAGCTAGCGGTTCGCGAAGTTAGAGGCGCAGAATGGTAAGGCCAAGGCAGGAATTGATTGCTAACCAGCCCACCATTTCTCCGAGCCGGCGAGTAGAACCCTGCAGGCGCATCGAATTCAAGCACTAGACCAAACGAAGGAAGCTTATTGAGATGGCCACCAGAGTTGTTTTTTTAAGGAAAATCACAGGCCACCTCAGCATGGTGATCTTCGAGTCATTTTTCTTGATGGAGAAAATGTGGCTCTTCGCCGCAGTAATGCTGGCTACGATATTTATAACCGCTAAATGGCTCCCCGAGGTCAACTACACATACAGAAAATCGAAAGGATATAGGGGGTTTTCTGCAATGGCACTGCTGATGCTTCCCTTGGTTACTTTGATTGGTTCAAGCGTTCCGTACCTGATGCCAACATTCCTACTATCTGCCTTAGCCCTAGCCATATATTTCACAGTGCTTATCAGTAAAGAATTGAAAGAGCGCGAAGTCTTTCCATTTTTCGACACCGATTAGCAAGCAATGATTTCTACCCCCGCCAAAGACCGCTTCGGGCTGCATCGCGCCTGATGGCAGTAGCCGAACCGCTATCTTTCAGTCATCTGTATGGGGCCACCCCGGAAGTGCAGCCCCTTTTTATTTGGGGGCATCGCCAATACCGGTGAGCCGACCAGATACTACGAAGGAGTGAGGGCAGCGCCCGCCAGCAACCTGATACTCCGGGCACAAGAATTTGAGGATACCCCCATGACATTTGTCGCCCAGACAAAGCACATCCGCCGCCTGCTGCTGGTCGCAGCGCTGGCCCTCGTCGCTGCCTTCACCGCGCAGGCGGCGAGCGAGATCGACAACGCAGCACTCGCTAACGAGGCCGATGGCCGCAACTGGGCGTCTTGGGGGCGCAATTTCAGCGAGCAGCGTTTTAGCCCGCTGGAGCAGATCAACAAGCAGACCGTGAATCGTCTGGGCTTGGCTTGGTCGCTGGAGCTGGAGGATGTGTGGAATGTCTCCAGCCAGCCTCTGGCCGTGGATGGGGTTCTCTACTTCGCCGTCGGCTACAGCGTGGTGCATGCGGTGGATGCAAAGACCGGCACCCTGCTGTGGAAATACGACCCGAAAGTGAGCAGCGAGAAGATGCGCATGGCCTGGGGCAGCCGTGGGCTGGCCTACTGGAAAGGCAAGGTCTACACCGGCGTGCAGGACGGTCGCCTGTTCGCACTCGACGCCAAGACCGGCGCGCTGGTGTGGGAGACCCTCACCACCCAGCCCGGTGACAACCGCTACATCACGGGTGCGCCGCGAGTATTCAACGGCAAGGTCATCATCGGCCACGGCGGGGCCGACTTTGGCCATGTGCGCGGTTACGTCACAGCTTACGACGCCGAAACTGGAAAGCAGGACTGGCGCTGGTTCGTGGTGCCGGGCAATCCCGCCGACGGTTTTGAGAACAAGGCGATGGAAGCAGCCGCCAAGACCTGGAGCGGCAAGTGGTGGGAGTTTGGCGGCGGCGGCACGGTGTGGAACGCCATGACCTACGACCCGGAGTTCAATCGCATCTATCTCGGCACCGGCAATGGCTCGCCCTGGAACGCCAAGCTGCGCAACCCCGGCGGGGGCGACAATCTGTATCTGTGCTCGGTGGTCGCACTCGATGCCGATACAGGCGAGTACCTGTGGCACTACCAGACCACGCCGAACGAGACCTGGGATTTCAACTCCACCATGGACATGGTGACGGCGACCGTCGACATCGACGGCAAGCCGCGCAAGGTGCTGATGCACGCGCCCAAGAACGGCTTTATGTATGTGCTCGACCGCGAAACCGGCAAGCTGATCTCGGCCGACAAACTCGGCAAGGTGACCTGGGCAGAGAAGGTGGACCTGAGCACCGGTCGCCCGGTGGAAGTGCGCGGCGCGCGCTATGAGAACGGCGAGGCGCTGACCTGGCCGGGCTCTGGCGGGCTGCACAACTGGCACCCGATGGCGTTCAGCCCCGATACCGGTCTGGTCTACATCCCGGCGCGCGAGATGGCGGGCTATTACCACGACAAGGACATCGACCCACGTACCTGGAAGATGGATGTCGACGGCCCGCTGGGCTTGCGTCCCTTCTTTGACGATGTGCCGAAGAACGCGGGCACCAGCTCGCTGCTGGCCTGGAATCCGGTGACCAAGACCAAGGCTTGGGAGCAAGCCACGCCCGGTGCCACCAATGGCGGCGTCATCGCCACGCATGGCGGGCTGGTGTTTCAGGGCAGTGCCGATGGCGACTTCAAGGCGCATGACGCCGTCACCGGTGAGGTGTTGTGGAGCTACCCGATGGGTGTGGGCACGCAGGCCCCGCCGCTCACCTACGAGGTCGACGGCGAGCAATACGTGTCGATCCTTGCCGGTTGGGCGGGTGGGCAGATGCTGCTCGGCACGCTGTCGGCGCAGCATGGCTGGGTCGGCCGCCAGCACCCACGCCGCATGCTCACCTTCAAGCTCGATGGCAAAGCCGCACTGCCAGCGACCCCGCCGCCCATGCAAACCGTGGTGCTGAAAAACCCCAGCTTCGTGGTGGACGCTGCACTGGCTGAAAAAGGTAAACCCATCTACGCCAAGAACTGCGTGATCTGCCATGGCATTGCTGCGGTTGCGGGCGGTGCAGCGCCTGACTTGCGCGCCTCTGCGGTGCCGCTGACTGGCC
>Ga0255086_1000214_pt1 | contig 20889 bp, 12 predicted proteins | sample Colum_Cont_RepC__FD_188438 | JGI IMG/M metagenome (GOLD analysis project Ga0255086, IMG submission 188438) | Freshwater microbial communities from Columbia River, Oregon, United States - Colum_Cont_RepC_8d | ecosystem: Environmental > Aquatic > Freshwater > River | place: USA: Oregon | collected... | reverse complement strand
GGCCGACACCCTGCTGGCTGAGGCCCATGCCCACTATGCCGAAGGCAAGCTCACGCTCACCCAGCGCGCCTGGTGCGAACAGGCCACACATGCCATTGCCCGCAGCGTGATCCCGCTGCTCGACATCAACATCCGCGCCCACCGCGATGCACTCGATCTGCTGCGCGAACGCCTCAGCAGCAAGTACTTCTGCAACTTCTCGGTGTTCCAGTCGGTGCCCGATGCCTGGGCGATCAGCCAGGTGTTTCCCATCGTGCCGATCCACCGTCTCGACGAGGAACCCACCGAGCGAGCGCGCCTCTGCGATCTCACCTGCGACAGCGACGGCCAGCTCGAAACCTATGTCGATCGTGAAGGCCTCACGCCCACCCTGGCACTGCATGCGCTGCGCGAGGGCGAGCCCTACCTGATGGGCTTGTTCATGGTCGGTGCCTATCAGGAAATCCTTGGCGACATGCACAACCTGTTCGGCGATACCAATGCCGTCAACGTGGTGCTCGATGCCTCAGCGCCCGGCGGCTGGCGGCTGGATGACCCCGAATATGGGGATCGCACTGACGAGCTGCTGCGCTATGTGCATCTGGCACCAGAGCAGCTCACCGAGTCCTATCGTCAGAAGTTTGCGGCGAGCCAGCTGCCGCAGGCCACACGCGAGGCGCTGCTGGCCGAATTGGAAGCGGGTTTGTCGGGCTATACCTATCTGTCCTGAAACCCGCGCCGTTGTGGACTTGTGAAGTATTCGTCAAGCCAAAAAACCGACAAACGGCTGTCACCCATCTGCCATCTGGCGCGTTGAGTGCGTGTCGCGGAATGTTGCCTGACCTGCACTGCGGGTTGGCGTTGAAATCAAACCTGAGGAGTTTTCACATGCTGCACCGTTTCCCCCTGGCGGCGATGGCCGCTGCTGTCGTTTTGACTGCCTGTGGTGGTTCCACCGAACCGCTGGTGGGTGGCCCTGTCGACCCCATCGTCACGCCGCCGCCGAACGAGATCGTCGCCAAGGAGTGCATCGACGCCAATACCGTCATGCAGGAGCGCGTGGCGCTCTTGGGCGATGCCGAACTCAAGCAGGTCATCGTCACCTTTGATGGTAAGGGCGCACTCGCGCTGCCGCAGCTGAACCTGCTCAAGTCGCTGGGTCTCGGCGGCGTGTACATGCAGAAGCTGCCGATTGCCGCCGTCACCGCTACCAAGGCGCAGATCAAGGCCCTGCAACAAACGCCGGGCGTGCGCTCGGTGCGCTTCAACGACACGCTCAGCTACGACGACGATGTCGCCCGCAATCTCACCTCGGTCGATTCAGCCCAGGCCGCGCCTGAGCTCAAGAACGCCGCCGGCGAGCCCATCACCGGCAAGGGCGTGACCATCCTCGTCAACGATTCCGGTGTCGACGGCCTGCACCCCGACCTCACCTTCGGCACCAAGGTGATCGAGAACGTGCAGGGCCACACCAACCTGCAGGGTCTGCTCGACCTGGGCCTGACTGACCGCAATATGTTCCCCTTCACCCCGGTCGAGGGCGTGCCCAACACCGACCTCGGCGGCAGCCACGGCACGCACGTGGCGGGCATCGCCGCTGGTGATGGCACGGCCTCTGACGGCAAGTTTGCCGGTGCCGCCAAGGGCGCGAACATCATTGGCTATGGCTCTGGCGCGGTACTGCTGGTGCTCGACACCATCGGTGGCTTCGACTACGCCATGCAGACGCTCGACGAGCACCCGGAATACAACCTGCGCATCGTCACCAACAGCTTTGGCAACACCGGCGACATCGACACCTGCTTTGATCCCGCAGACCCCACCAACGTCGCCACCAAGGCGCTGGCGGATCGCGGTGTGATCGTGGTGTTCTCGGCCGGCAACTCCGGTTCGGGTGCTGGCACCATCACCGGCAACTTCAAGAAAGCCCCCTGGGTGCTGGCCGCCGGCAACGGCGAAAAGTCCGGGCTGCTTGCGCCATCGTCGTCTCGCGGCCGCCTGAATGGTGGCGTGTATGAAACCGTGGTCGATGGCGAGACGATGATTGTTGAAGATCGTCCGACGGTCGTCACCCCCGGTACCAACTACATTTCCACGCGCGCCATTGCGGCGGATCCCTTCACTCCGCTGGATACCTCTGACGACATCGCGCAGGGCGATATTCCCACCGAGCAACTGCCGTACTACACGCACAAGACCGGCACCAGCATGGCGGCACCGCATCTGGCAGGCCTCACCGCGCTGCTGCTGGAAGCCAACCCCGCGCTGACCTGGCGCGAAGTGAAGCCCCTGTTCAAGGCCACGGCCACCAACATGCCGGGCTATGCCGCCTACGAGACCGGTGCGGGATTCGCCAACGCCGAAGCCGCCATCGCCATGGCGCTGAACCTGCGCAAGGACTACGGCGCAGCCAACCGTCTGCTGCGCGGCTACTTCGCTACCACGGGCTTTGCCGGTAGCACGAGCGAAATCTACGACCTCATCTTCGAGCCCACCGGCACCCTCAGCACCGTGCAGGAGTTTGAAGTGGGTAGCGATGTCGCCTTGGTCGTGGCCAAGTACTCGCAGCCCGATGCGCCGATCTGCACCTGTGCGGTGCGCCTGACCGACCCGGCAGGCAATCGCTACGGCTCTAGCATTGCGCTGCCAGTACTCGGTGCCAATGTGGCCTCTTCTGCCCCCGGTATGGCCGGCACCTGGACGGTGGAAATGCGCGGCATCGGCTCGGTCTCTGGCGTAGCGGTTGACCCCACGGGCATGAGCAGCGGCATCGCCGCCCCTTCCACCGCCGAGGTGAAGGTGGAGCAGTTTCTGAGCGGTGAGCCCACCGGCCTTGCCGATACCGTTGGCCACCCCTTGGAGCAACAGATCGAGTTCGCGGTGTCGCGTCGTCTCATCGACGGCGCCGGCCCCTCGTTCAAGCCCGACGAAGTGATGACCCGTGGCCTGTTGGCCGACTACCTGATGAGCTGGGGCGTTCGCCAGACCCGCGCACTGGGCACCACCAGCAAGTTCAGTGACGCTGGCAGCAATGCCGTGCTGTCGCTGGCGGCCGAGGCGGTCACCCGCAAGGGCCAGCTGATTCTCGACCTCAATGTCGAATCCGCGCCGCTGCTGCTGCTCTCTGGCGCCAGCTTCAACCCGACGATGGCGGTCAGCCGCGAACAGGTGGCTTACGCGCTGGTGCAGGCCACCGGCCGCGAGGCCGCCGCCAAGGCGATTGATACCAGCGCCGCGCTCACCGTCACCGATGCCGACGGCAACCCCGTGCCGGTGGTTGATGCCGACCAGATCGACCCCGCGCTCAAGGGCCATATCGCCGTGGCGCTGCAACTCGGCATTCTCGATGCCGTGATCAGCGACGTTGGCGGCAGCAAGGTGGCGCGCATCAATGCCAGAGGCAACCTCACTCGTGCCGAGTACGCCGCGTTTGCGGCACGCACGTATGCGAGCGTGGTGTTCCCAAGCTGAGCGTTTCCCTTGTAGTGAAAAGCCCCGGCATGCCGGGGCTTTTTTTGTGGTCGCCGTGTCCCATGACTGCAACACCCCAACCGCACACTGCGCCACCCACTCGCTGAGCCCGAATGTTGCGTGCTCGCAGGAATGGGCGAACTCATCCGGGGCGGATATGCGAAGAAGGGATTGGTGTGGGTGCGCTGCGGCGCTGCAATGCTTGCTGCTGGTGATGGTGTCTCCGGCCTGGTCACAGGCGCCAACACCAATGGCCGATTGGCAGCACTCGCCAGGCGTGGCGCTGATTCCGCATTTCACCCAGCCGGTGCCGCACTGGCAGGGCGGGATCGCTGCCGGCACAGTGCTGCTGCCGGACTACGAAGGCGCGGCCTCGATGCGCTTCGCACCGGTCGCCGCCGCCGAGCTTCGCTACCGCGACATTGCCTACCTCTCGACCTCAGAGGGCATTGGCTACAACCTGTTCAGGGGCCGCAGCTATCGCATTGGCAGTTCGCTGGGCTACGACATCGGCCGCAAGCAGAAGCGCTCACCGGCACTCGATGGGCTGGGCAATATCGACGCCGGGCCGGAGCTACGCTTCTATGCCGAAAAAGTGTGGTTCCCGGTGGTGCTGCGCGCCTCTACCCGCCACACGCTTGACGGCCGCACCGGCTGGTCGGCTGATTTCGCGGCCTACCTGCCGGTGGCCGGTGCCAGCAACTACCTCGTACTGCTGGGGCCATCCCTGGCGGTGGCCGATGGTGCCGCCAATCAGCGGCGCTTTGGGGTGAGTGCACCGCAGGCGGCGGCATCGGGACTGCCAGAGCACAGGGCCGGTGGTGGCTTTCGTAGTGCCAGCTTGGGCTTCAGCGCCACTTATTTCTTCGATGCCAACTGGTTCGGCAATGCCACGGGCTCGGTGCAGCGGCTGATGGGCGCGGCGGGCAGCAGCCCGCTGGTGCAGCAGCGCACGCAGACCTCGCTGCTGCTGGTGGCGGGCTACCGCTGGTAGCTCAGACTGCGGCGAACTGGTCGGTGGCTTCGATCAGCGCGCTCAACGTGCCTTTCTCGCTCGCGGCATGGCCGGCGTCCGGCACCACCACAAACTCGGCTTCGGGCCAGGCACGGTGCAAGTCCCACGCCGATTTCATCGGGCAGACCACGTCGTAGCGGCCCTGCACGATCACCGCCGGGATGTGGCGGATCTTGCCCACGTCGCGCAGCAGCTGGTCTTCCACCTCGAACCAGCCCTTGTGGGTGAAGTAGTGGCACTCGATGCGCGCGAAGGCGTCGGCAAAAGTGTCGTTGCCATAACGCGCCAGCATGTCGGCGTTGATGAGCAGCTTGCTGGTCGCGCCCTCCCAGGTGCTCCAGGCTTTGGCGGCGGCGGCGCGCACTGCGGCGTCGGATGAGGTGAGGCGCTTGTAATAGGCGGCGACGAAATCGCCGCGCTCGGCTTCGGGGATGGCATCGCGGTAGGCCTCCCACTGGTCGGGGAAGATGAAGCTCGTCCCCTCCTGATAGAACCAGTCGATCTCCAATTGGCGCAGCAGAAAGATGCCGCGCAGCACCAGCGCTTTTACGCGCGAGGGATGGGTTTCGGCATAGGCCAGCCCCAGCGTGGAGCCCCAGCTGCCGCCGAATACCACCCAGCTGTCGATCTTGAGGTGCTCGCGGATCACCTCCATGTCCGCCACCAGATCCCAGGTGGTGTTTTCGGCCAGCTCGGCGAAGGGCGTGCTCTTGCCACAACCGCGCTGGTCGAACAGCACGATGCGGTATTTGGCGGGGTCGAAAAACTGCCGCTGCCAAGGCTCGGTGCCGCCGCCGGGGCCGCCGTGCACAAACACCACCGGCTTGCCCTTGGGGTTGCCGCTTTCTTCCACGTAGATGTTGTGCAGCGCCGAGACTTGCAGGCGGTGCGTGGCGTAGGGAGCAATGGCAGGGTAGGCGGTGCGCAGGGTCATGTGCGTGCTTGGTGACAGATTGTTGAAGCAGCTTAGCGGATGTGACTGCGCGGATTGAAGATGCCGGACGAGGCTGCATCCAGCGTGACGACAGCCCCGTAATGACTAGCGCTGTCATGCTCAAAGCATCCGGAGAGACTGGCAGCCATCCGTCGTTCAATCGTTATCGATCCTTTGGAGATCTCTCTCATGCTATTCCAGCGTACTCTGTTCGCGGCTGCCCTTGCGGCTGTTGCAGGCACCACGTTTGCATCCAGTCACCGTGAAGCGCCGTCCATCGCGCAGAACCCCAGCGTCGATGGCACCGATTTCTACCTGTTCCGCAGCTATGAGCCGGGTCGCGAGGGCTTCGTCACGCTGCTTGCCAACTACAACCCCCTTCAAGACAGCTACGGCGGCCCGAATTATTTTGCGCTCAACCCCAACGCTCTCTACGAAATCCACATCGACAACAATGCCGATGCCGTTGAGGACATTACCTTTCAGTTCCGTTTCACCAACACGCTTGCTGGCTTGGCTGTGCCGGTCGGTGACGGCAAGAGCTTGCCGATCCCGCTGATCAATCTGCCGGCCGTGGGCAACACCCCCACGCTCAACCGCACGGAGAGCTTCACTGTGGGCGTGGTACGCGGTCCCCGGCGCAGCGCGGCACCTCAGGCGATCACCAATGCCAGCACGGGTGCCAGCGTGTTCACCAAGCCGGTGGACAACATTGGCACCAAGTCCATCCCCAACTACGCAGGCTATGCCGAACAGTTCGTCCACACGGTCAGCATCCCGGGCTGCGCTACGCCGGGCAAGGTGTTTGTGGGTCAGCGCAAAGAAGGCTTCGCAGTCAACCTCGGCGAAGTGTTTGATCTTGTCAATCTCAACCCGCTCAATGACAACCGCAATGCCAAAGGCAGCGCCACTGCCTACAAGAACATCACGACGCTGGCGCTGGAAGTGCCTACCACCTGCCTGACGCGTGATGCCAACTCCCCAGTCATTGGGGCTTGGACCACGGCCAGCATGCGCCAGTCGCGGCTGCTGAATGCGCAGCCCTCCGGTACGGCCGGCACCGCGCGCGCGCGCAACCGTGGTGCCAGCGTTGATGGTGGGGCCTGGACACAGGTGTCGCGTCTCGGCAGCCCCTTGGTCAATGAGGTGGTGATCGGCATCACCGATAAAGATCGCTTCAACGCCAGCGAGCCCAAGGACGATGGTCAGTTCATCGACTATGTGACCAACCCAACCTTGCCGGTGTTGCTCAACGCACTGTTCGGCGATGCGGCGAAAGTGCCGGCCACGCCGCGCAATGACATCGTGGCGGCTTTCCTGACCGGGGTGCCGGGCGTGAACGCGGGTACCACGGGTGCGACGGCTGGCACCGCCGGCGAAATGCTGCGACTCAATACTGCGGTGCCTGTGACAGTGGCTGCGAGTCAGCAGAACGTCGGTGCGGCGCTTTGCTTCACCAACGATGGCGCGCTCGATCTCAACAATGAGGGCTGCGACCCGGCGGGCTTCCCCAACGGTCGTCGCCCCGGCGATGACGTGGTGGATATCGAACTGTCGGTGGTGGCGGGCTTCCTGCTTGGGTCCAACAACCCCAACCGGAAAGACGGTCAGTATCAGGTCTACCACGACGAAGCGCTGGTTTCGGCCGCCGATTTCGATCCGGAGTTCCCTTATCTGAAGGCGCCGCTGGCAGGATCGCCGAATGGTTTGGCCAGCAACGGCATCATCAATCCTTCCGCCCCGTAACCGGAGAACCTCATGCGCTTACGCTATCTCAAGAGGTCTCTCGTTCTTTCGGCGGCATTGGTACTCGGCGGGTGTGGTGGCGGCAATGGCCCAAGCGCCGGATTCCCGCTTCCGTCATTCAGCGCCTTTGCGGCCGAGCTGATTGCCATGGTCACTGGCCCTAGCTGCGACACGGCCACACCGATCGAGATCAACTCACTCAACATTTCAGAGAATGATCAGGGCACGCAGGATGCCAACACGGTGAACCTCAATTGCAGTTGATACGCTCTGGCAATGGAGAAGCCCCGCAGCAGCGGGGTTTTTTTATGGCCTCAGATTGGTAGCGGCCAGCCCATGTCGAAGGCCCGGTCAATAAACCAGAGCAGACCTGCCATCGTCACCAGCAACGACCCGGGCCAGAGCACCAGCGGTACATAGCCACCCCAGTGGCGTAGCGCAAAAGCCGCCGGAATCAGCGCCAGCACCAGCAGCAGCTGTGCGGCTTCCACTCCGAGATTGAAGCCGAGCAGTGCCAGCAATTGTCCAGAGGTCGGCAGTCCTAGCTCCAGCAACGCGCCTGCGATGGCCGTGCCGTGGATCAGCCCGAAGGCCCAGGCCAGCGAAAACATCGTGCGGGTAGTGGCAATGGGTTTGAGGTTGTTCAGCCCAGTGAACAGCACGCTCAGTGCAACCAGAGATTCCACCAGTTGGCTGGGCAGACTGACCCAGCCGAGTACCGTCAGGCACAGGGTCAGCGCGTGCGCGAGCGTGAAGGCCGTGACCAGTTTCGCGGCACTGACTAGCGCCGGGCCGAGTCGCGGTGCCGGCTGCCAGCGACCATCCACCCGCACGAGTGCGGCGCCGAGAAACAATCCAGCGATGAACAGCAGGTGGTCCCAGCCGCTCCAGACGTGCGCCAAGCCTTCCTGCCAGTAGCGGCGCAGTGTGTCTGTGCGCGCAGAACCAGTGGTGAAGCTGTATCTGTCGTGCTCTGGTGTGAGCACCGTGCTGTGCTCCACCTCGCCTTGTCGCCAGCGCAGCAAGGCCCGGTGCTGGGCGTCGAGGTCGAACAGCACGCGGCTGCGCAGCGTCCAGCGCGCCGGCGTGGATGCGCAGCGGGCGGTGAAGACATACACGGCATAAGCGCCATCACTGTGGTCGGCGATCTGCACCTCAGGTCGGGCTTTCAGCGGACAATCCTGGCCATCGCCCTGGATGGCGAGCAGGGGCGATAGCATGTTCAGCACAGCCGGGGTGGCTGCGCGAACTTCTCCCCAAGTGACGGCTCCGTCGCGGTCTGCATCCAGTCCGTAAGCATCGTCGAGATCGGACAGTGCGTAGTCTGCACGCAGGCTGACTTCGGCGCCTTGGCTCTCGGCTTGCAGAAAAGCCGTACTGCCGGGATGCGCTAGGGCACTGCCTGCCGCCAAGCAGCCCAAGCTGAGTAAGAGTATTCGGCTAGGTGTGTTCATGGCAGTGCGTGCCACTGGGCGAGCGAAGCTTGCAGGCGTACGTCCTCGATGCCCGTGGCCTTGTGCCAGTCTGCCACTGGCTGCGCTGCGGTCTTGTCGCGCGCAGCGAGTGCGGCTTGTGCCAGTAGCAGCGCGTCTGCCGGTTCGCGCTGACTGGCCCAGTTCTCTTTCGCCAATCGCAGGGCAGTTTTGGGGTCGTGCTCCAGGTGCAGTGCAGCCATGGCTTGCTCACGTTCGTGGCGAGCATCACCTCGTGTGGCGGCCAGTGAAAAGCGTGCCTTCAACTGCTGTGTGTGTTGCTGCCGCGCCGCGCCAGACTCTGCAATGGCGAGACGCAGCAGCAGTGGATCAAATGCCGTTTCGTCTGCGAGCAGGCTGCGCACCTCCTCTGCGCGTTGTAGTTGAAGCAGAAAATCTGCAAAGGCTGCCTTGAGATAGACATCGTTTTCACCTGCCGAGGTCGCGGTAGCCAGCGCGGTGCGGAAGTGCGCTTCGGCACGTGGGTTTTCGCCCAGCCGCTCAGCGATTTCTGCCGCCTGGGTGAGCGCCCAGAGCCGCACGTTGAGCGGTGCCAGAGCCTGCTGCTTCAGCGCCTGTTCGATGGCGGTCAGCGCCGTGGCAGCCTGGCCGGTGAGGCCACCGACCGCCGCGATGCAGGTCACCGTGACCAGCAGGCTGGTCTGCCCCAGCAGTGCAGCGCAGTCGGCTTTTGCAGCTGCGGGTTCGCCCTGTACCAGCGCGAGCGTGGCGCGCAGCAGATGTGCCTGCGCGTTGCGTGGGTTTTCTGCCAGCACGGCATCCAGATCGGTCTTTGCGCCGGAAAAGTCGTGACGCTGCTGGCGCAGCGTGGCGCGCAGCAGGCGCAGATCTGCGGCTGGCGCGGGGAGTGTCCAGGCCGCGCCGAGCAGTGCCTGCGCCTGACCGTAATAGCGTGGGTCGCCGCTGCGACGGGCTTGTGCAATGGCCGCTGCCACGGCGCTCGCATCGATATGGGGTCCGACACGTTCCGTGCCAGTTGTGCGCGGCGCGCGGAATCCGTCTGCCGACCGCTTCAGCAGCACGGTTGCTTCACTCGGCGGCGTGTAGGGCGTGGCTGCGGCGCAGAGTAGTGGCAACAGCACGATCAGGCGCAGGCGCATCCGTGATCAAAACCGGGCGATGAGTGCGGCGCGCACGGTGCGCGGTTCCGCAGGATGAAAATGCAGATCATCCACCGGCGTGGCTTCGCCCTGTTGTTGCGAGCTATAGAAGTAATCAATGTCACTGACCTTGCGATCAAAGACATTGAACACGTCCACCGCCAGCCTCAGTCGAGGGTTGAACACATAACCGCCGCGCAGGTTGACCAGCGTGGAGGACTGGGAGCGAATGCTGTTGCTTTCGATCAATGGGCGGCTTCCGAAATAGCGCAGTCTGGCGCCGCCGAAGAAGCCGCGCACCAGCTGGTTGTCGTCGTTGAGCACCACGCCAAGTGAGGCCGTGCGTTCGATGGCGCTGGGGATGTTGCGGCCCACGCCGTCAGGGTCGCCGTCGTCAAAGCGGGCGCGGGAATAGGCAAGGTCAGCATCGACGATGACCCCCTTTACGGGTGTCCAGTAGTTCGCGAACTCGATGCCACTGCGCTGACTGGGGCGGCTCGCCTCGGTGTTGCCGGCATCGCCGATGTAGAGCAGCTCGCTGTCGAGTTTCAGGCCCCAGAACGTCAAGGAGGTTTGCAGGGCTGGCAGCAATCGGGTCAGCAGGCCAATCTCTGCACCGCGCCCGCGCACCAAAGGATCCACTTTGTCCACGGGATCGCCGTTGGCCGGGTCAATGGTGGCGGTGGTGCCACGCGCGTCGTTGCTGTGAAAGCCCACGCCAGCATTCAGAAACAGCTCGGTGTGTTGCCAGGGCCCAAAGGCCAGCGAGAGCTTGGGGCTGACGAGCGCATCATCGGCGCGCCCTGAGTTGGCGGCATGGTCCGAACGCACCTTGAAGTCGTAGTGGTCAAAGCGCAGTCCTGCCGTGCTGCGAAACCAGTTGTTCCAGAACACTGTGCTGCTGTAGTTCAGGCCGAGGGCGGTTTGTTGCACGCCATCTTCGCGCACAGTGCTCAGGCGCTGACGCTGTGCAGTTTTGTAGAGGCCGACCCCGCCGATATCGTCGTAGCGCAGCTCGCTGCCCAGCTGATGATGAACATGTCGACCTAACCACTCGCCGTGGCGCTCGTAGTCCAGCGTGATGCCGCCATAGCGACGATCATCGGCTTGCTCAAACTGGTCGCCATCGACCGGGTTGTCGAGGAAATAGGTGAAGTTGGAAAACAATTGGAGCTCGTAGTCGACGACATAGGCGCTGGCTCGCCAGTTCGACGCTTCGCTTCGCTGGCTGTAGTCCAGCGAGAAACTACTGCGCTGCGTGTTGCCGCCGGTGCTGTCATCGAGCGAACCGAAGCGGTCCAGCGTTCCTGTTTGCACCGCGCGCAAAGGAATCTGATCGGTCGAGGTCCAATCGTTGCGGTAGAACAGGGCCGTGGCCGCGAGCATGCCCTGGCCGAGTGACCGGGTGTGGCGCGCAAACAGGTTGAGCTTGCCGGTGTCCTCTGGCACTTGCCAGGGGCCGTCTTGATGGCTGGCTTCCAAACCCAGCAGCGTCGTACCACCAGCCAATGAGAAATCCTGCGCTGCCACCAGGCGCTGGTACTGGTTTTCACCGTATTCCGCCTGCACAAAGCCCTGTGGCAAGCGGCTGAAAAACTCCAGCCTTGCGGCGCCAGCGGTAGCGAAGTCGCCCTCTGCGGCGTCGTACGTGCCCTTGCTGTAGCGCACGGTTTCGACCAGTTCGGGGATGACGAAATTGAGATCGGTATAACCCTGTCCATGGCCATGGCTAGGCAGATTGACGGGCATGCCGGCCACCGTGGTGCGAAAGTCGGTGCCGTGATCCAGATTGAAGCCGCGCAGAAAATACTGGTTGGCTTTTCCGTCACCAGAGTGCTGAGTGACGATCAGGCCGGGCACCACCTCCAGCAGTTCGCCTGTGCGCAGGCGGGGCCGGTTTTCGAGTTGCTCGGCGGTGGCGGTGCCGCTGCTGGCGCTTCGAGCCAGGGGTGTAGCCTCTCCTTGGGCGAGTGCGGTGACGATCACGGGCTCCAGTTCGGTAATGGGCGCTCCCTGCAAGCCTCCAGCCTGGCTGGTCGCAGTAAAAAACGAGGTACAGAGCAGGCCTGCCATGCGGCGCTTGGTCATTATCTGATTCCATGGGGTTCACGAGATCATACGTCGCGCCACCGCCTGTAGATGCCGGGGCTTCAGCGATCCCAGTCGGATGCGCCTCTATTGCGGTGGGTGCCCAGCCACACCGCCAGCGCGATGCTGGCAATGACATCCAGCATGAGAAAAAGGGTGAGGCCGAGTGAAGTGGCGTCCATCGTCTGCTCCGTTGCCCAGTTTGGGGCGGTGGGTGGGGTGACGCTGGCAGTCGATGCTGGCCGCATCACCATAGGCGGGCCGAGATGCAAATGCAACAGATTCGCATCTATAATCAGGGCCACTCCTGATATGGCTTTTTCGGCATGTGTCTGCGTCCCGGCTTTTCGCTGTGCCTGCTCGCCCTCTGGCTGGGTGCCGGGGTGAGCGCTTGGGCGCAGGAGACCACGACCATCCCGGTGCAGACCCTGCCCACTGACCCCGCACCCGCCGCCGCTGAAACCGATGCCACGCCGGTGCAGCTCGACACCGTGAAGGTGACGGGCGACAAGCTCGGTCGTCGCCTCAAAGAGAGTGCCAACAGCACGGCGGTGATCAGCGGGGCCGATATCGAGCGGGGCAGCAGCGAGAAGTTTCACGAGGTGATTGGCTCGCTCGGCAATGTGATGCGCGCGCAAAGCGACCGCCAGATCGCCATTCGCGGCGTGCTGCAAAACGGCAATGGTGGTGGTGATAGCGAGACGATTTCGGTCTATCTCGATGGCATTCCGCTGCCGCAGCGCGCCGCCAATTTCGGTGGGCCGCTGAATGCCTTTGATGTGCAGCAGATCGAGGTGTTGCGCGGCCCGCAGTCCACCAGTCAAGGGCGCAATGCCTTGGCGGGGGCGGTGTTCATCCAGACCCGCGATGCCAAGCCCGAATGGGACGCAAAGGCTTTGATCGGGCGCGGCAGCTTCAACGGCGAGCAATACGCGCTCGCCGTGGGCGGGCCGGTCTTCAGCAAGGACTTCGCGTTTCGTCTCGCCTTTGATGAACGCAACAGCGATGGCGACATCACCAATGTCACGCGCAACGAGGACGACGCAGGCCGCGAGTACACGCGCCTTGCGCGCCTCAAGCTCGCCTATGCGCGCGAAGGCTCGCCCTACTCAGCACAATTGCTGGGCGTGGCGAGCCGCAATGTGTTTGGCGACAACGTTCACGACGCCACGCTGGGCGAGCGCACGCAAAGTGCGGACACGCGCTATGACGAGAAATACCGCACCGGCCTCATCGGCCTCACGCAGTCGTTCGCGCTCAGCGAGCGATGGGCCTTGAGTGCCGCCAGCGGCTTTGCGCGCGGGGTGGACCACCGCGATGCCGACTTCGACCGCACCGAAGCGCCCAATGGCACCAGCACCTTCGACCTCGACGACAAGAGCCTCACGCAGGAGCTGAAGGCCAGTTTTGCGGGCGAGACGCTGAAGTTCGTGGTGGGCCTGTACGGCAGCGATCTCGACCAGTATTCGCTGGTCACCGGCGACGATGCCGTGGTGGGCGGCGGCACGGTGAAGCTCGATGGCTTCGTGGTCTACGACAAGGCGGTGAAGACCTATGCCGCCTTCAGCGAGCTGGAGTGGCGCTTCATCGAGCCGCTGTCGCTGACCCTCGGCCTGCGCCGCAACTACGAGAGCTTCAAGCGCCGCAACGTCAGCGATGTGAGCTATCAAACCGCGCAGGGTGGAGTGCCGATCCCCGATGAAGCGGTCGAAGCCATCAACACCGTCGGCACCTCGCCGCTGGTGCCGGCGGCCATCACCGACGAGCTGCGCGCCACTGGCTTCATCCCGCTGCCGCAGGATTACGACCAATCCGGCGACACCGCGTTTCGTGTCTGGCTGCCCAAGGCGGGGCTGACCTGGCGCTATCGCCCAGAGCAGAGCGTGGGCTTGATCTACAGCGAGGGCTATCGCAGCGGCGGCACCTCGATCAGCTTCTTCGGCGGCGAGAAGAACGACTATGGGCCGGAGTTCACCAACAACTTCGAGCTGGCCTTTCGTAACCGCCTGACGCGCACGCTGAGCAGCAACCTCAATGTGTTCTACACCAAGTGGCGACAACAGCAGGTGGAGATCGGCAACAGCACCGACTACTACACGGTCATCCGCAACGCCGGCCGCTCGCACCTGTACGGCGCGGAGCTGGAAGGCGATTGGCGTGTGTCGAAACCGCTGCGCTTGAGTGCCTCGCTGGGCTACCTGCACACCGAGTACGACGAGTTTCAAAACCTCGCTGAAGACTACAAGGGCAATCGCTTCAACTACGCGCCCACCACGTCGGGCGGCATCACGGCCTACTGGCGCGTGGGTGGCTTCGATTCGAGCCTCAACGTCACCCGCACCAGCAGCTACTTCGGCAACCCCAACAACAGCGACGACAGCAAATCGCCCGGCCGCACACTGCTCAATGCGCGCCTCGCCTATGGCATGGGGCCGCTCACCTTCGCCGTGTTCGGCCGCAATCTCACCAACGACCTCAACGTGCAGGATCGCTTCACCCTGCGCACGCGCAGCGCCCGCCGCTATGGTGAGAGCCGCACGCTGGGGGTCTCTCTGGGCCTTGCTTTGTAGAACGTTTTTCAAGTCGGAAGCACAGCCAGATCGCCACTGCTTCTCTTTGATTTTTTAGCTCAAAGGGTTTTGCTCATGGCTGTGTTGCGCGTGTTGTTTCTATCGCTGTTGGGCTGTGTTGGCGCTGCGACGTGGGCGCAGGAGGTGGCGCCTGTGGACACCATCGCCGTGCAGACCTTGCCCGCTCAAGACGAGCCACAAGCATCCGAACAAGACACCACCGCCGTGCAGCTCGAAACCGTGACGGTAAAAGGTGAAAAACTCGGTCGATCTTTAAGCGAAACCACCACTTCGGTCAGCGTGTTCAGCGGCAAAAACATTGCCGACATGGGCGACGACACGCTCAGCGAGTTGCTGCGGCGCACGGCGAATACCACCGCGAACGAGGAGGGAAACATCTCCATTCGTGGCGTGTCGCAAGCCGGGGCGGGCGGGGGTGTGGGTGCGCCGCTGATCAGCGTGCAGCTGGATGGCGTCACGCTCGACAAGACCGCGCAGCAGGGCGCGCTGGATGAGCTGTTCGATGTCGATCAGGTGGAGGTGCTACGCGGCGCGCAGTCCACCAGCCAGGGGCGCAATGCACTCGCCGGTGCGGTGGTCATCAACACCCGAGAGCCCACGCGCGAGTGGGACTTGCGCACGCGCATCGAGCGCGGTGGGCGCGACCTGCGCAGCATTGCGGTAGCGGGCGGCGGGCCACTGAACGAGAGCATCGGCTTTCGCCTGAGCGGCAGCTTCGACAATACCGATGGCTTCATCACCCGCACGCAAGACGGCAATCCCGACTTTGCCCGCACCCAAAAGGCACTGGTGCGCGGCAAGCTCGCCTACGCGCCAGAGGGCGGGGCCTTCGACAGCCTGCTCACCCTGAGCGCGGACCGCAATGATGGCCAGCCCGACTACAACATGGAGTCGGGCGAATCCGGCAGCGACCCCGCACAGCGCCGCCGCGTGCAGATCAACGACCCCTCGCGCGACCTCACCCGCAGCGGCACGGCGAGCCTGCGAAACCGCTATCGCCTCAACGATACGGTGGCGCTCACTGCCATCACCGGCCATCTGCGCACGCAGCAGGATTACGTGCGCGACTACGACGGCTTGGCAGAAGACGGCGGCACCAATCTCGTTCTCGCGCACGGCCGCAACGTGTCGCAGGAGCTGCGGCTCAACGTGAAGGACTGGGGTCGCGTCACCGGCGTGGTGGGTGTGTATGGCGGCGTGTTCAAGGACGACAACACCTTCTTCTCCAATGATGTGTTCGTCGATGCCAGCTTTGCTTCGGGGGTGCCGATTCCTGTTGCGGGCCAGCTGTTGGGTGTGGAGCTGGATTTCGTCACCACCAGCAACCGTGAGGCCACCAACGTCGCGGGCTTTGCCGAGTTCGACATTCGTCTGCCCTACGCACTCACCGCCACGCTGGGCCTGCGCTATGACACCGAGTCGCTCGACAACCTGATCTTCTCCGACACCAGTCGCGCCGATGCGCGTGTACGCCTGCCCGGCGGCGTGGAGCAGACCCTGCCGCTCGCCGCCGATGCGCTGGCGCTGCTGCCGGGTATCGACGTGCGGCCGGTGCTCATCCAGGTGCCGGCGTTGCTGCCCAATACCAACGGCGTGCGCCAGGCCAGCACGCGCTACTCCGCACTGCTGCCCAAGCTCGGCCTGCGCTGGGCGTTTGCGCCGCAGTGGTCGGTGTTCGCGGGCTACACCGAGGGCTACCGCGCCGGTGGCGTGGATGTGGATACCCAAACCGGCGAGGCGCTGCCGTATCGCCCGGAATACACCCGCAACGTCGAGCTGGGCCTGCGCGCGGATTACGCACGCTTCGATGTCGCCGCCAATGTCTTCCACACCCGCTGGCGCGACCAGCAAGTGCCGGTGCTGCGCGGTCTGTTCTTCGTCAACCAGAACGCGGCCAACTCTGAACTCACGGGCGGCGAACTGAGTGTGGGCTGGCGCGTGCTGCCCACGCTGCGCACGCAGGCCGCACTGGGGCTGGTGCGCACGGAGTTTCTCGACTACGCCGTGGGCGATCAGAACTTTGCCGGCAACCAGTTCATCTTCGCGCCGCGACACACTTACAGCGTCGGCGGGGTGTGGCGGCCCAAAGCGCTGCTGCCCGGCTTCATGGCCGCACTCAACCTGTCGCATCGCGGCAAGGCCTTCACCAGCCCCGCCAACGCGCCGGACGAGCGCAGCGAATCGCGCACCCTGCTCGATGGCCGCATCGGCTACGAGCGCGGATGGTTTCGCGGCTATCTATTCGGCAAGAACCTCACCAACAACGACCGCGTCACCGAGACCTACCAGTTCCGCAACGGCTACGCGGGCGCATCCACCCCGCGCGGCTATGCGGCCTACACGCCGCCACGCACGGTGGGCGTGCAAGTGGAGTTGCGGCTGTGACGAAGGCATTCCCGATTCGCGACGCAGCCTTTGCTTAAGCCCACTCCGCACACAGCAGCTCGGCCTGCATCAGCACCGTTTTCACTGCGGCGTCCTGCAAATCCGGTGGGTAGCCGTGTTTGTTGAGGATGCGCTTCACCATCACCCGAATCTTGGCGCGTGCGCCTTCGCGTAGAGTCCAGTCAATGGTCACGCTCTTGCGCACCTGGGTGATCAGCTCGGCGGCAATCACCTTGAGCTTGTCGTCGCCCATCGCCATCACCGCCGACTCGTTGGCGGCGAGTGCATCGTAGAAGGCGATTTCGTCTTCGCTCAGCCCCAGGTCGTCGCCACGCTTGGTGGCCGCGTCCAGCTCCTTGGCGAGCTGGATCAGCTCCTCGATCACTTCCTGCGTGGCGATGGCGCGGTTGTGGTACGCGTTGAGTGTTTTCTTGAGCTTTTCGCTGAAGACCTGGCTCTGCACCAGATTGCGCTTGGCGCGCACCTTGAGTTCGTCCTTGAGCAGCTTCTCCAGCAGCTCGGCGGCCACGTTCTTGTGCTTGAGGCCGCGCACCTCGGCCAGAAACTGTTCGCTGAGGATGCTGATGTCCGGCGTCCGCAGGCCCGCCGCAGTGAAGACATCGATCACCTGCCCTTCCGTGGTGATGGCCTTGCTCACCAGTTGGCGGATGGCGGCGTCGATCTGCTCGGGCGTCTTGCCGCTCCGGCTGCTTTGCTTGTTGAGCGCAGCTTGCAGGGCTTGGAAGAACGAAACGTCGTCGCGGATCGCCGCCGCGTCGTCGCTGGCGGCACAGAGCGCAAAGGCGCGGGATAGCTCGGTGACGGCCTGCACCCAGCGTGTCTTGCCGTCGGGCTGCGCCAGGATGTGCTCCTGCCCGGCGGGGATCAGTTGCAGGCGCTGCATCGGCGTGCCGCTGGTCCATTGGCCCCAGTCGAAGCCGTGCATCAGGTCGCAGGCAATGCCGTGCTTCTCCAGCATCACGGCGATGGCCTGGGCGGTGTCGAAGGTCGGGCTACCCTGACCGCCGCTCTCTGTATACGTCGCCAGCGCCTGCTTGAGCTGGTCAGCGAGGCCCAGATAGTCCACCACCAGCCCGCCCGGCTTGTCGCGGAAGACGCGATTTACACGAGCGATGGCCTGCATCAGCCCGTGGCCCTGCATGGGCTTGTCGGCATACATGGTGTGCAGGCAGGGCGCGTCAAAGCCGGTCAGCCACATGTCGCGCACGATCACGATCTTGAAGGGGTTCCTGGCGTCCTTGAAGGCATTGGCCAGATCGCGCCGCTGCTGTTTGTTGCCGATGTGCTTCTGCCAGGTCGGGCCATCGTCGGCACTGCCGGTCATCACCACCTTCAGCGTCTCGGCCTCCCACTCGGGCCGCAGCTGGATCAGCGCGTTGTAGAGGTCCACGCAGATGCGGCGGCTCATGCAGACGACCATCGCCTTGCCGTCCATCGCCTCCACGCGCTTTTCGAAATGCGCCACCAGATCGCCCGCCACTTGCGCGATGCGCTTGGGGTCGCCCACGAGCGCTTCCAGCGCCGCCCACTTGGTCTTGAGCTTTTCCTTCTTCGTCAGTTCTTCGCCTTCGGTGATCTCCTCAAACTCGGCGTCGAGTCTGGGCAGTTCAGCGGCATTGAGGCTGAGCTTGGAGATGCGGCTTTCGTAGTAGATCGGCACCGTGGCCTTGTCGGCCACAGCGCGCTGGATGTCGTAGATGCTGATGTAGTCGCCGAACACCGCCCGCGTGTTCGCGTCGGTCTTCTCGACCGGGGTGCCGGTGAACCCAATGTAAGAGGCATTCGGCAAGGCATCACGCAGATGACTGGCAAAGCCGTAGCTCATCGCGCCGGTCTGGGTATTCACCTTGCCGCCGAAGCCGTACTGGCTGCGGTGCGCCTCATCGGCGATGACGACGATGTTGCACCGCTCACTCAGCGCATTCCTCCCCTCTCCCGCCTGCGGGAGAGGGGCTGGGGGAGAGGGCCACGAAGCGGAAGCCGGCATGAACTTGTGGATGGTGGTGAACACCACGCCGCCGCTCGCCCGGTTGAGCAGTTCGCGCAGTTGCTCCCGGCTGCCCGCCTGCACCGGCGTCTGGCCGAGCAGGTCGGCGCAGCGCTGAAACTGGCCGAAGAGTTGATCGTCCAGATCGTTACGGTCGGTCAGCACCACCAGCGTCGGGTTCTGCATGGCCGGGTGGCGCACCACACGGGCGGCGTAGAACAGCATCGAAAAACTCTTGCCGCTGCCCTGCGTGTGCCACACCACACCGGCGCGACGGTCGCCCGGCTGGCCGCCGTGCAGCCGGCCCGCCCAGTAGGTGCCGGCCTCTTCGCGCAGCACGTTGCGTGGCTCGGCCATGCCGCTGGCCCGCACGGTTTCCTCCACCGCCGCGTTCACGGCGTGAAACTGGTGGTAACCGGCAATGATCTTGTGCAACGCGCCGGAGTCGGCGTCTTCTTCAAACAAGATGAAGTGCTGCAACAGGTCGAGAAACCGCTGCCGCTCGAACACCCCGCAGATCAGCACCTCCAGCTCCAGCGCCGTCTTGGGCGCGTCGCCCTCGCCGGTGATGGTGCGCCACACCTTGAACCACTCCTGGTTGGCGGTGACCGAACCCATGCGCGCCTGCAGGCCATCGCTCACCACCAGCGCCGCGTTGTAGTGCAGCAGGCTGGGGATTTCCGCCTTGTAGGTTTGCAGTTGTGCGTAGGCGCTCCAGATCGTCGCGTCCTCATCCGCCGCGTTCTTCAGCTCGATCAGCCCCAGCGGCAGGCCGTTGACGAACACCACGATGTCAGGCCGGCGGTTGTGCTGATTCTCCACCACGGTGAACTGATTGACCGCCAGCCAATCGTTGGCGACTACATTGGCAAAATCCACCAGCCGCACATGGTCGCCCGCGATGCTGCCGTCAGGCCGGGGGTATTCCACCGGCACGCCATCGCGCAGCATCCGGTGAAACGCGCGGTTGGTCTGCACCAGCGCAGGCGTGCCCACCCGCAGCACTTTGCGCAGGGCTTCTTCCCGCGCCTCCTCGGGGATCGCCGGGTTCAGCCGCCGGATGGCCTCGCGCAAGCGACCCACCAGCACCACCTCGCCAAACGAATCCCGCTCCGCCGTCGGCTCGCCGGGTGCCATCTGCGGCCCGTGGCCGATGACATAGCCCAGCGCCCCGAACCATTCGAGGGCGGCGTCTTCGACGAGGGATTCGTTGAGGCTCATGGCTTGCCGCCCTCGGGTGGCAGCCTTTTGATGAGCTGGTCAAAGTCCGACTCGAACAGCCGGTCCTGCACGATGCGGTATTTCTCAAACTCACTTTCGGCGTGGGTCTTTGCCAGTTCCGCCGTCACCTTGCCCGCATCCTGGAGAATTTCCCGATCCCAGAGCTGGAGGAAGCCGCTCAGGCGTTTCTCCCAGTCTTCCATCGTCATGGGGATTTTCCGCATCGCCTGCATCTCGGCCATGTCCAGATACGCGGAAACAATGCGCTGCATCTGTCCCATTTCGGACGCCGAGAGGTAGTTCTTGGCGATGGAAACATCGTAGCGTTGGATTTTTCCCTTCGGCGCAGCTTCCCAACTAGTCAGCCCCATGGTTGGTTTTCTATGGTCGGCGCGGTCCACGATCACCTCCGCCGCCGTCTGGCCATGCACGGCGAAGTGCATCTTGTTTTGCACTGCGGCAAAGAAGCGCTTCGTCGCCGTGGCAGACGGGTCGTAATCCAGCGCGGTGGCGTAGATGTCTGTGATCTTCTGGTAGAACTTGCGCTCCGAGAGCCGGATTTCCCGAATCTTTTCAAGCTGTCGCTCAAAGAACTCATCCGTCAGCGTCCCGCCGCGCTTGAGGCGCTCCGCATCCATCGTCCAGCCCTGGATCGTGTAGTCCTTCACGATCTGGTTGGCCCACTTGCGGAACTGCACGGCCCGCTCGTTCTCGATCTTGAAGCCCACCGCGATGATCGCCTGCAGGCTGTAGTGCTTCGTTTGGTAGTTTTTACCGTCGGCGGCAGCTGTTAAGTAATGCTTAACAACTGAACTCTCCTCCAGTTCGTTGTCGCTGAAGATGCGTTTCAGGTGCTGG
>Ga0255086_1000213_pt1 | contig 20909 bp, 19 predicted proteins | sample Colum_Cont_RepC__FD_188438 | JGI IMG/M metagenome (GOLD analysis project Ga0255086, IMG submission 188438) | Freshwater microbial communities from Columbia River, Oregon, United States - Colum_Cont_RepC_8d | ecosystem: Environmental > Aquatic > Freshwater > River | place: USA: Oregon | collected... | reverse complement strand
CCCTTATCCCCGCTCGCTGGGCCGACACTTGTAGTGTATGTGCTTGTTGTGAGATCGCCCGTGCCTGTAACCGACGCTTCGGTAATGAAGCGGGTCTTATTTTGTAGTGCGGTGATAAGAGTTTTGAGTTGAGCGTTTATGTTGTCGTTATTTACAATCCATTCGGTAGTGAGACCTGATGTATTTAAGTATTGTAAAATCAGCTTCAGCTCGTTAATCTGGTCGAGGTCAAAAGCATCTTCCAGAGTGAGTTCAAGTATGTAATCCTCGAAACGCTTACCCTTGATATATAGCGTTTGGGTGTTTAGGTTATCGAAGTTATAGATTCCTGCATTATTGACTTTACCCGACATATTATAATATATATTTAGACAGATATTATAATAATCGTATATTAAATATATCGCTGTTTATCTTTTTTTTTATTATTGTGGTTATATATATAACCTAAACATCGTAAATGCTTCACCGAGATAGGCAAGACCCGTCGCAGACAATCGTTCGCACAACCAAACACTTCATTAGTATCACTTCGGCAGATTCAAATGATTATGATACTCCCGAGTTCAATCCCGGCAATATGCGGATCACCTTTAATAACTCTTCGATGACGAATGTTAGCTCAGCCAAAGATGCAACATATACTACCATAACCCCCATCACCCTTTACGGAGACTGCTACTATTATAATGTTAGCCCCAACTTCCAGAACAACAGACTTCGTATTCGCTCGAGTGATGGAAGGTCGCTTTCCCAGACCATCGGCGGCGTCGCCAACATTCGCGAGAATGGTCTTAACCCCGCTGTGCAGGCCGACTGGGATCCATCAACATTCCCCGAAGTAGAATTGACTGAAGGTATGTATAACGCTGCTGAGCTTAGCGCAGAGATTCTGAAACAATTGAACGCCTCCACTATCGGTTGGTATGCTGCGGGTGGTGCTACCGCTATCGTCTGGACGAATACTGCGATTGATGGTAACGGCAGATTGAAAATCGCATACGCCACCGCCAATCCCGCTGGTGGGACTATCGAACTCCGGTTTTACTCCCAGTTCTTTAGTGTAAGGAATAGCCAGCTGATAGATTCGTCTCGTATCTTCGGTATGACCTTCGCTGCTATTCAGGGTGGAACTGGTCCTGCATCTATCGGTGGTGTCGCGCAGCCTACCACGAATGTTTTCGGCGCTTTCAAGTTGCCCTACGCGGATAGAGCCGCCGGCTTGCTGACCCCGAAAGTTGTGGATATTAAGACAATCCAGCAAGTTCAGGTTCGCTCGAATGTCGCTGGACGCCATTTCTGCAAGAGGGGATATTCAACCAACGGAGGCTTTACTCCAGAAACAAATGCCGGCTTGCGTCCTCTGTCGCTCACCGATATTCTCTTTACTTTCGATCTCGATGTCGATATGGGTTCTACATTTGTGTTCGAACCGGCGACTTACGAGATATACCAGCAGCAGATCACAAATAACTTCGACGAGTTTCGCCTGTATCTGACCGACAATAAGGGTCGCATTATCAAGTTCATTAACAACGCCGAAATCACTTTTACATTTGCTATTGAGCGAGAGATTGTGGCGCAATCCGCCGAAGACCGCATTAAGGACTTGATGACCTATAACGCATTTAGGAACTAAAAAATATATTACCATATTTTAATAAGAATGAAATTAAACGAACTTATTAAAATATCAAATCCCGCAGAGGTTAAACGCCGCTTTGAAAAGTATCGCGGTGCAGCTAAAGCAACTATAGAGCCATCGCCACGCCCAGATAAAAAATACCTAATCCGCGTTGCTGCCGCCGGCGGTGTGCGTGGTCGCGCAGTTCATATCGGTTCTATGATGTCCGACTTTACCAAACACGGCGACGAGGCAAGGCGGAAGAGTTACCTTGCTCGTAGTGCCGGCATCAAAGGCGATTGGCGAGACGATAAATGGTCTCCGAACAATTTGTCCCGTGCGTTAATGTGGTGAATAGACCCGTTGCAGAATTGCGGAAAATCGTGCCCCGATTCTGGAAAGTATCCTATGAGATTGGTATTTTCTAAATAATGGTAGTATCAATTGAGTTGGGCGTTTCCTATGGGGACTTTCCAGAATCGGGGCACGATTTTCCGCATTTCCTCCGGAGACCATTTATGCTGTGGTGGTTTTCCGCTGTTTTATCGATTGAGACCATTATGCTCTGGGGCACGATTTTCCGCAACTTCCGCAACTTCTTTTCATTTCATTTCTTTCCGTTCTGTAATAAAAATAAGACAATTGATAATGACTGCCTGTTAAGGCTAAATAAAACTTCGTTAAGAAATAAACCAGACGATAGACGAGCAGAGTTCGTGATAGGGGCGGACGACCTCCGGTCGCCGCCATCATGGCGCGACCCCCGTATTTAGGCATTTTAAGTTATTTTGACTTAAAGATATAATATTTAGCAATTGTATAATAAAATGAAATACTTTATTGGATCATTCGAGTTCAGCACGAAGAAAGCCGCCCGTGACGCGGCGATGGAGCGCCTAATGACTATCCCTTACGGATACCACAGCATAGATAGTGACGATGGTGATTTCCTTTTAGCAATTTTAGAGAATCATAGCGAAGCCGATGAAAAAATGGGCTGCGGTATTGCCGGGTTTAATGTTAACCCAGCGCTCGACCCGGCGCTGCACGCATCAGGCAAGGGCAAGCACATTACCTTTACACGAGTAGATGGAACGACTGATTGTTTTTCATATAACCATTGCCTAACCTTTCCTGCAAAGGGGCAGAAAGAGTTTGGGATTCGTGAATTGAAATGCGCCCTTCGCGAATCTATTAAACCCCAGATTAAGGAATATGTAGAATATGATAATGGACGAGATGTTCCAGTTCAGTTATTACCTTGCCCGGAATGTGACCGAATGTATGAACACCATAACCCGTTTAATGTGGATCACATAGAACCATTCTCCAGACTGGTTGATACTTTTATGGCGAATGATGGCGCTGGATATAATCTACCAAAGTCATATGGTAAGACGCTAACGAGACGATGGGTATTCAAAACAGCGGATAAAAGTTTAGAAGACGCGTTTATAAAATACCACGCAAAACACGCCAAGTTTCAATTTTTATGTAGAAATTGTAATATTAAGAAAAGCGATATATTTAGGGAAAATTGACTTAAAATAATCTCTCGTAATAATATAAACGAACGATGCAAGACCAACCAACCGCGACGACGACGGAGAAGCAAAAAAAGACTGCCGATATGGCTGCGTATATGCGAGCATACAGACTCGCCAATTTAGAGAAATGTAGAGAACAGGATCGATTGCAATACCACCGCAATAAACCCATTACGGACGAAGCCAAAAGGAAACAGGCTGAACGAATGGTTTTATCCACATTAGCAAAATATCCGGAGATTTTGAATAATATTTAAATATAAAAAATTGAAAAGGTTTTTATATTTAGGAATAGTTTTACGGAAATTAACTTAAAGATAAATTATTATCTCAACATAGAATATAACCGAAAGAAGAAGATGACTACTGCCGCGACCACCCACGACTACGAACTTACGATTGCTGAAAGAAGCACACCATTTACCGAGTTAGACTTTTGCGAACCGATTGATGTTGGGCGCTTGAGGCGGATTATACATTCGCAGGAATTACGCGACCGATGGCTGAAGCCGACGAAACCGATGGGGCGCTACTACCAGAGTGATATAACTGGCGGTAGTGTTCGTGATGCTAACACTTGTTATGAAGTGGAAAAAAAGGCGTTGACGAAAATGTTGAAGAAAGTGAAACGCGGGTCGCTGATGGTGCGTTATTCATTTGGGAAGTTGTTGAAGTTTGGGCGCGTGTATGCTAACGATAGTATGTCGGTGGGCTGCATCAATAAAGATGTGCGGGCTACATTATGCGGCGACAGGTGGGTTGATATTGATATTGCCTGCGCCCACCCGAACCTGATGGTTCAATTATGCGAAAAACAAAAGAAGCCGATTAGGTGCGAGGTGTTGCGCGAATATATTGATAGACGCGAGGAGATTCTGGTTGCGACGGCAAAGGAATACGGAGTAACGCGCGATGATGCAAAGCAATTGTTTAACATTTTGACTTTTGGCGGTGGACTGAATACATGGGTAACTGAATATCTTGGAATTGAAGAACACGACAAATACACGATGACGCAATTTGTTTCGCGGTATCATAGCGAGATGTCGGGGATTGCGAAGTTGTTTTATGATAGCAACCCGAAGATCGCGAAGGAATTGACGAAGGAGCGTTATAAGGCGATGTATTCGATCACGCATTATTTATTAGGTGAATACGAACGGCAGATTTTGGAAACCGCATTTGAGTTTGCGATGCGTAAGGGACTATGTGACGGAAACAAGTTCGTTGGATGTTATGATGGATTTATGGTTTTGAAGGAGAAATGGAACGAAGCATTTATACCGGAATTGGAGCAGCTTGTTTTGGAGAAACACGGCTTTAAAGTTAAATATGTAAGTAAGCCGATGGACGGCGGGTGGGCGAATCTAATGGAAGAACCGAAGGGCGAGTTTTGCGACCTTGCGCACTATAACGCGTTATTTGATAAATATTGCAACGAACGAGGGGCGATAGATTATTTGAATAAGCATCGAGCGGGACATTTTATCTATAACGGATCGTCGTGGTTCTGTTGGTCGAACACACCATTTACTACTTGGGAGACGCATACAGGCGCACTCACTCGCGCAGTAATGGACGATATGAGTTTATACATTGACGGCATCATCGAAGAATTATCGGGACATATGGCTTCACAACAAGACGATACTGATATTTACAAATCAGTTAGCGAATTGAAATCGAACTTTAAAAAGTTCCGCCAACAGAGTTTAACCAGCGCGGCATTTGTGCGACATGTGATCGAGCTTGGTGAGAAGTATTTTCTTAATACCAAAATTGAGTTCGATATGAACCAGAACCTAATTGGTATGCCTTATAATGTAGACGGAAGCGGGTTTTATGTTTATGATATTATTACTGGAACATACAGAGAGGCGGTGTTTGCAGATTATATATCGATGAAAATCCGTGTCCCATATCAAAGCATAATGAATGCGTTATCAAGTGACGATACGACAAAATCGGCAATTATGGAACTATTGACGAAAATCCAACCAGAGCAAGCGGAGCGACAACTTTTATTGAAGATAATGGCGAGCGGTTTATCGGGGCGACCAGTTGAGAAGTTTATCATTTACAACGGAGGCGGACGGAACGGCAAGGGACTTTTGGACGAGTTTATGGTTCGGGCATTAGGAGATTATGCAACATACGCGTCAGTAAGCATCATAACTGAAAAAACGCAACAATCAGCGGCAGCAAACCCCGAGTTGGCGAAACTGGATAAGAAGCGTTATGTCGTAATGAAAGAACCGGAGAAGGCGATACCCATCAATAATTCGTCGATGCGCGATTTGACTGGTGGCGGTGAATTACAAGCTCGAACACTCTATAGCACGAAGACAGCCGTTTATCTACACAACACGCAGATTTTAGAAGCCAACGCAAAACCAAATCTTAAACACGATCCAGAGAAAGCAGACGAGGAGCGCTTGATTGATTTGAACTTTCCATCGACATTCACATCCGCCGATGAAGTTGATGAGGAGAATCATATTTACGAAGCAAAAACAGAATACAAGACAATAGAGTTTCAAGATAAACACATGGGCGGATTAATCGCCATTTTATTAAGTCAATTACATATATTTAAAAATGCGGGTTATAAATTAGATTCATTTATACCCGAAAGCGTCAAGAAACGAACGGCGGAGTATATGATGAAGTCATACGACATTTTCAATAGCTTTAAAGTTATTTATCGATTGGCGGAAGAAGGAGAAGAAGATGATGATGAACAATTAACACTTGCAAAAGCAACCACGACCATTCGTCATCACGAATCATTTAAACTTTTACCAAAGGCGAAACAACGAGAGTATTCCGCACAATATATCAAGGACTTTATATTAAAAAATAAGTTCTTTAAGAAATACATCAAGGAAGATTACCATACAAAACAGATTTATCTTTGTGGTTGGAAGTTGATTATGGAAGAAGAATAATTAATTTAATTTCATAATATAAGTATATAACATATATTATGACCCAACTCGAGCGCTTCCTACTCGGCAAAATCAACGAACCAGGTTGCCCGATTCACTATATCCAGATCTATCACGAACTATTTAGGAAATAAAATATCCATACTAATTATAACAACATGAACTCCTTTGAAACCCTCCCCGACGATAAACGCATCAACCTTAAGCCGGCGCTCGATCTCGCGAAGAAGGTCTTGCCCGTCATATGCCCCAATCCTAACATCACCATTTCCGCACTTCCACCGAAGGTAACTTTCGGTTGCCGTTAGATGTAACTTGTCGGCATACTCATAAAATCCCAACTCCTCCACCACATTTTTATTTTTGTTTTTATTATTTTCCAAGTCATCTTATATATTATGAAAATAATAAAATATTAACACATTTTATAATCTATATAATGAATATAAAATGCTTTATGCTCTTGGCGTTTTGCATCGCTGGTGCTGCCCCCATCGACAGCCTGCCCCTACAGAACTTAACGAACGCAACGCAGCCGCACCTACACCCGCACCTATACCTGAATCAGACCCAGCGCCAGCTGCTCCGCCAAATACCCCCATCACCGCCGTCTTCCAGGACAGCAGCGCCAGCGAAGACGATACCTACAGCGTCTAAGGACGCTCCGCTCCGCACCGCTCCTACTCCTGCGGTGAAGCGGGTGGAAGAGTATGCTGCGAAACTCCGCGCGGATATGGAGGCACAGGAACGCGTCCTCAACGCATTTATCAACACTATCAAGACAAAACACGAAAATACGCAACTCAAGTTGTCGCGCGTAAAGAGTATTCTTAAAGGACTTAAAGCCGAAATCGCGAACGCCACGAAATATGCGAATGAGTTCCAAGCGGAGGATATCGACCAATCCAAGCAGGCGAAAATAATCCAAGATGAATATGAAAAATCCGCGAAGATGTTTAGCGATGAAAAAGAGAATATTGAGTTCGAGAAGAAGTTCCTGGAGGAGATTATAAAGTATATTCAACTTCGTAAATCTAATTGTCTAACCAAGTAATCGCGGTAGGTAAACCAATCTTGTAGCAATAATAGAAACAATCAAAGTTGCAAGCAGCCTTCGAACCCTTGACTGGTTGTCCGTCGATATGTTTAACAAATTGAATACGCTTACGAGGTAGTATAATCTGTAAATCATTATCGCCATTAAATAACTTGCGTATGTATTGCGTCGTTAATTTGGAGCAGGGCATAATTAGGATAAATGGTTTGTCGAGAGAAACCAATCTTTCTAATATTTCCGGACATTTAGAGAAAGGCGGGTTTGAAACCACGATGTCGCCCAGATCATTTTCAAAGAAGTCAATAGGTTCGTGTATAACATTATAACCGAGCTCTTTCAAATACTCGCCACTTGTTCCATCACCATAAAAAGCCTCCCAGACCACTTTATTTTTTGGGATAATGTGTTGTATATTAGACCACGCACTTTTAGGCGTCATATAGTCATCGTGTTTTAGGAATGTTTTAGTATGAAAACCAGCCATCTTTATATTATGAAAATATTATATTTAGATATATTGGGCGTATAAAGAAACGCCTACAAGTTGCATAAATCCTCCACCTATTAAACGGCAACTGAAAACCAACCGGCGTGGCGCAGCGGCAGCGCGCGCGGCTCATAACCGCGAGGTCACTCGATCGAAACGGGTCGCCGGTATTTAGCATAATTATATAGCGTATATATAATTATGATTTCCTATATTTTAACTGCTACTGGATATATAGTATACTATACTGGGTATTGGACGCTTCGAGCGATGTATAATATGGTAACCGCCGACCCAGCCGTAATATTGCTATTACCCAAATATTTCTAACGCCATTTTGCGCAACTCGGCGGCTCTCACATCTTCCATCGTAAGCGATGATTGCGCCCCGCGCTTTGGCGCAGTTCCTACCCTCTGAAGCACACGCGGCCCTTTAACAATTGGCGCGGGAGGTAGCAGTTGTTCGTCCTCGTCCTCGTATTGCGGGTCATTAATACTCTCGAGCATTTGTTGGAATGCGGCGGGATTGCTGGGTTCTTTATACAACTTTATCTTCATGTATGGGACTTCCTTTTTAGCGCCCGCTTTGCTCTTTATTTTTTTAGGCATAACAACCTCCTCTTCGCTGTCGTCGCTTTCGACGGGTAGCGCAACCTTCTTGGCTGGTTTCTTCGCAGCCCTGACGAGATCGGGGACGGCAGGAATATCGATCGGTTCGGAGGTAGGGGGTTTATCCTCGACGGCTACAGGTGCAGGCTCGGGTGCGGGTGCGGGTGTGGGTTCAGGAACGGGAGCGGGAGCTTCCTTCGCTTTCTTGGCTTCGGCTGCTTTTGCTTGCTTGGCGATACGAGCCTTCTCGAGGCGTTCCAGTAAGACTTTCTTTTCGGCGTCGCTAATAACCATTATAATCTTTTATATTATACTAAAAGATTATATTTTTAAACTAATAAAATGCCTAAATGATTAACTTTATTTCTTTTCCTTTTTATCCTTCGGGACAACCTTCGCGTATACGAGCGCTGCAGTTGCCGAGCTATGTCCCATCACATTCGCGAGTTCCTGCTTCTTTTTGTATTCCTCCGGGTCAGGCGCATATACCTCCGTTACAACGGCACGGCGGATTTGCGTCGATGAGACCTTAATGTCGTCTTTGCTGAAGATGGCGTTTAACATTTTGGTATATGTAACCCGGCTAATGGGTTCATCAACCCCGTTCTTGATAATGAACCAGGAGTTCTTGGTATACGCCTCGTGCTTGATAGCAGACCAATAATATACAATCTCGGATACAACTTCTCTCGGGATATCCAGCACCTTAACTCCGTAAGACCCACGCGTCTTGTATGCGTAGAGATGTATCTGCCCCTTAAGCGATCGCCGATTGATTATGATGTAGTTGGAGTTGCCGTCGATGTCGTCTTCGTGTGGGAGCGCTTCCATCAACCTTGCATCGGCGAGGTCATTTCTCAAGGGCAGGTGGATATGGATAAGCAAACACAAGTAGCGCATCAAGGCGATATACTCCTTGTAGGTATCGATATATTTTGGATCGGGGAGTTTTTGTTTGAGATATTCTACTTTCTCTTTCAAGTCGTCGAGAGAAGCCCAGTTCTCGGCAATCCTATCGCTCATCTTATTTGTAGCATATGACGAATTGACTTCATCTACGAGTTCATACATTTTCTTCTCGATGACTTTAATCACGGCTTCGGGCAGGTCAAACATATCCGCCCACACCTTCAAGATGACGCATCGGTTTTTAGCGGTCTGTTTGCTCTCCGTCTCATCAATCATTTTCATAATCGCCGAGAGATTTGTTTTTATCCAAGCGCCCGAGTCGGTGGGGGCTGTTCCGGACAAGCCAATCCCACGATAAACGGCGTTGATGGTCGAGCGGTATGTTTGCAAAGTTTTTGCTGATAGTTCGGGCATTTGTATATACATATTCGAGAGATTATAATTTTAAATAACTATTCCTAAATAAGTAATTCTTGTTTAACTTCGCTTTTTTCGAATGTAACATCTTGGTTGAAGCCCAGCCGGAGGAACTTATCTTTATCGTAATAAATAAATAGGAATGAGCCAACTTTCTCGCCATCAAGCATATCCAAACATTCCAGATAGTTTTCCATTTTACCACCAAACACCGACGAGAACTCATCGAATATGGATTTGCTGGTTGCCCTGTCCTTGCTGGGGAACAATAGCACGGCGTTAGCATTCGTGCGTAGCGGTTTGCTAATACCTTTGAAATGTTGCGTGAGGATAAACAGATTGGTAAAATCGTGGCGATGCCTGATAGCCCAGCGTGTAAACTCCTTGCCCTGCTTGCTGTTACTCGATGAAATCAAGGGCGATCCCATACTATCATCAAGCACCAAACTTGCTCGTGGCGGGTGATGGAAATTGAACTCATCAATCATCGTCTTAACATCTACATCATCGTCAAGTATACCTGATTTCATTAGAATCTCGATTTCATCTTCGGCTAATTTTTTATCTCCCTCTTTCAAATATCTCTCGAACAAGTCAAATATAAACTTGGTCTGCTTCCATTCTTCCGTCCGTTCGCGGATCTCATCTATAATCTCGGTGAAGACTTTGATATTCAACTCGTCGTAGAACTTAAGGTTGTCGGCGAACTTGTCGGCGAACTCTGCAACTTTGGCGTCATGGGTCGGCGAAACCCAATAAACGATGTTATCGTCGGTTAGCATACCCTTCTTTTCGATGTTAAGGATTTGGAGCATCGCATTTGTTTTACCAGCCCCACGAACACCGCACAGCAAAGCAAACCAAAAGCTATTCTCTTTGGTAAGATTCCACTCGGGAAAGTCGTATCCCTTTTTTGATTTTATCAGGCTGTTAACATATTTAGAAACCTTTTTCAATTTAAGCGGCATTTATATTATTGTATTATTATAATAATATAATATATAAATATTAAAATGGCGAAGCGTAAAATCAAGAAGCGGGCAACCAGAAAGCCGAAAGGCGGCGCACCCCTGCCTAAAAGCGTCCAAGCATTATTAAAATATCTCTCGGGAAGTGGAACTGGTATAGGTGGAGCGCCGACAGCGGCACAACAATTCCAAGCAGCGGCAGCACCACAACCACAGCTACCGCAGCCTGCAGGTCTTCCAAAACCACGAGCGCCGCGAGTGAAGAAAGTTGCCGCATCGGCGGCAGTCCCATCACCGCTACAAGGTATCGTCCCGCAAGCAGCAGCGCAGACAACGATTATACAAGTTCCCGCAGCCGCGCCCCAACAAGAAAAACCCGAAACCCAGAAGGAACTCGCTACATTACAGGCGACCTCCAAACAACAGGCAGGAGAGATTAGGAACTTGAAGTTGTCGATGACGCAACAAGGTTCAGGCGCATTAAACGCCCAATTCTTTCAAGATATACAAAAACAAATACAAGAGCGAAGAGGATTGCCCTCGATGTCGTTACCTTCATCACAAGCCCCGTCATATATGGGTATGACGCCGTCATTCGCAGGTAGGTCATCTATGCGGGGTAGCGAAACAGGGGGCGAAGCAGCATACGAAACAGCAGGATCACGAGCGTCTTCTGTATCGCAAGTCCAGCAGTCGGCAGCAGACATACTGGAACAGGAGTCGTCTGGGTTAGCAGAGCATTTAGCAGGTGAGTATATTAAAAGCGTAAGCAACCCGGTCATACCAGAAAAACGCATGGGACGAGGCAGACCGGGTAAAAGCGAGGAAGAGAAGAAGGCTACACGAGCGGCAGCGGCGCAGCGACGCAAGGACGCGAAGCAACTACAACAAGAACAAACCCGCGCACAAAGTTTAGCGCAATTGTCGGGGCTTGGCGCAGCAGCAAGGTCAGTTAGTAGCGCCGCAAGTTTTGCATCAGCTACATCAAGAGCATCAGGACGCGCACAGCAGATATATACTCAGGCACAGCAAGCAGGCGCAGATCCGTCATCAACCATTCGGGCTATGGCGGCTGGAGGCGGTGCAGCGGCACTCCCGCAAGCCGGCGGTGGACTTTCTTTAGGCGAGTTATCACAAAAGAAGAAAATAAAGTTAGTGTTGAAAAAACAATAAAAATAATCTTGCATTAATATAACAACAACCCGACAATATGTATTGCGAAACCCCCGAAGAGAACGCTCTTTTAGACAAACTCATAGCCGCCAACCCAGACAGCGATAGGCTAACGCTGAACCTCGTAGCTTGGATGTGGATTAACCAGCGCGAAGCATACGAGCAGGCAGTCGCCATGTTACAGCACGATTATATAACCCCCGAAGATATCCCACTTGTTTCAACCACCGATGAAAAGTATCAACAAGCCTACCCCGAACAAATTAAGGTAATTCCATCGCCAGTATTATCAGAAAGTTTAGAAGAATAAAATATATGTATTAATTATAAAACAACCAACAAAAAATGAAATCAATCGGCAGTATGTCCTACGGGAACAAGAAACAGATCGGCGCTATGGCGGATAAGCGCGACGAGCTTAAGATTGGCGAGATGGCGTCCAAGACACAAAAGGAAGATAAGAAGGCGTTGCAGACCCACGCCGATTTAGCAAAATTGGCGAAGAAATAAGCCAGTCAATTCACTCATTCGATAATATTATTTAGAAATCATAATAATATTATTTCCACGATTTTTTTTATATTTACATATCTTATAATATAATCTCCGATGTCCGCTGACTCTATTCCCAAACAACTTCAGTATGGCGCTTCTGCCTCTGTTGCTCGCGTCGTTCGTGTTTCTAATATCCGCCCTGCTGGAACTGATAGCGGAACTTATGGCGATTCTTTTCGCTTTGTTTTGCCTTCTCGTTCGATCGTTGATTTAGGCAGTTTGTCTTTGTATTACACCGCTACCATTTCCGGTCTTATCGATGGCGCCAACGGCGTCAACGCAGTTATGCCTGCTTCTTGGAAACACTTTAAGCGTGTCGTGTTTTATGTTTCTGGTGTCGCGGCATCGGGTTCTTTGAATCAACATATGGATATGCTCTACCACGCTCTCGTGAAGGCTTCCGGTTCTCAGGAATGGCTCTTGTCTCGTCTCAACAAGAACGCCATCGAGGCTGTTCTTTCTACTGATGAGTGTGCTGCACACCAGACTTTAGCGGCTCAGTCAGGCGGAACTACCAAGTCCGCTCATATGTGCTATGATGACTTTTTGGGTCTTCCCCGTTCCAAGAACATTATCGACCAGTCTCTCTGGGGGCAGGTTGAGGTTGAGGTTCAGCTCGGCGATGCTGGTATGTTGAAATGCCGAAAAGTTGTCGCTGGAACTGGAACTGACGCTCAGGCTCTCGCTGCTACTTTTAGCGTTTCTTCCATGAGGGCGAGCGTCGATGTTCTGCAATCTGTTAGCCCCCTTTATATTTCCCTGTTGTCCTCCAGGCTCTCTGCTACTGATGCTCCTATCCGTCTGCCCTACCAAGATGTCCGCACCTTTATCGCTACCAACACCGGCAGCGTGCGCACAAATGTTAATACTAACTGCTTGGACGCTGTGTGTGCTATTGCAGTCAGCTCCGCCTATAACACTCCTGTCGTTACTGCTCTTGGTGAATCAGATCCTATTAAGTTCAAGTTCAACTCAGGTCGCAACTTGTCTTCCGCCAATACGCTTCGCGCGCAGTTCCAAATCGGTCAAGATGTCTACCCCAAGACCCAGATCGAGAACGCATTCGAGGTCGCTGATATCACGATGAACGGATTGCACGGCAACAACCGCGACAGCACCGCTCTCCTTTTTGCCTCCAACAGCGATGACTCTACTATCGAGTATCGTCGCGCTCACTTCCTCGCCAACAACTTCGTATACTTCCAGAAGCTTTCGCTCAACGCCGAAGGCTACAAGGACGGCGTGATGACCGGCATCAGCACCAACGGACAATCAAGCGAGATTATATTCAACTCCTCCAACTTTGGAACTAATGTCCTCATCGCCCAGTTCTGCACTTCTTGCCTTGTCTTCAACCCCGCCAACTCTTCCGTCAGCGTCGAAGCCTAAATCAGTATAACCCATTTAGCAATAAATAATAACGCCCATTATTATTATTTATTATATCGCATTATAGTATAAATAATAATGCCCGGCCTCCCGAAGAACTACGAGTTCAGTCCCTTTGTATTGCGCTCCAAGCAAGACGCTAATAAGTCAGCACCCAAGCCCAAACTCTTTTATGGTCTCCAAGAAACCGAAGAATCCCCCGACGCTACTACTATATACAAACCAAGAGTTCGTGAGGATATTAAGCAGTCGTTCGCTTATCAGTATGACCGCTTCCTAACCTCAACTCAAGATGCGTCCAAATCGTTTAACCATTACCGCCCCGATGGAATAGTATATCGTCCCAACCAGATTACCGAACTGCATAGTGAAGGCGGTGATGTCCTCGAGAAGTTGGATCGCATGTATGACTTTGAAGATGGTTATAATGTTGTTGCCGCCGAAGTGATGAAACCATCGAGACGCAAATAGGTAAGGAAATAATCAACCAGTTTTCGAATTATGTATATTCAATATAGAATAAACATTATTCTCTCGCTTCTCTCGCATCTCACACCATAAATGGTCTCATAATCTCCTCACGCCTTCGGCGTTCGTCGTGGCGAACTTATGGTCTGATGTTTTAAACCAAATGACGCAAAAAACGACACCATATATGCTCTCCGGTCTTAAATTAAACTAATAATGCCTAAAACAGCTCATTTTGTTTAATAATTAAACCAATAAGGCACTTAAACAGGTAATAAAATCGATTTTATTACCTGTTTAGGGGGGTATATGGTTTAAAAATCAATCTAATTATGCCTAAATGGTTAATATTGGTTTAAAATAAGGGTTGAGAGCATATATGGTAAGGATATATAGGGTATATAGACTGATTTATTTTGTGATGATATACCATCACAAAATATTTAGGATTATTATTATAATTGAACGCGTTTGACGCCGTATCTTTCCTCCGTCTTCTTGTAAAGTTCCGCAAGAGAATCGCTCACGAACATCTGGGTCTCGGGCAGCTGTCTCATCACGCGATATTTCTCAACCTCGCCGGCGTGAGCCTCTGCCTCATTCGGGTAGATAACCTTAATGTTCTCCTCACAGCTGCGGGAGAATGCTGCGAATGTTATTGCCTCCTCCTTGACTGGGAGAGCGTGGAGAAGCTCGAGAGATTTGCTGACGAGAATGATGCGCCCCTTGTATACGCTGGCTACATTAACGATGTGGCTACGGATCACGGGATACGAGAGTAACACATCGACGGGGTTGCGTTGTGCTGATGCATCGGCGGCTGCATCGAGCGGGACATTTAAAGTTTGAAATAACTTATCGACATCGAGGAATAGGACATCGGCGGTCGTGAGTTTGGAACAGAGGGTCGAGACACCGCGCAACATTATAAGCGCCGAGAGACGCTTACGAAGACGATACTTAGCCCATTTGTTTCCTAACCACGAAGCAAAAAAAGATGATGCGGGAGAGCCAGCCATCGCGCCGACAGCTGATCCAATCGCGTAGATACCAGCAGTAGCTTCCATAGTTTATGATTATAATAATATATAATATTATATTTTTATAATCCGTTTTCTTTTGTTTCTAAAGTGCGCCGTTCTTAAATAGTAGGTCTGTTATAGTCTTAAGTTTTGCCGCCTGCGCGTCGAGTTGTTCTTGTAGTGTTTGAATCCGCTGGATATCCGCCTCGTTATGCACGCTCCGGGTATCGTCGATGGACGCGACTGGTGCGGGGATATACTTGACTGGGTTGCCGCTTGCGTCAGTTGAATCGGCTAAATGTCCCAACGCCAACTTGGTCGCTACCTTGTGGTAGATCCAATCATCGTCGGCGGCCCACTCCTTATACTCATCGCCGCTAATGGTTACGAACTCATTTGCTAATGCTCCGTTTTGATAATGGACTTGAACCCGAACACTCACGGCTTCGTGCGGGGATACACTCACATTCGTCACCCAAAAAGCATTTGTAGCTCCTTCATATTTGGGATTTGCGGGAATACATACTTTCCAATTACTCATCGTGTCTTATTATACTACTATATATAATTTATATATTATATTATTTCTTAACTTAAAAATCCCTTCTAACCCGATATATCCTTATGTTGCATTCTGCAGGTCTGGCGTATGTTGTATTAAAGCTTCCTAACGATTGAAAAGCTAACGCTATATTATAAATGCCTTGCGAGAGTGCTGTTCCTGCTCCTTCATTTGCCGTCCATAAATTATCCTGACTTACCATCCATAATGAAGTGCCGTGTATTCGTTGATGTTGGTCACCTGTAGCACTATTCGTTGGAGAATAAATAGACCACATATTAGCGTTTGAAGTTTCTGTTTTTGTTATGATAGTATGGTCGCTGGTATATCTGTTTATGATCTCTCTTGAATTGCTACTATCGTCAGGTGATATTCCCGGATCGGTTGATGTTCTTCTGTTGTAGGATAATTCGCCACTTAAACGCTGCCTATTTCGGTAGTTAGCAGCCCAAGTAGAAGGTGGTCTATACCCGCAATAAAAACGATTTCTATATGTTTGGTTGTATTCCTCTGAACCACCTTGAACGCCATTATTTACAATATTCGTCCAATTCGTTACTGAATGCGTATGATATTGGTTACTTGATGAGAACGCTTGTGTGGAAGTAACCGCATTCAATCCCATTTGAATATAAGAGTCCGCTGTAACTCGTGTGTTTATGTCTAAATAACTATAATTTATATCTATTTCATACCTAATGTTGAACTGGGTTAGGTCTATTTTAGCCGTTGTTCCCCAGCTACAATTATATACGCCTGCATTTGAATCGAAATTGAGTCTTCCATTATACCATAATGTAATCGTAGGGTCATTTACAAATGTATATCCACCACCAAAGTCGCTCGATATAGTAAAATCTTTCGAAGTGCTACCCAACACTATTTTCCCCCTTTCTTCAAATGAACGATAAATAATATTTGGGCCGGTGGTTGTAAGTAAAAGTAGCGAACCATCGTAGTTTGATGCAAAACTTCGTATTGTAGATTCTCCTGTAAGAACATTCATATTATAAGCAAGCCTCCAAGTTTTCCCGTAATCCTCGCTAATTCTTATTCGGGAATTATAATAGGTATTATGTCCTACAATCATCAGATTACCGCCTGGACTAACAAACGCCACTCTCGCTCCTCTCGCTTGCTCGTCACCATACCAAGTCCAAGTTGTGCCGAAATCATCGCTGATGTGTATCTGTCCTGTTACTTCGCTGGGGTTGTAAGATTGGTCGCACGCAAGTAAAAATCGCCCAGTAGCATCACATCTAATTATCCCCCAAAAATAAGAACTGCCTAACGCTAATTGGGTTCTTACTCGAGCCCAAGTAACCCCATAATCCAAGCTACGATAAATACCGCCAGTCCCATTATCACTTGAGCCAGCAAAATTACCTTCTACTGCTGCAAACATTATAGAGCCGTTAGCACTCATACAAATATCGTAGGCATTACTAAGTAATGTGGTAAGGCTGCGAAGAACCCAAGTCGTTCCACCATTCGCCGAAATGTATAATGACCCATTATTCGGATTTGATGATGGGGCTTGATAATAAGTGGTTAGCACAACAATACTACCATCAGAGTTGCAGATAATCTTGCCTGCATAACGATTATAAAATGTATTCGCTGCTCCTTGTGTTCTATCAAGCGTGATCTCGCTCCAAGTTATCCCATAATCAACGCTTTTATATAATCGTGTAGTGTATACGAGGTTTGGAGGTGATCCGGTTGAGTTATCGTTTCTTGAAATATATAGAGTTTCACCCGTGATGCTCCCGCAAACGCTTTCATAATTAAAAGTGAGTAGATTTGAGTTAAACCAAGTTGCTCCGTAATCATTAGAATACTGCACATAAACGTTGCCCTGAGCCGGAGCTGGTAGATAGATACAATTTCGGCCGTCATGTGAAACGAATATATCAGCCGGTTTAACTGGGGTGCTGATTTGACCCCAATTCGTAGCGTAATGTCCGAGTTTGCGCGGGACTAATCCTACACTACTCGTTGCGGCTAATAGGTCTCTTGTGACTTGAGCGCCTATAGTATTCGTGATTGTGGCTAATTTGGTGGTTGGATTTATTTCAACTAATATGCCCGACCCTCCTGTTACATTTTGAACCGGTGCGTTATTGGAAATTGTGGCTACTTTGGTGGAAGCATTAATAGCAACACTTATATTTGAACCTGTGTTATCTATATTTTGAACCGGTGCGGTATTGGAAATTGTGGCTACTTTGGTGGAAGCATTAATAGCAACACTTATATTTGTTCCTGTGTTGTCTATATTTTGAACTGGGGCGGTATTGGTAATTGTGGCTGTGTTACTCGTGACGCTAACACTTATATTCGTTCCTGAGTTGGCTATATCTTGAACTGGTGCGGTATTGTTGATGGTGTAGTTCCCATTTGTAACCGACCTACCTATATTTGTTCCTGCTGTTATTTCCTTCACATTCCAGTTGCCGTTGCTCGCTCCTTCCAAACTCGTAATGCCGGTGATTGCGTTACCATTCATATTGATTGGCTGGCTGGCGGTTGCACCAGAGTTGAGAACATTCGCGAGGGTTGGCGTTGCTGTTACCGGCGCGATGCTGCTATGGAAGTGCGAGATGCTGCCTTCGTTGAAGTATAGCGTAATGGCGTGATTATTAAACCCGCCCGCCGGTTGGATAAAATATAGATCGGTGGAAAGCGTTGGTTGTGGGAATGCCGAGATATTATAGGGCGCATCAATCGCCATGTCGTATTCAATAAGCGTCGGGGTGTCGCTATACGGAGTTATTATCTTCGCATTAGTTCCATCATATAACATCGTGCGGAAGAGACCTGGTGTGTTAGCGCCGATACCAATAAGACTATACGCTCCGAGATCTGCGCCTCCTGCGCTGGTTTGCGAAATCGTGCCTGTGCCGCTCGTTATAAAAAGCACGAGACGAAGCGCCGTCTTTGCGCCTGTCGATGTTGTCTGGTTTATCTCTATCACATGGTCTAATTGCACAGATAGATTGTTGGTGGTGCTCGCTACTGATTGTCCTGCGCTCGTCATCGTCGCGAGAGTAACCCACCCGTTCAAAAAGTCATATCCTTCCACGCGATACAGCAACACCACCGGCCCAGATGTTACGACGACATTTATATTAGGAAACACGACACGCTGGAACTTGAGGTTATATAATCCCTTCGGCGTGGGGATCGGCGTTCCGTTTATTAATTGTGCCGCTGTGGTCGTGACCGGCGATGCATATGTTCGTTGATACAGAGTAGCCGAACCAACTGCGGTTGCCTGAAACCATAGACGCCCGTAGATTTGACCTGTTTGGTTATTTGAGTTCCACGAGAGATATTGGTTGAGTTGTTGCAGACCAGTCAGGACAGGATTGCTCGCCTCATCAAACACTTCGGTCGTATACTTGGCGATATAGTATGCGGTGTTGGCGGCGATTGCCTGTGTTATGGTGCGCTGGGCGTTGCCTGAATATGCTGCGCTCATTATTGTTTCGGTTGGTGTAGGGTTGGGGTTGGTTATGTTTGTCGGGACATTTATCATGTAGGTAATACCGCCCGACGACGCTCCGCCTGCGCCAACTTCCGCGCCGTTCCACATCAGTTTATTATCGGCATTCTTGTAAAGGCGAGCAGCTGTGTTGCCCGTGTAATTCCCGCTGATGACGAGCGAGGTTGCCGTCGCTTGGTTTGTGCTAATGCTGGTGCTACCAACTAAATTGATACCCGTGATAGTTCCGGGCGTGTTTATGCTGTCGGCGTTAATAACATTTAAGAGTTGTGTAAAATCCACTCCATTAAAAACGGCTTTTGCGACAACCATACCTTCTCGCGCGGTTTCGGGTTGTCCGGCCGCTCCGTTATACTGATTCACTTCCAACACATACGAGCCGTATGATGTCCCCTGAGCACCGCCCATATAAGTTCCAATTCTAACAAAGGCATCAGTTGGGCCATTGTTGATAGTTCCGGGTAAATGTAGTATCGATAAACCTTCGCCACCGGATCTTGTCCCACCCTTCGTCAGCCTGAGATCAATCCCACCTTTACAAGAATTAACGATAGTTATAGGTTTTTCGTTGGACGATGCTCCCTGATGGAGTAGAATGCCGTCGTTCCCCTTAATGCAAAGCACATTACATTTATCGTTCGCTTCGGTAAAAGCCCAATCAACATCAGTCGAAGTTATATTGTTATGACGAATAACTATATCGCCGTCGAATACTTGTGTGCGGTGATTACCGCTAAGTTGTGTGCAACTATAATCTGCTGCTGCGAGGAAAAATCCAATTCTCGGCTTGATAGCAACAACATCTTTATTTACAACATATAACTCTTCAAGCGTTACACTATTTCTCGTTTCAACATCACCGACCTTCGTATTAACGAATCCGCCCGCCATACACCAAACATCACTATACGCTATTTTGCTGCCCGTAACATATCCGAGAATATAACCAGGAATCCCAGCTTTCAGAAGCGCCGCAAGCGAAGTTATTGTTAAGGCGTTGCTTCGGGTCATATCTTCAAACCTCGCATCGCTCAAATACACATTACCACTAATACGGGTGCTGGTGTTTTGCTTTGTGGACGATTGCTGACCGATTTGTATTTGGGTTTGAGTTCCCGATGTTGTTAGTGCATCTATACAACCAATATTTACATGGTTGCCTCGCCCGCCTATATTGATTGCCGTCCCTGTTGATGAGTCGTCATATTGAGTGAAGCTTCCTATTCTTATTTGCTGTGTTGCTTTTAGTCTCATAGTGGAGCAGTCAATAGTAAATCGCCCGTGAGGGTGCGAATGTAATGTTTCGTTATCATCATAATCCTCACTATCAAAATCAGACTTGATTCTATACCCTATAAACTCTTCGTCCGGAGCGTTTTTCTGTTTCATTTCAATTATAGAAATGCCCTTATCCCCGCTCGCTGGGCCGACACTTGTAGTGTATGTGCTTGTTGTGAGATCGCCCGTGCCTGTAACCGACGCTTCGGTAATGAAGCGGGTCTTATTTTGTAGTGCGACGATAAGAGTTTTGAGTTGAGCATTTATGTTGTCGTTATTTACAATCCATTCGGTAGTGAGACCTGATGTATTTAAGTATTGTAAAATCAGCTTCAGCTCGTTAATCTGGTCGAGGTCAAAAGCATCTTCCAGAGTGAGTTCAAGTATG
>Ga0255086_1000208_pt1 | contig 21226 bp, 16 predicted proteins | sample Colum_Cont_RepC__FD_188438 | JGI IMG/M metagenome (GOLD analysis project Ga0255086, IMG submission 188438) | Freshwater microbial communities from Columbia River, Oregon, United States - Colum_Cont_RepC_8d | ecosystem: Environmental > Aquatic > Freshwater > River | place: USA: Oregon | collected... | reverse complement strand
GTGCCGACGGGAATGTGATCGAACGAGCGCATGGCGAATTCCTTGAATGGATGCGAGAAGGTTACGGGATAATGCCGCCATGCAATTTGAACTTTTGAAGACCGACGGCGCAGCCCGCCGCGGCCGCCTGCACCTGCAACACGGCGTGGTCGAGACCCCCATCTTTATGCCCGTGGGTACCTACGGCACGGTGAAGGCCATGACGCCGCCCGAGCTGCGCGAAGTGGGCAGCCAGATCATTCTGGGCAATACCTTTCACCTCTGGCTGCGGCCGGGTGAGCAGACGGTGAAGACGCTGGGCGGCCTGCACCGCTTCATGAACTGGGATGGCCCCATCCTCACCGACTCCGGGGGCTTTCAGGTGTGGAGCCTCTCGGCACTGCGCAAGCTCACGGAGCAGGGTGTGCACTTCGCCTCGCCCGTGAATGGTGACAAGGTGTTTCTCTCGCCCGAGAAATCGGTGCAGATCCAGCACGCGCTGGGCAGCGACATCGTCATGCAGTTCGACGAATGCACGCCGTACCCGGCCACGGTAGAGGAAGCACGCAAGAGCATGGAGCTTTCCGCCCGCTGGGCCGCGCGCTGCAAGACCGAGCATGCAGATAACCCCAATGCGCTATTTGGCATCGTGCAGGGCGGCATGCACGCCGAGCTGCGCCGCGAGTCGCTGCAACGCCTCACCGAAGTGGGTTTTCACGGCTACGCCGTAGGCGGCTTGAGTGTGGGTGAGCCAGAAGACGAGCGCCTGAAAGTGCTCGATGCCGTGGGCCCGGTGCTGCCGGCTGCGCACCCGCACTATTTGATGGGCGTGGGCACGCCGCGCGACATCGTGCAGGCGGTGGGGCGTGGCATCGATATGTTCGATTGCGTGATGCCAACGCGGAACGCCCGCAATGGTCACCTATTTACCAGCGAGGGTGTCATCAAGATCCGCAACGCGCGGCACAAGGACGACCCTGGTGCACTCGACCCGCGTTGCAGCTGCTCGACGTGCGCCAACTACTCGCGCGCCTATCTGCATCACCTCGATCGCTGCAACGAGATTCTCGGCAGCCGCCTCAACACCCTGCACAACCTGCACTACTACCTCGACCTGATGCGGCGCATTCGTGAGTCCATCGAGCAGGGGGTGTTCGCGCAGTTCTCGAAGGATTTTCTGGACAGCCCCGAAGGCGCGCCGGCGAAGTCCAAAATGCAGGATGCCGCTAGAAATATCGTTTGATCGAGAGTCCCCAGCGGTGCTCCAGTTGCTTCTCGTCCCTGAGTTGCGAATAGTCAACGACAAAGAGCAGCGTGTTGCCTACCGCCTTTGTCTGTATCCATGACAGCTCATAGACCGGTTCGTCTCGCCCCATCTGGTTCAGCATTGCACGGACGCGCAGCAGGGACTTCATGCGCCACACTTCTTCAATGACAGCGCCAAACTCAGGCTCAGCATAGAAGTAGCCGCCACCTTCGACCCAGCCAAGGCCACCACCCGCCATCCCGTACAAAATGGCATCACGGGAGAGGCGGGCGGTGAGACCGATGCCGCCGCTGATGTTGGCCGCTGTGCGGGCGCGGAGCTGAGCGTCGTAATGCGGCTCGACTCCAAAGCGCACCCGGCCCGTAAAGCCGCTCGTGAGGGCATTGACGGGCGAAAGAGAGGTCATGGCATACATCTGCAGCTCTTGCAGCTTGATCTGTGCCCGCTGCGGATCAAGCGTGGCAGTAACATCGCCGAGCTGCAAAGCGCTCTCGGCGAAAGACTGACGATTGCTGTCCTCCAGGCGGTGCGAGGCGGCGAGGAATCCAAGCTGCAGCAGCGTGGTACCGGCCTGTTGCAACAGGCCGGCGCGCCATTGGCTGTCCTGCGGCCGGCGCAGCGGGCTTTTGTACTGGCTCAGGTCGATTCGCTGGTGCGGAAACTCTGCCTGGAGCTGTTCGCGCGCCGCCGCCCCAGCGCGCTCGGCCACGCCCGCATCGAGCTTGCCGGCCGCAGCGGCATAGCCTGTCCAGGCGCTGGAGAACTCCAGTGCAAGGTAGTGCTGCTGCGGTGAGATTTCAGGACCCGGCATCAGTTTGGTGCCCTGCACGACAGCCTCCCTGGCCTGGGTGATGAGCTTTGCCGGTAGTTGCTGCGAGAGGGCTTCGGATAGCCAGCGGTCAGAGGGTAACGCCTCAACCGCACCGAGCAAGGGGCTTTCTTGCAAGGCACGCACGACATCTAGCGGCGTAGTCCAGAGACCGTCGTCTTTCAGCAGCCCCGGATCAGCGATGGCGAGCAGGTAGCGGGTCAGAGTGGCGCAGTTGTAGCGGTGAAAGTAATAGCTGAGCTGGGCATAGCGGAGCTCCCACAGATGCAGACGGATCAGATGGCGCTGCGCCGGCGACAGAACGAGGGGGTACTCCCAAAGATTCCGTTGTTCGTGTTGACGGTAGAAGGCCTCTTTCTCGCGGTAGGGTGAAAGGGTGTAGTAGCCGGGTTTCCCTGTCACCAGACTCTCGAACAGAATGCGTGGCACGTTGATGCCACTGATTTCGGTGAAGTAGGACACCGCATGGGTGGCTGGCCGGCCATCCGGCCCCGAGCCTGACAAGCGCAGCAGCACATGCCCCATCATGCTGGAGGGGCTGGTGAGATTTTCGGAGGCAAAGATGAGGTCAATGCGCTCAGCGGGCGCCTTGGCGAAAAACTCAGCTATCGCTGGACAGATGCTCACAGGGTCGTGCGCATCCGTCACTTCGAGCATGACGACCAGCCAGCTATACCGTGCAGGAAAGCGGCAGATTGCTGCCTGCTGCTCATGCACGCTACCTGAAAAAAATAGATTCAGGGTTGCTTCAAGCTCCCGCGCGGCTGTGTAGTGTGGCCGGCTCAGGATGAATCGGGGATCCTTTATCAGCGAGGACTCCTCCCTCTGGTGCAGTAATGCTTTCCAGACCGGATGTGCCGACAGTTGATGCTCATCGGCCTGTTTGCTGAGCTTTTCTAGATCGCCACCGCGCGCTGTAGTGGCGATGGCCAGCAGAAAAAAGCCCAGACAAAGTAAAAGGGGAGTGCCTTTGGCACTCCCCTGGGTCAAGCAGATCATTCGCTACTGGCAGGAAATGACGACGCTTTCGTCATAGCGCCACATATCCTCGCTGGCGAAGTCGGTGGTAGAGCCAAATACACCACCGCTGATGATGTTGATGAAAAACTTGGTGTCCACGGATTTGTTCAGCGCAGTTTGATTCGCGCAGCCAGTCGTACTGGTGAAAATCACCTTGTCCTTGTCTTCACGCTTCACCGAGACGATGCCTGGGCCATTGAACGGGGTGCCATCGATCGTGCCCTGAATGGCCTTGCCATTGGAGCTGCTGACATTGATGTTCTGGGTATCTTCATTGAGGATGGTGGCGCAGCCGCTCAGCACAAACGCGGCGGTAATCGCTAGGGTAATAACTGATTTCATGGATTCCCTTTTGGTTGTTGTTGCATGTGTTTGCAGTGTCGAATGACGCCGCGAATTGCAGCCGATGGTGACTGCATATTCATAGTCAATCACTGTCCTCACAATCGCGTCAAATGAGGCGTGGTGCTTGGGCAAAATGCAGTCAACCCCCACCGCTCATCCTGCCGCCAACACTTCGGTAGCCGCACGCTGACCAGAGCGCAGAGCGCCATCAAAATAGCCGTTCCATACCTCGGCGGTTTCGGTGCCAGCCCAGTGCAGCCGGCCAATCGGCGCACGCAGCGCCGGGCCATAGTCGAGCCACACGCCAGGGGGGAAGTAGCCCGCATAGCAGCCACGGCTGAACTCCTCCTCACTCCAGCTCTGCTCGATGTATTCGAGAGGACTGGCAGCGCCCTCGCCGTAGTAGCGCACGAAGCTGTCGATGGTGCCCTGTCGGCGTTGCTCCAGTGTTTGCGTAAATGCCCTGCGACCATCCTCGCCTTCGATGAAGCCCATCATCACGCCAATGTGTCCATCGGGCGGTGAGTTATCGAAGGTGATCTTCACCGGCCCGGTGTCGCTGGTGGCCTGGCCGTTGAGCCCGGCCTCTCGCCAGAAGGGGGTGGGGTAGACGCATTGCACCTTGATCACGGTGCCCATTGGCACCCGCTGGGTGAGCTGGTCGCGCAGGCCGCCGAGTGCGGGGGTATAGCGCAGGCGCCCCGTCAGCGTGGGGGGCAGCGCGAGGATGGCCCGCTGGGCGCGTACGCTGAAGCCCGCGCCCGACACCGTGACACCCTGGGCATCGTGCGCGACATCACGCACCACTCGATTGAAGCGGATGCGATCGGCTAGCGGTCTGGCCATTTCGATGCAGATGCGCTGGCTGCCGCCGACGATGCGCGAGTCCTGCGCGCCGCCGGCGGTGTTGATGAGGTTGTCGAGCGTGCCGGCGCTGTGGATGTAGAACAGCACATGCAGCAGCGAGAGATCGCGCGGCTGCGCTGACCAGACAGACTCCACGGCAAGCTGCAGCAGGCTCTTGCCGCCGGGGGTGAACATGTTGCTGTCCATCCAGCTTTGAAAAGTCTGACTGTCCCAGGCCACGGCATTGGCCGCTGTCCAAGGGGCATCCAGCGGCACCTCCAGTGCCATGCCGTTGAGGGTCTGGATGGTCGCGGCGGCCTCGGCCGCACCCACCGGGTCGGTGGGCGGGATGCGGTTGAGGCCTAAGTTGAGCGGGTCGGCGGGAAAGATCGCGCCGTATTCCTGCGTCATGCCGTTGCGATAGTCCAGAAAATTGCCGTCGTTGAAGGTCTTGAAGGTTTCAAGACCCAGCTCGTCGATCAGTGCTAGCACCACGTCCTGTGTCGGGCCCACCCATTGGCCGCCAATTTCCACCACGGTGCCAGGGCTGGCCCCTGTTGCGGTGAGGGTCTGGTTGAGGGTGCGGCCGCCCACGCGGTCGCGGGCTTCCAGCACCAGCACCTGCTTGCCTGCGGCGGTGAGCTGGCGTGCGGCCATCAGGCCCGCCAAGCCCGCGCCGATCACGACGACTTCGGCGGTCTCGCTCACGGTGCTGTCGCCTGCGGCATTGGCGGCCGGCAGCAGTGATTCACCGCAGGCCGCGAGCGCAGCCCCGGCGCCCACGCCGACCATGCCGGTGAGCAGCTGGCGCCGCGAGAGGGTGGGATCGGTCGGTTTTCTCATGGGATTTTCACCATGTCCGCCCAGATGAGGGCGATCAGGTCGTAGGTCGGATTAGCGCAGCGTAATCCGACGTTTTGTGTTGATGCCATGCCTCTCGGAAGTCGGATTACGCTGCGCTAATCCGACCTACGCGGGCTGTGACTACTCATTTGTGAGCCATAGAAGCGAACAGCGCTACAAACCATAACGGCCAGAAAATGACGAGCGCCAAACGGACTAAACGCAACTGGGTATGTAGCCGCTTTAGACGAGATTGAGAGGGGGCTTTGTCAGCAAGTCGTGAACATAGGTCAAGAACTGCAAAGTCATTTGATGAGTCTCTCGCGTGTGTGCGCGACTGCTTGCCTAGGGCCTTTTCTGCTTCAACGGGGAAGAAGTGAAACAACTCTGTTGTTGCTTTAGATATGAGCCATCTACCAACTATCACTGTAGCTGCACACACGACGAATAGTGGGACAAGATAGGAAGGATTCACTTTTGCGCCCTAACGCCAGTTAGGCGTCAAAACCACCGCCTATCACCGGGTAATCGCCGAAGGTCACAGCAGCTTCTCGATGTCCTTGGCAATGTCTTCCGGCTTGTCCATCGAGCCATAGCGCTTCACCACCTTGCCGTCCTTGCCGATCAGGAACTTGGTGAAGTTCCACTTGATGCCCTCAGTGCCCAAGAGACCGGTGGCTTCGCTCTTGAGGTGCTGATAGAGCGGGTGGGCGTCGTCGCCGTTGACCTTGATCTTGGCGAACATGGGGAAACTCACGTCGTAGGTCAGTGAGCAGAACTGCATGATCTCTGCTTCGTTGCCCGGCTCCTGATGGCCGAACTGGTCGCAGGGGAAGCCGAGCACGGCAAAGCCCTTGTCCGAATACTGCTTGTGGATGGCTTCAAGACCCTTGTACTGCGGTGTGAAGCCGCACTTGCTGGCAACGTTGACGACGAGCGTCACCTTGCCCGCGTAGTCCTTGAGTGATTGCTCGCTGCCGCTGATGGTCTTGGCGGAAAAATCGTAGGCGGTGGTCATGGGGTGCTCCTCTTGAGATGGTGTTCTTGATCCATCGCGGGCCTTGCCCGCGATGGGCTGTGGCGCTATGCGGCCAACTGTGCAGCAGGCAGCGACATGAAATCGCCAGAGCCACTCTTCACGGTGTCGCACAGCGGGCCGACCTGCGTGAGCAGCTTGCTGGCGAAGAACTTGGCGGTGGTGAGTTTCGCGGCCTTGAAATTGGCGTCGTCTGAAACGCTTGCCGCCTGCGCCATGCGCAGCCAGTTGTAGCCGAGATACACCAGCGCAAAGGCGCGGGCATAGTCGCAGCAGCCGAAGCTGGCTTCTTCCGGCTGGCTGCGGAAGGTGTCGTAGATCCACTGTGTGGCGGCTTCGAGATCAGCCAGTGCCTTTTTCAAGGGTGCAGCGATGAAGGCGTATTCCGCTCCGGCATTGCTGGCTGCACCTGCCACCAGCGCAAAGAAGCGCTTGGCTGCACGGCCGTCGTTGAGGAACAGCTTGCGGCGCACCAGATCCATCGCCTGAATGCCGTTGGTGCCTTCGTAGAGACAGAGAATTTTTGAGTCGCGCAAAATCTGCTCGACACCATGCTCACGGATGAAGCCGTGGCCGCCGTAGACCTGGATGGCCATGCTGCCCAGTTCCACCGCCATGTCGGTGCAGTAGCCCTTGACCAGCGGGGTGTTCAGTTCCACCCAGTCGTTGGCTTCTTCGCGCACAGTGGCGTCTTCGTGGTGGTGCGCCATGTCCACATACATGCCGGTTTCGTAGGTGAGCACGCGTGCACCTTCGGTGACGGCTTTCATGGTCAGCAACATACGGCGCACGTCGGGGTGATCGGCGATGGTCGGTTGGCCATTGAAGGTCTTGCCCTGCTTGCGGTCGAGCGCGTAGCGGATGGCGTTCTGGGTGGCGAGCTCGCACTGGCCCAGACCCTGCACGCCGACCAGAATGCGCGCGAGGTTCATCATCACGAACATGTTCTGGATGCCTTCACCCGGATTGCCGACCATGGTGCCAACGGCGCCATCGAAGTTCATCACGCAGGTGCAGCTGCCGTGGATTCCCATCTTGTGTTCGATGGCGGCACAGGTGACGGAGTTGCGCGCGCCCAGCGAGCCATCGGCGTTCACCATGAACTTGGGCACCACGAAGGTGGAGAGGCCCTTCACGCCGCCGGGTGCGCCCTCGACGCGCGCGAGCACGAAGTGGACGATGTTGGGTGTGCAGTCGTGCTCGCCCGAGGTGATGAAGATCTTGCTGCCCTCGAGCTTGAAGGTGCCGTCGGGCTGGGGGATGGCCTTGGTCTTCACCGCACCTAGATCAGAGCCGGCCTGCGGCTCGGTGAGGCACATGGTACCGGCCCACTCACCCGCGCCGAGCTTGGGCAGGTAGGTGTTCTTCTGCGCCTCGTTGCCGTTGGCGAGGATGGCCTCGAAGCAGCCGGTGGTGAGGCCAGGGAAGAGCGCGAAGCCGACGTTGGCCGAGCAGGCCATTTCCTCGACGACCTTCGCCATCGTGTAGGGCAGGCCCAGGCCGCCGTAATCGCTGGTGTTGGGCAGGCCGACATAGCCGTTGGCGGCGTATTTCTGGAAGGCTTCCTTGAAACCATCCGGCAGTGTGACGCTGCCGTCGGCGTGGCGTTTGCAGCCCTGGGCGTCGCCGGGCGCGCTAAGAGGAAACAGCTCCTTCTCGCAGAACTTGGCGGCGGTTTCGATCATCTCAGCGAACACCTCGGGAGTGGCGTCGGCGAAAGCTGGGATGGTTTCGGAGAGTCGGCCCACCTTGAGCACGTCGTTGAGGACGAAATTGATCTCGCGCAGGGGGGCGTTGTAGCTGGCCATGAGGGGGCTCCAGAGAGAGGTGAGAAAATGTGTGCGCGGAGTATACGGGCGCAAGCCTCCTGCACAGAGCGCATTTTCTGACTGCTGTCGGCGAATCGGGACTGACAGCGTTGTCTGACTCGGATAGGCTTGTGGAAAATAACAGTCGCCGTTTTAGGCGAAACCACACTTGAGAGGATTCAGTCGATGCGTGATCCAGTGAGCAGCATGTTTGGGCGGTCCTTGGCAGTCAGCTTGCTGAGCCTAGCCTTGTCAGGCCCAGCCCTTGCGAAAGTCAGCGTCGAGGAAGCAGGGAAGCTGAAAACAACCCTGACCCCGGTGGGTGGCGAGCGCGCTGCAAATAAAGACGGCAGCATCCCCAAATGGGAGGGCGGACTGACGAAGGCGCCCGCCTGTTTCAAGCCGGATGGTTGGTACTGCGACCCTTTTGTGACCGACAAGCCAAAGTTCACCATCACCAAGGCCAACCTGGATCAGTACAAAGGGAGCCTGACCGACGGTCAACGCGCGCTCTTCGCCAAGTATGGCGATAGCTACAAGATGCACGTCTACCAGACTCGTCGTACTGGGGCGTTCCCCCAGTTTGTCTACGACGCTACGGCCAAGAACGCAGTGACTGCCGAGTCTGGCAACGGCGGTGAAGCACTGAATGGTGCTGTGGTGGGCATTCCGTTCCCCATCCCCAAGACTGGCAATGAGCCAATCTGGAACCACAAGTTCCGTTACCGCGGCGTCGGTATTGACCGCTGGAACGTGCAGGCGGCAGTTACGACCGGCGGTGATGCCAACATCACGAAGATTCGCGAACAGGTGAAGTTTCTCTACGACACCAAGGGCATTACGCCCGAGCAGCTCAACAATGTCGGCATCTATTTCATGCAGACGGTGACTGCGCCGCCTCGCCTGGCCGGCACCATTACGCTGGTTCACGAGACCATGGATCAGGTTAAGGAGCCGCGTCGTGCCTGGCAGTACAACCCCGGCCAGCGCCGCCTGCGCCGCGCACCGAACGTGGGTTATGACAATCCGGGCACGGGTGCCGATGGCCTGCGCACCAACGACCAGACCGATACCTTCAACGGAGCGACCGACCGCTACACCTGGAAGATTGTTGGCAAGAAGGACATGTATATCCCCTACAACTCGTATGCGCTGCACAGCGACAAGCTTAAATACAAGGACATCATCAAGAAAAACCACATCAACCAAGAGCTGTCACGTTACGAACTGCATCGTGTCTGGGTGGTCGAGGCCAACGTGAAGGCCGGCACGACGCACATCTACAAGAAGCGCATGTTCTACATCGATGAAGACACGTGGCAGATTGTGGCAGTCGACAATTACGACTCTCGCCTGACTCTCTGGCGGGTGCAGGAGTCGCACTCTGTCATGCAGTACGACAAGCCTTTTGCCAATCCGGTGCTGGAGTCGGTGTATGACCTCCAGTCGGGGCGCTATCTCGTGCAGGCGATGAACAACGAGGAAAGCGAGAACACCGAAAAAGACTACGAGGTGGCGTTTTTCGACCCATCAAACGTGTCAAAGCAGGCTTCCAAGTAAGAGTGCTGCTGCGGGGAGGGCAGGGACTGCCCTCATGCGAAATGATCAGGGTTAGTGTGCAGGAGGCGCACTAACCAACAGCCGCACATAACAATCGTTAGGAGAAAATATGAAACGCACCCTGCTGATGGCACTGGCACTTGCCTTGTCGAGCCTGAGTTTTAGTGTCACTGCCAAGGTCTCACAGGCCGAAGCCGAGAAACTGAAGAAAGAGTTGACACCCGTCGGAGCCGAGCGGGCTGGCAACAAGGACGGCAGTATTCCGAAATGGGAGGGGGGGCTTACCAAGCCACCTGCCTGCTACAAGGGGCCAGGTACTCGACTCTGCGATCCGTTCCCTGATGATAAACCCCAGTTCACGATCACTAAGTCCAATGTAGATCAGCACAAGAGCAAGCTGACGGATGGTCAGAAGGCTCTGTTCGCCAAGTTCGGCGAGACCTACAAGATGAACGTGTACCAGACCCGTCGCACAGGCGCATTTCCCAAGTTTGTTTACGACGCGACCTACAAGAATGCGCTCAATGCAGAGATCGCCAATGGTGGCGAGACGGTAGTCAACGCCATTCTGGGTATCCCTTATCCGATCCCGAAGTCGGGCAATGAAGTGATGTGGAACCACAAGCTGCGCTATCGCGGCGTCGGTGCTGATCGCTGGAATATCCAGGCTGCCGTCACCACTGGCGGTGACTTCAATCTCGTCAAGATCCGCGAGCAGATCAAGTTCCCCTACGATTCGAAAACGGCGACGCCTGCCGATCTCAATAACGTCAGCATCTACTTCCTGCAGTCGGTGACTTCCCCGCCTCGTCTGGCCGGCACTATTACGCTGGTGCACGAGACCATGGATCAGGTGAAGGAGCCGCGTCGTGCCTGGCAGTACAACCCCGGTCAGCGTCGTCTGCGCCGCGCACCGAACGTGGGTTATGACAATCCGGGCACCGGCTCCGATGGACTGCGCACCAATGACCAGTTCGATATGTTCAACGGCGCAACTGATCGCTACACCTGGAAGCTGATTGGCAAGAAGGAGATGTATGTCCCCTACAACGCCTATGCCCTGCACTCTGACAAGCTCAGGTACAAGGATTTCGTTACCAAGAACCACATCAACCCTGAGCACCCGCGTTATGAGTTGCATCGGGTGTGGGTGGTCGAGGCCAATATCAAGGCGGGTACCACGCACATCTATCAGCGTCGCTTGTTTTATGTCGATGAAGATACCTGGCAGATCGTGCTGGCCGACAACTATGATTCGCGCGGCACTCTGTGGCGTGTGCAGGAGGGGCATCTGATCAATGTCTATGACGGCCCCAGGGATCTTCTTGCTCCGGGTTCGGCACTCGAGACGGTCTATGACCTGATCTCTGGCCGCTATCTGACGCTGGCTATGAACAACGAAGAGCCGGAAACCCTGGAGCGGGATTATCCGGTGGATTTCTTTGATCCATCCAACGTTTCCAAGCAGGCGACCAAGTAACTATTTCGACTCGTGTATGCCCCGCATGAAATCGGGGCTGCACAGACACGGACAGGAGAAAGAGGAACATGAAGAAACAAAGACCGCAGTTGGCGGCAATGGCGACAATAGGGCTGGTGGTGGCAATGGCTGCTTCTGGTACGGCCCAGGCGATTGAATTTGATTTGGCTGGCACACCGATCAAGATCGACAATCTCGCCACGGTCGGTGCATTGTTTCGTATGCAGGATCGTGACCCTGCTTTGGTCGGCAAGAGCTCTCAAGCTCGACTCCTGGGGCTTGCCGGTCCTTGCGTGCAGCGCACAGGCGATGATGGCGTGTCAGGCCCCGACCTTGGAGGTGACAATACTTTCAGTGGTGATACCTGCTCGGGCACACGCACTCGTCCGGCTACGAATCTGCCCAATCCTCCGAATGCCAATGCAGTGAATTCCAATGCTGTGTTCTTGCAGGCACCGGGTGCACTGACGCCAAATGGTGATGATGGCAACCTCAATTTCGATAAGTACGACATTGCTTACGCCACAGCGAAACTGACTTCTGACATCTCTTTTAACGTCAATGATTTCAATTTCTTCGCCCGCACGGTGGGTTACTTCGACGGGATTTATTCCAGCTTTGAGGAGAGTCATCCGGATACCACACTGCGCCCTAAGCGGACAGCCTATGGTGCGCGTGATCGAAGCGGCGCGAGGTTTCAGGCACTGGACTATTTCGTGAGCCGTCAGTTCGAGCTGGGTGATCGTCAGTTCAACCTCAAGGTTGGCAATCAGGTGCTGAACTGGGGCGAGAGTGCCTTTTTGCTCACCAATTCGCTTAACAGTATCAACCCGCCTGATCAGTCCCGTTTGCGTATTCCGGGCTTTGACGTTAAGGAGCTGTCACGGCCTGTTGGCATGGTGTTGCTGGAAGGAGACGTGATCGAGGGCGTGAGCGCACAAGCCTTCTATCAGTACGACTGGAAGCCGATTGTTGTTGATCCCGTGGGCAGCTTCTTTTCTGTCTCCGACACTTTGGGTGAAGGTGGCGAGATCGCCATGCTGTCGTTTGCGAAGGCCCCTGAGGATCCGGATCAGCTATATCAACCGAGGCTCAACTCGCAGGATCCACTCTACATTCTCAACTCCACTTCCAGCCGCACACTGCTGCGTGACTATGAGCTAGAGAGGCAATACAAGCCCAGCGAGGGCGGCCAGTTCGGCGCTTCAGCCAAAATCTTTCTGGAGAATCTGAACAACGGCACCGAGATTGGCCTTTACTTTGCCAACTACCATGCCCGTGTCCCCTCCGTGAGCGCCATTGCGACGCAGGCCACGTGCATCCCTGCGGGTACCAACAATCTCAGCAATCCAGCCCAGCTGGTTGCGTTTGCAGCGGCTTGCGATGCAGGTGACCCGGCCGCTCTAGTGGCACTGGCCCAGGCTCCCGGCGCACAGTTGCCTTTGGGGGGCGAGGCGTTGCCGCTGGATACCGGCAAGGTGTTTGTCGAGTATCCGGAAAACATCAAGATGTATGGCTTCTCGTTCAACACTACAGTGGGTGACTTCGCAGTCTCTGGTGAATACGCCTACCGGCCTAACCTGCCGATTCAGGTGCACACCACTGATCTCGTGTTCGCGCTGTTGCAGCCCGGATTTCCTGATCAGGACATCACTGTCGTGCCGGGTACCGTATTGCCGGGCCGCCGCACGGCCGTGCCAGATTTCATCAGCCAGTTCCGCAATCCGGGTTGCGCGCCCAACTGTGTGCAGCCGGGCCAGTACATCCGCGGCTATGAGCAGATGGCCATTGGTCAGGGCGAGTTGATTCTGCTCAAGACCATTGGTGGCGATAACCCGCTCGGCGCTTCGCAGATTACGCTGTTACTTGAATCTGGCTTTACCCATCTGCCCAATTACCCGGATCTCTCTGAGTTTCAGTCCAACGGAGCCGGTACTGATACCCATATCTCGGCTGGCATTGGCGGCTCACTGGGTATCAATCCGATTGATATCCGCACAACGGCGTCTGATGAGTCCTCACACAAGTGTGATGCCGCAACGCCAAGCCAGAATCAGACGCAGGCGCAAGCCACTGCAGCTTGTTACACGCTCCTGCAAAACCCCATCTCGCAGGCTGCTGTGGATATCAAGGCCTACGGCACACCGTTGTCTTATGGTTACCGTCTGGTCACGTTGGCCCGTTATGACAGCGCCTTCTTCGGTGCCAACGTCGAGTTTCTCAATGCCTTATTTCATGACGTGAAGGGCGTGGGCCCGGGTCTGGGTCAGAACTTCGTCGAGGGACGCAAGCAGATCCTCTCCGGCGTGCGCGTGGACTACTTGTCCCGCTTCATTGGTGAGGTGCGCTACACCTGGTTCACTGGCGGCGGTCTGCGTGACCAGACGCGTGATCGCGATAATGTTTTTGTCTTTCTGGGGTACCAGTTCTAGACATTCGTGTTGATGGCAAGCGCGCCGGATTGGCTTCCGTATAATCCGGCGCACTTTTATCTGATGGATTGAAACCGTGCTGCTCGATTTCCTGATTGCCCCTGCTTACGCCCAAGCCGCGCCTGCCGCCAGCCCAGGTCTGTTGGAGGCCTTCTGGCCGCTGATGGTGATGGTGCCACTGTTCTATTTTCTGCTGATCCGTCCGCAGATGAAGCGTCAGAAAGAAGCACGCCAGATGACTGAGAGCCTCGCCAAGGGCGATGAGATCGTCACCGCTGGCGGTATTGCCGGCCGTATCGTCTCGCTCGGCGAGGTTTATCTCACGGTAGACCTTGCAGACAACGTGCTGATCAAGGTCGAGAAATCAGCGATTGCAAAAGTGCTCCCTAAAGGCACTCTCAAGCAACTTTGAATCATCCGTCGGGCCGCGCTGTGCGGCCCGCATTGCACCTGATAACCCATGCAACCCTATCCGCTCTGGAAGACGTTGACGCTCGTCTTCGTCACCTTGTTGGGCCTGTTGTACGCACTGCCGAATATCTATGGCCAGGCGCCTGCGGTGCAGGTCAGTACTATCTCGGGTGATGGCTTGCCTGCGAATTTTTCCGAGATTGCCAAGGCGGCCTTGACCAAAGCGCAGCTAGAAGCCGAGACCTCGCATGCTGAAAGCCAGCGCTGGGTATTGCGCTTTTCCAAGCCTGAAGATCAGCTGCGAGCCGCCGATACACTGAAACGTGCTTTGGGAAGCAGCTACATCGTGGCTTTAGCGACCGATGCCAAGACGCCAGCTTGGCTGCTCGCGATGGGGGCAAAGCCAATGTCGTTAGGCTTGGATCTCCGTGGCGGCGTGCATTTCCTTTTGGAAGTTGACATCGCAGATGCGAAGAAAGCTGCAGCGCAGCGTTATGTCACCGACCTGCCAAATTTCCTGCGCAAGGAGAGCATCCGTTACACGGGGCGGCGCCAAGAGGGGGAGGCCACGGTTCTGGATTTTGCGGATGCGACGACTCGTGAAGCTGCTCGCAAGGCGATCACCAGGGAGTTTCCGGAACTCCTGCTCGATGTGCCTACTGAAGCCAGCACATTAACGGCTAGGCTGTCGGAAGTTGAAGTCAAGCGTATCGTCGATTTTGCAGTGGGACAAAACCTCACCACTCTTCGCAATCGTGTCAATCAGCTTGGTGTCGCGGAACCCCTCGTGCAAAGGCAGGGTGTCAATCGCATTGTCGTGCAGTTGCCAGCTGTGCAAGATACCACCCGCGTTAAGGATTTGTTGGGTGCTACTGCAACGCTTGAGTACCGTGCTGTTGAAGATTCAGGCCCTGCTGCCGAAAGTGCGGCTGCAAGTGGCATAGTGCCGCCGGGTGCTGACTTGTTCTACACGCGTGATGGCAATCGTCCGGTGCTGCTCAAGAAGGACATTATCGCAGCTGGGGTCAATCTGATTGATGCCACTGCTACAGTCGATGAAAACGGCGGGCCTGCAGTCTCTGTGAAGCTTGATGGCCCGGGCGGAAAACGCATGTTCGCCTTTACCGAAAAAAGTGTGGGCAAGCCCATGGCTGTGTTGTTCAAGGAAACCGTCGTCACCACGAATTACAGTGCTGATGGCGTGCCGCTGCGCGAGAAGCGCAATGTGGAAGAGATCATCTCCATTGCCACTATCCAAGGGGTGTTTGGTAATCAGTTCCGCACCACCGGCCTAGAGGGCAAGGAGGCGCAGAATCTTTCCGTGCTATTGAAGGCAGGCGCACTGGCAGCGCCAGTCGAGATTGTCGAAGAGCGCACGGTTGGCCCTAGCTTGGGGGCAGACAATATCCAGAAAGGCTTTACAGCAGCGCTGCTGGGTCTTGGATTGGTCAGCCTGTTTATGCTGATCTACTACAAGATGTTTGGTCTCTTTGCCATCGCTGCCTTGGTCTTGAACCTGGTACTGGTGGTTGCAGTGCTCTCACTGCTCGGAGCGGCACTGACGGTGCCTGGCATTGCCGGCATTGTGTTGCATATGGGCATCGCGGTTGATGCCAACGTTCTAATTTACGAGCGTATTCGCGAGGAATTACGCAATGGTGTAAAGCCACACGAGGCGATCCAGCATGGTTACGACCGTGCCTTCCTCACCATCGCAGATGCCAATGTCACGGTGCTTATCGGTACAGTAATGTTATTCGCACTCGGTGCTGGCCCTGTAAAGGGTTTTGCCATCACACTGGCCATCGGCATTCTCACCTCTCAGTTCACTGCCATCGTGGGCTCACGGGCGCTGGCACAGCTGGCTTTCGGGCGCAAAATGCGCATGAAAGACCTCCCGATTTGGTAAACACGCATGAAAATGTTCTCCGGGGTACCTAAGATCAACTTCATGGCCCAGCGAAAGACCGGGCTTTGGGTTTCAACGATCGCCACCGTCGTCTCAATTCTGCTGGTGCTTTTCCGCGGCCTGAATTTTGGTATTGACTTTACAGGTGGCGTGTTGGTCGAGGTGCACTATCCTCAGGCAGTTGAGCTGGATGCCGTTCGTACTGACCTGGCCAAGATCGATTACGAGAATCCAGTGGTGCAGTTTTTCGGCACCAGTGAAGATGTGCTGATTCGGCTGCCGCCTGCCGAAGAGACCAATTCAGCGAAGGTAAGCACGGCCATTATTGATGCCTTGAAAACCAGTGAGCCGAAGGTCGAGCTGCGTCGTATCGAGTTTGTTGGACCACAGGTAGGCGACGAGTTGACTCGTGATGGCTCGCTGGCACTGTTGCTGGCCTTTATCGGCATCATGGTTTACATCGCACTGCGCTTCGAGTGGAAATTTTCGGTCGGCGCGGTTGCAGCACTTATTCACGACGCCATCATGGTGCTGGGCTTTTTGTCACTGACCCAGATCGAATTTGATCTGACCACCGTCGCCGCGATCCTGGCGCTGATTGGGTACTCCAACAACGAGACCATTGTGATTTTCGACCGAGTGCGTGAGAACTTGCTGGGTCTGCGTCGTATGGAGATACTTGAAGTGGTCAACCTGTCAGTAAATCAGACCTTATTGCGGTCAGTCATTACTCACCTGACGACTTTGCTGGTGCTTAGCTCATTGCTGCTGGTGGGTGGAAAAAGCGTGCACAGCTTTGCCTCTGCGCTGTTTGTTGGCGTCGTTGTCGCGACCTACTCATCTATCTATGTCTCGACCGGCCTCGCTGTGGTGCTCGGTATTTCACGCGAAGATTTGCTTCCCCCGGAAAAGACCGAGGTTGATGAACTGCCGTAATGAGCAGGCATAAAAATGGGCCGCGATGTGGCCCTTTTTTATACGCGTAGCCCTTATCCGGAGGTAGCTGACTGCGGCATGTAAGTGCCGAGAGTGTCTTTGAGCGTGCTAATTAGCTTGTTGTTGCTGGCTAGGATGTGACCATGTGTCAGTGGTTCGCCGACAGAAAGCCCAGAGACCACGCCACCCGCTTCCTGCACCAGCACAATGCCCGCAGCGATGTCCCACGGCTTCAGGCTTAGCTCAAAAAAGCCATCCAGCCGTCCGGAGGCCACGTAGGCAAGATCAAGAGCAGCAGATCCGGCACGTCGTACGCCGGCAGTGTTCTCCGCTACGCGACGAAGCATGGGCAGATAGCTGTCTAGCATTGCAGGGTTGCGAATCGGCAGTCCTGTGCCAATCAGTGAGTCCTCAAGCTCCTTGACCTTGCTAACGCGGATGCGCTTGTTGTTGAGCGTGGTGCCGCTGCCGCGACTAGCTACGTAGAGATCCTGCGTCGCCGGCGCATAGACCACACCGTGCTCAAGACGCCCCCGCACTTCGACGCCGATGGACACGGCAAAGTGGGGCAAGGCATGCAAAAAATTGGTGGTGCCATCTAGAGGATCGATGATCCAGCGCACTTCATCGTCCGTACCCGACGCGCCGCCCTCCTCGCCAAGGATGGCGTGATGCGGGTAGTGCTTGCGGATGATCTTGACGATCTCGGCTTCGGCACCACGATCCACTTGCGTCACGAAGTCGCTCAAGCCCTTGCGCTCGATCTTCAGCGCGTCCGTGCGATCAAAGTTGCGCATGATGAAGTTGCCGGCAGCACGCGCTGCGAGCAAGCCGACGTTGGCAAGAGGTTCCACGGGCAAGGCCTTGAAAGAGCAAGGCTTTAGAATATCACGCTATGTCACGAAACCCTGTCACCAATCCCGCCGTGCGCTTCGACGAACTGTTCGATCCGCGCCTCGCCAACCTCCGCATCGTGCTGAGTCGCACGCAGAATCCCGGCAACATCGGCGCAGCTGCGCGCGCGATGATGACGATGGGTGTGCGCGATCTGGCCCTAGTCAATCCTGAACGTTATCCCCACCCCCAGGCCCGTGCTCAGGCAAGTGGTGCGCTCAATGTGCTGGAGGAAGCCCCGGTGGTGGCGACCCTCGAAGAGGCAGTGAGCGATTGTGCCTGGGTGGTGGGCACCTCCGCCCGTGCGCGTCATCTGGGCGACGAACCGCTGACGCCAGAAGCCTTTGCGGAGAAGGCGAGGGTGATCAGTATGACTGGCAAAGTTGCGCTGGTATTCGGCTACGAGCAGAGCGGGCTGACCAACGAGGAACTCGATCGCTGCAATGCCGTGGTGGCTATCCCCACCAATCCTGGCTACAGCTCGCTCAATCTCGCTCAAGCCGTGCAGGTGATGTGCTACGTGCTGCGCCGTACGGCGATTGCTGAAGTGCCGCGTGTCTCGATGAAAAGTGATAACCCGATCTACCAGCCGCCGACGGCCGAGCAGACCGAGTTGTTCTACGAACATCTTGAACGCACCCTGCTCAGTACGGGGTTTCTTGATCCCAAGAATCCACTGGTGGCAATGCGACGCCTGCGCACCTTGTTCAACCGCGCCCAGCCGGACTTGAATGAGCTGAACATGCTTCGTGGCCTGCTGACGACGGTTGAAAAGCCCAAGCGCCGCGGCATCATCGCTGAAGGCAATGAGGACTAAGCATGTTCGCCAGACTCAGTGAGGACATCCGCAACATCCGCGCCCGGGACCCCGCCGCCCGCTCGGTGCTGGAGGTGCTGACCTGCTACCCAGGCCTGCATGCGGTCTGGGGCCATCGGGTCTCGCGCTGGCTGTGGACACATGGGCTGAAGTGGCTGGCCCGCCTCAACTCGCACATTGCGCGGGGTCTCACCGGCATCGAGATTCATCCGGGTGCGGTGATCGGCAGGCGTTTGTTCATCGACCACGGCATGGGTGTGGTCATTGGTGAAACTGCCGAGATCGGCGATGACTGCACCATCTACCAAGGCGTCACACTTGGGGGAACCAGCCTTGACAAGGGCGTCAAACGCCATCCCACGCTCGCCAAGGGGGTGGTGGTAGGTGGCGGCGCTAAGGTGCTGGGCAGCTTTACGGTCGGTGAGGGTGCCCGCATTGGCAGCAATGCGGTAGTCGTCAAAGCGGTGCCGGCCGGTGCCACGGCGGTCGGAATCCCGGCGCGCATCATCACCGACATCGGCGAGGCGGCCACGCACGGGTTCGATGCCTATGGCATCACCAGGGATATGCCAGATCCGGTTGCCAATGCCATCCGCGCGCTGCTGGGCCATGTGCAGGCGCTGCAAGCCGAAGTGCAGGCGCTCAAGGCCGGGCCAGATACCTTCATCGAACCGATTGGGTCTAACAAAAAAATCGAGCTTGGAGATGACTGCGGGGACTTCGGCTCGAAGTCCGGCTAGATGCCCGCCTACCTCGACCACAACGCCACCACGCCGCTTGATCCGCGCGTGCTCGACGTGATGCTGCCGTATCTGAAGGGGCCGTATGGCAATCCCTCAAGCCTGCACCGCTTTGGCCGCGCGGCGCGCGATGGCGTCGAGCGTGCCCGCGCGCAGGTGGCGGCACTCGTGGGTGCGCAGCCGCAGGAGGTGATCTGGACCAGCGGCGGTACAGAGGCCAACAATCTGGCATTGAAAGGTCTCTGCACGGGCGTGCTACAGGCGCGTGTGCTCTACGGCGCCACCGAGCACCCGGCCGTGATGGAGGCTGCCGAAGGCCTCAAGATCCTGGGCCACGCCGTTGAGAAGATTGCGGTGATGGTCGATGGCTGCATCGACTGGCCTGCCTTCACCCAACAGTGCGCCATCGGTCCGGTGCGAGTGGCGAGCCTGATGCGCGCCAACAACGAAACTGGCGTACTGCAAGACACCGCTCGCTCTGCCCGCCTCGTGCATGGCGCCGGCGGCTGGCTGCATGTGGATGCTACGCAAGCCGCAGGCAAGCTGCCGCTCTCGATGACCGAATGTGCTGCGGATTTGCTCACACTCAGCAGCCACAAGCTCTACGGTCCGAAAGGGATTGGTGCCTTGGTGGTGAAAGCTGAAGTTGATCTGACCCCACTGCTGCATGGCGGCGCGCAAGAGCGCGGCTTGCGCGGCGGCACCGAGAACCTGCCCGCTATCGTCGGTTTTGGTGCGGCGGCTGAACTCGCATTACTCGAGCGTGAGGAACACACCGCGCATGTGCTTGCCCTGCATCAGCAACTCGAAAGCGGCTTGAGCCAGATGCGTGCGGTGACGATCTTCGGCAGCCATGCTGAACGCCTCGCCAATACCACGCAGTTTGCCCTCTCTGGCTGGGATGGTGAAGCCTTGCTGATGAATCTGGATCGCAAGGGCTTTGCTGTCAGTAGTGGATCCGCCTGTGCCAGCGGCAGTGGCGAGCCCAGCCATGTTCTGCTGGCAATGGGGGTTGATCCAGTGATGGCGAAAGGGGCAGTGCGTGTGAGCTTCGGTAGGGGAAATACCGCAGAAGAAGTGCAGCAATTTCTCGTCGCTCTGGCTGGCTTTGCAGGGCAGGTCGCGTGATCTATCTCGACTACGCGGCCACCACGCCATTGGCGCCCGAGGTATTGGCTGCCATGCAGCCCTATTTCACCGATGTATTCGCCAACCCGGCCAGTGACCATGTCCCTGGCCGGGCTGCTAAAAAGGCGGTGGAGGCCGCGCGGGGGCAAGTCGCAGCACTGATTGGCGCGAGTGCTGAAGAAATCATCTGGACCAGTGGAGCGACCGAAGCGAACAACCTCGCAATCAAGGGGGCTATCGAGTTTCGAGGGCTGGACAAGACCCACCTCATCACCAGCAAGACCGAGCACAAGTGCGTGCTCGATACTTGTCGATATCTGGAGTCGCAGCACGGTGCGCGCGGCTTGCGCGTTACTTATCTCAAGCCGGGTGCCGATGGCTGCGTGACCGCAGAGCAGGTGATGGATGCCCTGACGCCGCAGACCGTACTGGTGTCGCTCATGTGGGTGAGCAACGAGCTTGGCACCATCAACGAAGTGGAAAAGCTCGCGCCCTTGTTGCGCGAACGCGGCGTGTTGCTGCATGTCGATGCGGTGCAGGCGGCCGGCAAGCTGGCGATTGATCTGGCGACGACGCCGATCGATCTGCTCTCGCTCAGCGCCCACAAGATTTATGGCCCCAAGGGCATCGGTGCGCTGTTCGTGCGCAAGCGGCCACGTGCGCGCGTGTCTCCGCAACTGCATGGCGGTGGGCATGAGCAGGGCATGCGCAGCGGCACGCTCGCACCCCATCAATGTATCGGCATGGGCGCTGCGTTTGCACTCGCGGCCACGCAGCTTGTAGACGATGCTGCGCGCATCGGCGCGCTGCGCGACCGTCTTTGGACGCGCCTGCAAGCCCTGCCGCGTGTGCAGCGCAACGGCACGGGCGCCGTCGCGCCCCACGTGCTCAACGTGAGTTTCGAGGGCGTTGAGGGCGAAGCCCTGCGGGCGATGCTGCCCTCGCT
>Ga0255086_1000207_pt1 | contig 21297 bp, 19 predicted proteins | sample Colum_Cont_RepC__FD_188438 | JGI IMG/M metagenome (GOLD analysis project Ga0255086, IMG submission 188438) | Freshwater microbial communities from Columbia River, Oregon, United States - Colum_Cont_RepC_8d | ecosystem: Environmental > Aquatic > Freshwater > River | place: USA: Oregon | collected... | reverse complement strand
GGAATGGGATATGGAATTAATGAATGAGTTCTCCTTGTTTAACAAGGACTTTAGCTGGGGTGACGAGGCAGCCTGCAAAGGTATGCCGACCGACATGTTCTTTCCAGAGCGTGGCAACAGCAGCTCAGAAAGAAAAACAATCAAAGAGTTATGTGGAGGTTGCAAAGTCCAGCAGCAATGCCTAGATTTTGCAATCGACAACCTCATTACCTACGGTATTTGGGGTGGCATGACATTGAATGAAAGACGTAGATATAAAGCGAGGGTTGAGTGGGCGAAGAAATCATCATGACAGACGAGATGTTAATTAGTGTGTCAAAGTTTCTACGTCGCGCATTCGTTGGCAAACTAGAAGAAGATGAGCTTGTCAATTGTGTATCAATAATTGAGAACGAGATAACGAAAAGGAGGATTGATGCTGCCAGAAAACATAGATCGATTCGTTGATAGGTTGTGTGCGCTGTACCCCAACAAGCAGGTAGCACGCAACACAATCAAGTCTGGCTGGAGAGTGGACAAACAACTCTTGGCTGCATCGGTGCACATGTGTCGCAGGGTTATTGATATTGTGGAAAGAGACGGAGAGTTTCCATCACTACATAGAATCAAAACGTTACTGAAAGACATGAGACCCAATGACCAGATCACCACATGTACGGTTTGTAACGGGTCGGGTTGGGGTGAAAGATACACAGCACTATCGGAGACTGGGAAGGAATACACATACGTCAAGCCATGCACATGCAGGGAAGGGATAACACATGAAACGTCATTGGAATTGCAGCACTTGTAACAATCAGATAGTTACCTATGTAGAGTTATCTGAACCACCAACGTGCTCGAACCGTCATTCAATTAAACAAATGGAAGAGAAGGGAAAACGAAATGAACATTCCGAAGTTCCAAACTGAGGACTTAGAAGTAATGGAGAACCTGTTAGTTGAGTTGTTAGTGGCTGCACTTAGGGCACCTAACCATATCCGTGGTCCGATAACCGACTTGGCTATTGGCATATCAAATTATTTACCGATAGAAGCGGTAGAACGCAGCAAAGAGTACTCTTTGTACAGAGCTAAGCAAGGAGAACAACGTGGAGTTTGAAGAGCAGGTAGATAACATTTTGCGTGAGGCGTACGAGAGCATCGTACAAGAAGGACTAGAGCAAGAGCTTGACGACTTCAAAAAGGTAGAAGATTTCTTTGCATCCAAGGGATCAATTGATGATTCATCAAGCGAGATTTGGTACATGAGTAAGTCTAATGACCCAGACATGGATCTAGTTAATCCAGAAGATGCTTTTGATGATGAGGCCGAAGCTTTAGCTATCAAATACAAAGGAACCTACGGAGATCTATTCGTGGCGTTGCAGGATTCGGACATGATCCAAGAATGCAAGGCAGACAAATGCGTGGGTATCATCACCCGATCAGAAGCATGGGCATCCAAGACCGCAATTGCTTCAAAGAAACAAGCATCAGAGTGTGACGACAAAGTAACTATGTACATTACAACTCTCACAACTCCACGTGGTGTGCATGTCATCATCCGAAACGGTGATGAAGTAAATTGCGCAACCTATCCTAAATCTAAAATCAAAACAGGAGAGAATGATTTGATCGACGCATTGTTCAATGCGTGCTTTCATTGGTGACCGCTACCAATAACGCTGCTACCAGCAACGGTTGCTACCAACAACGGGCTTGACCTGCGCAAGCGCGCGCGTGCGTGCGCCTGCACGGGCGAGCGCGCGCGTTCTTTCTACTGCGAAAAATTGCCCCCGATTTGCGACGGCTCGCTGCGGTGCTAGCATTGACCCGACGCAATTTTTCTATTGCGTTTAACTTAAAAAAACAAAGGGAGATAACGCTATGGACATAGAGCAAGTGCTACACGCCATTACAAGAATTCAGGCCGAGAGATTGGTTAAATCAACTAAAAGTTTTAACGATGAGTTGGTCTATAACCAAGTAGAACTGCCTTTGATTAAAGAAATTAAACGGGTTATCCGTGAAAGATTTGAGAGTGTAGAACTCTCAAAGTAATAAGCAATATAAACAACAACAACAAAACAAAAGGGAGAATAAAATGCTAGAAGGACAGGAAGCAACACAAACTCAAGGCTTTAATAGCCCTTGGGAGAGAGCAAGTTTTGCTCTTGAGAATAACTTAGGGCGAGTATTGCTCTATGGCGCACCAGGAACAGGTAAGACATACTTCGCTATGAATTACCACACTAACCCCGATAACGCTTATCGGTTAGTTTGCACAGAGGAAATGACTGATGCAGACTTAATCGGTATGTATAAGCCGACATTGGTTAATGGCTCTAAGGAACTTATGTTCCACGAGGGCGTTGCTATTAAGGCTTGGCGAACAGGTGGTCGCTTGGTTGTTGATGAAATTAACAGAGTCAATGGCGATATTGAGAGTCGCCTTATGTCTCTTATCGACACTCACGCTAGTTCCTCTTGGCAGAACCCCGATACAGGCGAAACAATTAAGCCAGCACAAGGCTTTAGCGTTGTAGCCACTATGAACGGTGAGCCTGAGGACTTAGGGCGCGCTATCCAAGACCGTTTGGTTGTGCAGTTAGAGATAACTGAACCACACCCTGACGCTATTGCTAGTCTGCCTGAATACCTTAGGGACTTAGCGTTCTCTGTGGTATCAAGAACCACACAGTCAGACCGTTACTCGTTAAGAAACTTCGTGGAGTTTGCCCAACTCTATGAAAAGACTAACGACTTGCACAAGTCAGTTGATGTCTGCTTACCCCGTATAGCAGAGCAAATCATTGACAGCATTAGTCTTCAGAAAGTAGAGGCACAGTAATGGAAGGCGACAAAATAACTTTATGGATAGACCATCTCATAGTTATTGTTATGGTCTGCGTCTTTATCGGCTATCAAGTTGGTGCGTTTATACACACTCTTGATGAACGAGAGAGAGAACGAGAGAACCGTTATTGGGCCAAGCGCAAGTCAATGCGTAATCACCCAACTTACAAAGGGAGAATACAATGACAACTAAGCACAACACCGTAGCCCCTGAAGCATTGGGGCAACGACCAGAGTTAGACCATAACCGTTACGAGTCAGGTGGCACGCCATTGGACTTTGACGGGGTGAGCGTTAGTTTCGGAACACCTAGGAAGTCTCATAGTTATCAAGCCCCTACGGGCGACGGTCTAACAAGCCGTCGCCTTAGGCGTTTTGCTTTGACGCTTAGCAGGTTTCAGTTACCTAACAGCAAGCAACTTGCAAAGCGTTGGAAAGTAAAGCCAAGCAGCGTTAAATACGCCGAGCAGATATTTGCTATCAACGCATACAAGGAAGCATTTAATGACGACCCAACTATAGGCACTATGTCTACAGATGTGTTGGCAACAATGCTTAGCGAGCCAAGCCCCAATAGCGAGTTGTTTGGTAAAGCCATAAGTTATTCAAATACGGAAGCGTTTGACAACTTACTGCTTGAGATAGGCAACGAAGAAGTTCGGGACTTGTTGGTTAATTTTAACAATCACCTGAAAAGTATCTACGGCACAGGCAGTTGGCGTTGGCGAGAAGTTAAAGATATTAACTCGCCAAATGACTTTCGCCGTCGCCGTGCTAGAACTTCTTATCGGGACTTGGCTAGAGAGATTGACAGACTCTCAATGCTTGGCGAGAAGCACATTAAAGACCAAGAGAAACAAGAGAAGCAACCAGGTGAGTCTTACGAGTATGGCAAAGGCAAGGAATATACAGACGGTTCAGATAGGTGGTATCCGTTGTATGTCTCTAAGCCTGAGTTGCCATTAACTCATACAGGCAAACTCGGTAGGAAAGTTATGTATACAGATACAGGCAGAGCGATTAAGAATATCGGTCGCTTGTTCTCTGACCCTGAAGAACGGATATTTACTCGCAAGACTAGAGCGTTAGGGGCAGTTGTTGTTATTGACTGTTCGGGTTCTATGTCGTTATGCGAAGGCGATATCGACGAGATGATTAAAGTCTCGGCAGGTGCTACAGTGCTTTGCTACTCGTCAGACTCTGCACCAAGCCACGATAACCCCAATGCTTATGTCGTTGCCCGTAAGGGTCGCAGGATACGCAAGTTGCCATACTTTCACGGTGGTAACGGTTGCGACGCACCAGCGTTGATGTATGGCATTAAGGTTCTTAGAGAGAGTTCTCGTCAGCCAGTCATTTGGATTAGCGACGAGATGGTTACAGGTATGGGAGATAGTGGTGGTATGTCTCTAAGAGAAGAAACAAACAGAATAAAACAGCGTTATGGCGTTATTGTTTGCCGTAATGCTTACTCAGCAGTAAAAACACTTAAAAAACTACAAGGAAAGGGATAGAACAATGGAAAATCAAGACAATGAGTTAATGGCAGAACTAGAAAACATAGTCGCCATTGAAAGCAAGCGTATTGCCGAACCAACAGACGCACAATCTGAAGGCTTGGCGATATTTAAGAACCTGATAACTGCTATGGAAGAAGACAATCCACTTGTTGGGACTCAGGTTTATTCAATCAAAGCCGTAGAACCCGACGAAGCAAAGGAAGCACTAGCAGATGGTGCAGGCAGGTTAATCAGTAATGGGTTCAGCAAAGAAGAAAACGAAGAAGCAACACAGGCAGGAAGGGTGGAACTGATAGCAGATAGTGTGCCAGTCAGTAAAATCCGTCAGTTCTTGGGCGACCTAGAGACTGCGTTGGTGCTTAGCCAATGGAAAGAGCCACAAGGCTTACTTGCTAGGGCTAAGCGTAAAGGCGAGTTGGTTCAGGCTATGGCGTTGGGCAATATCCTTATATTCCAAAAGGTCTTGGCAAGTGGGGACACTATCACCAAGTCTTGGGACACTAACGAGGAGATAGCACCAGAGCCAGACGAGTTCGATAACAAGTGGGACTTTGATTTTCTTAAGAACACTTACACACACTTGAGTCTGCCCAATATGCTTAAAGCGCAAAGCCCAGTTATGTATGAGCATATTCTCGGTATGATTAAGAAAAGTATCGCCAAGCAAGTCCTTAACGACGAGAGACCACCAAACCTAGAAGGAGACTTCGGTGATGGGTCTAGTGATGATGACTGATTAAGTTCTAAACAAAAGGAAGGAGAGTGAGGTATATGAAATAGTGGATAGGTTATTAACCCTAATTGTGTTTATTGTTGCTTGGTTACTAATCAGTAACCGTTAGGGTTATTAAGCCCCTTAGGGACTTTAATCCCTTGTGTCCTTAAGGGGCTATACCCTACTGCTACCACTACCAACACCGTCTAGGTCTAGCGTAAAGACCAACGGCATACGGCAGGGAGTAGGGGTGGGGTGCTACTACTAATCGGCGAGATTGCAGCCGATTTGCAAGACGGTTGAAACGGTGATAGCGTGGTTTGTGTTGGCAATCAGGCCAACACTAAACAAGGGAGATAGTCATTACTACCAACCAATACAAGTTAGGGTCTTGGGGCATAGTCTCAGGCTCTAAGAAAGATAAGAATGCCGTCTATGGAATTAAAGTCTGGGACGGTCAGGGAACAGCCAAGAAAGGCGAGATAGTTAGAGTGATGAATTGGAAGGGTCAAGAGTCCCTAGTGGCTCTAGGCGTTAAGGTCAAGTCAGTCTCAAAGACTGTAGAGACCAACGGATATACGCTCTACGCTCTAGCCAATAAGGCTTAGGCTCTAGGCTCGGTAAGCCCTTAGGCAACTAGGGGTTTGCCGAGCCTATCCCACCCCCCAGGGGGGGTAATACCCGTCCTGTATATGTGTGGATTTGTTACATTTTCTGTGGTGAACGGCGCTAGTTTGTGTGTATACCGTACACATACGCTAGTTAACTGTCACGAATCAACCTAGAGCTGTCAGCTCCCCCCACGGTTCGCATCCTTTATAGAGCAGGTCGCCGTAGCCAAGCTATTTAGCCGACACCTTAGTTGATGATGTATCGTTCATCACGTCGCTTCTCCCAGTCATAGGAGATCTACCCCAGTTACCTGGTGTTCAATGCCCCGCTCTGTGCGAATAGAGTACGGCCCGTGCGTTTAGTCGGTTGTGAGTCCTGCCACTCTAGCACCATGGTGTACACTTAACAACATGATGAAACCAAAAAATAAAAATTTTTATGGCTCTCTTGCTGAATACAAGGAAAGCGAAACTGAAGCCCTTAATGCTGACGCTCGACGCAAGACCGTGGAAGGAATCAAGTACGTGATGGAAGAACAAGTGAAAGCTATGAACATGCGTGCATCGTTTGATCCGTATACTTCTTTTGAACCACAGGTAGAGAAGCGTCTTGCAGAGAACGCCAAGTTTTTGTATGAGCAGCGCAATGCTTTGACCAAACCTGAATCAGTAAAGGTGACTGGTAAAAAGAAGAAGAAGTAATGGCTGCACGTCGACGCAAAATTAATTACATGGGTTCATTAGCTGACTTTAAACAGTCAATAAATGATTCACAGGTTGAAGGCGGCGGTGGCGCTGCAAGTATCATGGGTGGCGGAGTAGTTCCTGGCAGCTATGGTTCTGGTCGCCCAGACACAAGTTTTATTAATGAGCAGCCTGGGGAGTCAACTCGATACCCTAGTCCAAAAACGCCGAAACCCGCGGACAGATATCCTGATGCGTTACCCCCAGGTCGACTTCCACGAAAACCTGTAGACAGATATCCTGAAGCCACTCCAGCCAAACCTGTTGTGCCAAACAAACCCAAGAAACCTAAAAAACGTAACTTTGGTCCTAGTGGTGGGAGTCAAGCTACAGGAATAAATTAATGTCCCAAGGTAGAAGGGCAATCTCGGCTGAAGATCGAGCCCTATTCTGGCAAGCCCTACAGTCTGGCGTATCCACAAAAGAAGCTGCACGTATCTCTGGTGTTTGCTACAACACGGCAGTCAAGTGGCGATCCAAAGCAAAAGAAACAGAAGCCAAACTTGAGTTAGAGCAAGTCAAGTTAGCTAAGCCAGGTGGTGGCAGAGGGTCCGTTGAAAAAGACAGACTGGAGATGGTTAATATGCCACCCGTCATTCCAGCTGGCAGACTATCCGAAAGAGCCCAACGTGGCTTGGAAGACTTTGATTATTTCCGTACCGTCTATCTTGGTCGCGTCCCGTCACCGTGGCAGGTAGATGCTGCATACAAGATCGTTGAAATGCTGGAACATCCAGACAAACAGTTCATGGTTCTCAACTGCCCACCAGGTGTAGGTAAATCAACCCTGTTCCACGACGTAGCTGTTTGGTGTATCGTACGCAACCGAGCAATCCGTGTGATGATCGGATCCATCTCTCAAACGCTTGCAAAGATGTATTCACGCCGTATCCGTGAAACCTTGGAGCGCACATCCCCACTTATCCCAGACCCAGAGATGGTTGCCAAAGGATTAGCTATCAACGCAGAAGGTTGCTTGTCTTTGGACTATGGGCGTTTCAGACCCAACCATGTTGGTGCCCTATGGCGTGCAGAAGAATTCGTAGTAGAACAGCAGGGAGCTGGTGGTCTAGACAACAAAGAACCAACGGTAAGTGCATACGGTATCGAATCAGAGTTCATTGGACACCGTGCCGACCTTTGTTTGTTTGACGACGTGGCATCACCAGAGAACGCTAAAGAATCTGTTGCTCGTGACAAACTTATTGAACGTTGGGACTCAATGGCAGAAGCCCGTGTTGATCCAGGTGGCATGCTTGCCGTTATCGGTCAACGTCTTGGACCACTTGACCTATACGCGCATTGTCTTGGTAAGGTTGCTTACGACGCAGACGACTATGACGGATCAGATGTAACTGATGTATCCGAAGAAGTAGAACCAGTTAAAACCTATAAGTATCATCACTTAATCTACAAGGCTTACTATGAAGAACTAGATGATGGTCCTAAGTCTCGTAGACAAGACGCACCTGCATGGCCTGTTGGTCCGTTGCTGGAACCATTTCGTCTTTCATGGAAAGATCTTTCTTATGTTCGACACAGTTCGCCATCAAAGTTTGAAGTTGTATATCAACAAAAGGATATGGCGGAAGATAACTACTTAATTAATCGCACGTGGGCGACTGGTGGTCTGGGTCCAGATGGCGTACTGTATCCAGGTTGCATCGACAATGACCGACAAGCAGGATATGTTCCCGAGGGTTTGGTCCCACCAGTTATTTCTATTGCATCAGTTGACCCGTCACCCACAATGTTTTGGGCTTTGCAATGGTGGCTTTACCAGCCGTCAACCAATCTCAGATACCTGATTGACGTAGAGCGGGTAAAGCTAACGGCAGAAGATCTACTGGGCTACAACACGCAGACCCGTGAGTTCGGTGGAATCATGGAGGAATGGCAGAACCGTTCAATGGCTTACGGTTACCCGATATCGCATTGGATCGTGGAAATCAACGCAGCGCAACGGTTTCTTTTGGCGCACGACTTTGTTCGCAAATGGCAAGCATTGCATGGGATCAACGTTGTGCCACACACAACAGCCCGCAACAAGTTTGACGAGAACCTTGGTGTTGAAGCTTTGCTGCCACCTCTGTGGAGATCAGGGCAGGTACGAATCCCAACTATGCGTGCTAATTGGAAGACTATGGCATTTGTAGACGAGATGACTTCTTGGACTAGAGATAAAAAGAACGGCACCGACTTGGTAATGGCACATTGGTTTGCCGAACTACACATGCCCCAACTTCGCCCACTTCACGCTCCACCGAGGATGTGGCGTCCTTCTTGGATATAGTATGTGCTATTTTGTACATACAGGATTTGGAGACTAGATGGCAAAAAAACGTACCCCACAAGAACTAGAGCGGATTAGACAACGAAAAGAATTTGTTCAAGCAAATCCTGAACTAGATCCTGCAGAGGCGCGTAAACGATACTTTGTACAAACACGTGTACAAGAACTTGAGAAGTCTGGCGTTGAAGTAACCAAAGAACGCAGAGCTGCTCTTCGACAAAAGTTTGTTACGGGTGGTGTGCAACGTCAAGGTTTTTACACACCAACAGATGTAGCTAAGTTTACTGGCGGCAACAAAAACAACCCCAGCGCAACCCCAGCGCCTGTAGTCAAACAAACTGGTGGATACATGGACCCAACCAGGGGCAAAGATGTTGCTGGTTTCAAAGAAGGTCAAGTACAAAAAAGTACGAGCAAAGGTAAAATTATTAAAGCACCTCCAGCAGCTGCCCAAAAAGGTTGGGATGCTGAATATGGCGTAGAGCGATCAACTAGCAATTGGTATGAACGTAATGTTGCCAAACCATTGCAGCGCTATGGTGCAACCAATCCTGTTGGTGTTCCAGGTCAGGCTGCAAAAGACGTTGTGGTTGGTGCAAAAAATATTGTCAATGAAACCCTTGGGTCAATGGCAGCAACGTTTACAAACCCAACAATCAACGCAGTTGCTGGTTTGTTTGGAAAGAAACCAAAGTTGCGTGAAGCTGGAGTTGTTGAAGCTGCAATCACTACAGCTGGAACCATACTAGATATCGGTACTCTTGGTGGATCAAAACCAGTTACTACCGCTTTAACTAGGTCAGCACAAAAAGTAAGTCAATCTTTGCTTAAAAAGAATATGGTTGCTGCTGCCACAGTAGCTTCAAACGTAGCGAGAAAATCAAAAGCTGCAATAGAAGCAGCCGAGAATTTGCGTATGTTCCCGAAAGTAAAAGGTCTCGATAATTTAACAAGTCCTACCACTAAAGCCCCAAGCAAAACAAAAGTTCCTGGCGAAATTGGTGGAGTTAAATTTGTCAAAACAAAACCTCAACCTGAGTTTATTTCGGGCGGTCTTGATAGTACACCGACATTCAAGAATCCAGTAGGAACGAAAACTCCGCGACGTAAAAAAGTTACAATTACGGAAGTCTCAGGCGGGCCAGCCGTTTCTACAAAAACAGGCAAACCTGTTAAGGCTCGTAAACCAAAAGCTCAAACCGCTGAACCGTATGTTGCGCCACAAATGCAAGGCACACCTAATGCTGCATTACAGGCACAACTTCAAGCACAAGCTGATAACGCAATTGAACTTGGGCTGAAGAATGCCAGAGTTGTAGAAAATATTAAAACTGAGGTAGCTAAGAAAGCTGCACCAGTCAAGAAAGCTGCACCAGCCAAGAAATCTGCACCAGTCAAGAAGAGCGTTAAACTTACCCCAGAAGAACAGCCTTACACAGATAAAACTCCATCTCCTGCTGGGCAACAATTTAAATATCCGCCATCTCCGTGGGAAGTAAGAGCACAACGACTTGCTCAAGCAAGTCAAGCTCAAGCTCAAGTTCCAAAATCTTTAGCAGATGTTAAGAGCGCAGCTCCAGCACCAGTCGTAACTCCAAAAGCAAAACCTACATTCCGTACTGTATTCAAGGACCAAAAAGATTTTAATGAGTTCATGGCTTCTGGTGGAGAGGGTGTTGTTAAATCACAAACCCTTGGAGTTCAAGATACATTTATTAGAAACAACAGACAATTTATTGATGCAAACAAAAAAGCTAGCGCCCAAAGAGCATTGGCTTCAAAAGTAAGTGAAGCTAAACGAAAAGCTGAAGTTACGGCAATCAATGAAGCAAATGGTTTTGTACGAACGATTGTTCCAAAATCTCAACAAGCTTTGCGTCAACCAGTTAAGAAAGCTGCGCCAGTTAAAAAAGCTGCAGCTAAGAAAGCCGCACCAGCCAAGAAGGCTGCGGCTAAAAAAGCTGCTAAGAAATCTGGTGGCAAACAACCAACAGCATTGGCAAATTTGCTTAACGGTAGAAGGTAGCCATGCTTGCTGCTCAAGAGATCGTTGAGCTTTACAACCAACGAAAAAAAAATGATGGTCCAATCAAAGAACAGATGCGTCGCATCCGTGATCTTGCTAATGGCGACATTGTTGTTCCACTTAACGAACTAGATAGAAACTCCAAAACATCTGTAGCCAACCTGCTTGTACAGGGTTTGGATCAGATGTCGATGCGTGTTGCGTCAACAATGCCACAACCTTTCTTCCCTCCAACCAAAGAAGGTTCTGAACGTGCAAAGAATCAAGCACGTCAAAAGAAACAAGCAATGCTTGCTATCTGGGATCACAACAGAATGAACATGAAGTTGCGCCGTAGGGCTCGACATCTGTTGGCTTACTCAAATGCCCCAGTAGTTATCAAACCAAACTTCAAAACAATGATGCCTACTTGGACCGTGCGTAATCCACTTGATACGTATGCCGCCCCAGTAGAAGACACAGATGATCCACTACCTTACGATTGTATTTTTTCTTATCGCGTAACTGTTTCTTGGATGGTGCGTACATATGGAGAAAAGCTTGTTGGACAGCTTGGTCTTAAAGATCTAGAGATAGATAAAAAGTTTTTATTGCTTGAATATGTATCTCCAGAAGGAATCCAACTGTGTGCTGTAGGTAATGGCGATGAATCATATGAAGATGGCGTTCTGTATGGCGGTTTTAGTGCAGTAATGCTCGAACAAATCCCTAACCGTACTGGAATGCCATTGGTGGTTAACCCACGTCGCATTACCTTAGACCAACCACGTGGTCAGTTTGACGGCATACTTGGCATGTACTACACACGCGCAAGACTTCAAGCGCTAACAGAGATTGCTATTGAGCGTGGCATTTTCCCAGAGGAATACTTAGTTGCACGTTCAGGCGAAAACCCTGAGATCATTCAGGTAGCTGATGGCAAAATTGGTCAGCTCGGTGTTGTTAAAGGTGGAGACATCCAGCAATTACAGGTTAATCCTGGTTACAAGACAGACACGGCATTAGATCGTCTTGAGCGACAAGAACGTTTAGAAGGCGCTATCCCTGCAGAGTTTGGTGGTGAATCAGGTAGCAACATTCGTACGGGTCGACGTGGTGATGCTGTGCTTTCAGCAACTGTTGACTATCGCGTACAAGAAGCACAGTCAATCTTTGAGTCGTCAATGATTCAGGAGGATAAGATCGCTATCGCTATTGAGCGGGCATACTGGGGCGCTTTCCAAAAGTCGTTCTATATTCCAGGTCGCGCAGCAGCAGGCATGGCTATTTATGTCCCGAATCAACTTTGGAATAATGATTTCCATTACGTAACTTATTCAGCTGCAGGTTCGGATGTAAACGGATTGATCGTTGGTCTTGGACAGCGACTTGGTACTGGGTTGATGAGCAAAGAATCTGCACGAGAAGCAGACCCACTAATCTCCGACCCTGATCTAGAACATGATAGAATCGTTGCAGAAGGTGTTGAGTCGGCGTTACTTAGCTCTATTCAACAGCAAGCGGTAGATCCAAACGGTCCATACCAACCAGAGGATCTAGCTTATTTGACCCGTTTGGTCGTTGAACAGAACGTAACTCTGTATGAAGCTGTTAAGCGCACAGATCAACGTGCACGAGACAGGCAAGCAGCAATGGTGCCTCCTGGTTCTCCAGAGGCTATGCCAGGGTTAGCTATGCCAGGCATGGGTGCAGAAGCGCCAATGCAGCCACCTCCTGGACCACAAGGATTAGACGCACTACTAGCACAACTCGGAGGCTGAAATGGCAATACGGACAGACCTACAAAACAAGGCAAACGTTATTGGTAGCACTATGACCCCAAAAGTTGGACCAAGCAATCAGTACGGTGAAGTAAAGAAACTTATGGATGGACTTCAACAAGTCCCATCTGGACCTGCTGCTGGCGATCGAGCCGTTGCTGCACAACAACCAAGAGAGAAAATTGATTTGCTTGCGATGACTAATCGCCCTAATGAACCTATTACTGCTGGTGCCCCGTTTGGTCCAGGTATGGGTCCAGTACAAGCTGGTATCCGAATACCAAATCCACTTAATGATGCGGTAATGGAGTTGCGCAATATTGCACGTTTTGATTTAAATAGTGGACTGGGTGACCTACTTGACAAGTATGAGTCAAGTTAATGTCTTGGCAGAAAAATTTAGATAAACAAAGCAGGTCTGTTTTATTACAGCAAGCTGCAACGGAGCAAGAAGCTGCTGCCCGCAAACCAGTTGTTGACCCGCTAATAACGGAACGTATTTCTTATATCAACAATCGAGCACCATGGATCCCAGCTAATACTCAACTTTCGTTGGCTAAAAATTATGCAAGCAATGACGCTGTAGATAAAGCAGCAGAATTACATGCGCGCAACTTAAACGATAACCCAGATTCTGTGCAGGAATTGTATTCTCCAATAAGAAAATATTTGGTTAGCAACAAAGTTGGTGATGCAATTAAGGCTGTTAACGAGGGCAAGCCAGTTGATAGAAACTTTTTTGAAAGAAGTGTTGACAATCTTTACGGCACCTTAAAGCAAACAGCTCGTATTACTGGTGCACTTGGGGCTTCCATACCAGAAGCCCTACAAACTGTTTTCTCTCTTGGTCCCTTAGGGACCGAAGAGGGGGGGCAAAGAAGTTTTGAGATCAAAGACGCTTTGGAGTCTTTTAGTTTATTTCAACTATTGAATAACTGGGATGACCAAGGTGATGGTTTCTTCTTGTCAGAAGAACTGATGGCTCAACAATCTGAAGCTGCCCGCAGAATTCGAGGCACGATAAATGGTTCCGCATTCACTATCGGTAGAGGTGTTGCTGGAATCTTAAACATTCCAGAAAACTCTATGTGGCATACGGGTGTTTCTGGCTTTCTTGATTTCATGGTATCCATAGCTGCCCCTGATCCAAACAAGTATCTGTTCGGTGGGTTGAAAGCAGCTGGCTTAACAGTAAGAACATTGCCCGTTGTGTTTGGTGATGCAGAGAAGTTTACGGAAGCGCTTCAGTTTGCTAGAGGTGTTGTTCCAGTAATGACCAAGGCTGATGCTGGCACATACCGAAAAGCATTGGAGATTGAATCTGGTTTAATCAAATCCCTAGATGGTGTATCTCTTGACGCAAAAAAATGGGACAGGTTTATGAGCGTCAACCCAACAGCAGTTAAAGCCCTTAAGCAAATTGCAGAGGAATCAGACGAGCTTGCATTAGCTGAAAGATTTAATTGGAAGCTTACGCCAGAAATGATTCAACGTTTGGCAAGAGCCAAAACTGTAGACAAAGTAAAAGCAGAACTAATTGGCAACTACACAATTGGTGCTGGAAGCTTGAGCACAAGAATTCAAGATATTCAGCCATCAAAATTGCTTAGCCCAATTAAATATGGCATGCAGATTGGGCCACTAAAAAACTCAAGGTTGTTAACCCAACTATCAAGCGATCAGATAATAATTAATGGTGACGACGTTGACCGCATTAAAGCTATCGAAAGCATGGTCAACTCTCTAAAAACAGCTGGTGCTACCCGTGAGAGACTTTCCGAGTTCACAAAAGAAGCGCTTGACAAGTTCAAAGCTATATCTGCTTCAGACGATCAACGTGATGCGTACAAAACTTACGAGCTATATCTAAAAGAAACCTTGAACCTTAATGGGGTTAGGGATGAAACAATCAATCTTCTTTTCCAACGAGCACAGAAGCGTTCTCAAAAACTTCGCTCATACATGACTGACAGAATGGGCGTAGAAACAGACAACGGATTCATGAAGACGTACGGGGACATGCTCAAAAAGTATTTCCCTCCATCTGTATGGAACGAGTACATGGAGAAAGCAGCGGAATTAGGGAACGCAAACATGGCTTTTGCTCGTCCAATGCAGCTTTCGCAATTGTTTGATCGAGTTCAAACTCTTCCAGACCCAAGAGAATTACGAAGATTGACAAGTAACCCATTGTTTAGAGATGCCTTAAATACCATTGGCTTGCAAGGAAAAATTACGAAACCAATTTTTTCAAAACGCTCAAAAATAATGGTCAAAGAAATTGTGGACCAAGAACGTTATGACGAAATCACGGCCGAATTGGGCAAGTATCCTGCAAACGAAATAGCCGATGATGTAACAAGAAGAAAAGTGCGTGCTCTTGAGCAGGAGCAAGAACGACTTGTTACAAGGTATGCAAAAAGGGTTCATACTGGAGAACAAGCTGTATGGGTTGACATCCTCGACGGTGTACAAAACTTGATATGGAAACCATTAAACCTTGCAACTGTTGGTTACATTATGCGTAACTCAATTGATGCACAGTTGCGCATGGCATTAGGTGCTGGAACTGGGTTCTTAAATCATCCAGGTGAATACATTTCTCTTTTGATAGGCGAAACAAAAGCCGCCAACAAGCTTATTAAGCTTGCCAAAAAATATGACCTCTCAACAAAAGAGCGCTCTATTTTGGGCGAGCAATTGACCGTAAAGGGTCCTCAGTTGTTTGGAAAAGATAAAGAAAAAAACAACGAAGAGATTAGAGCAGCATGGAAAGAGTTGCGAGAAGAACATTCCGATCTACTGCAATTATCGCAAACAAAACAAGGTATGGGTATAACAAGTTTTGCACGACATTCTCGAAGCACAAAAGATTGGCGAACAGTCTCACGAGCTGACGGTAGAAGAATATATGCAGAAGCAGCTTTGGATTCTTTGCGTTTATCAAATAGTGACGAACTACAAAGAACGGCTGCTCGCGGTTTGCTTTTCAATAAAGCAGAAGATGAAATCCTTGACGAGTTGACGACTGTTGCCGACAAAGCTGAAAATTTTAGACAGATTGATGGTGCTTACAAACGTGGCATTCCTTTTGTTTCAAGACAAGGAGATGAGGTTAAGGGTCCAGGCAGATCACTAAGTGGTCTTCCTCCACAGGCACGACGCGAATGGCTGCGCTCTCACTCAAAAGACATCCCATACGCAAATGTTAAAAATACAACTGGCGAACTTGAGGATGTTCTTTTCATAGCAGCATTTGATCGCGTTCCACTTGAAACCAACATTACCCTTACCCCAAACGATTTCGTAATCAAACGTGCGGATCAAGATTTAAAGCCTGGGGTTTTTGTTAAGTTGAAAAAATCGGTAGACGAAAATGAAACAGACGCTGTTGTTATGGCTTTTGATGGGAAAAATGTTGTAGTCAGAAAAGTCCTAGATGGTTCGGCAACTGGTCAGGGGTCATTCAATTATCACCCAGACGCAATCAAATTAATTAATCGCATGCCAGTAACGGACGATCTCGGAATGCAACAAGGACTTCCTTTGCAGTTTCCAAAAGAAATGACAACCCCAAATACAAAAGAAGGAAGAGCGTGGTTGGCATCTACCCAGGAAAAGCTGGATGATTTTACCGATTTCTTTTTCTCTCAAATGTATGGACAGAAGTGGGCAAAGACGTTAGAGCGCAGCCCAGTTTTTAGAAAGTTTTACTATGACGAAATTGCCAATCACATTGACAAGCTTTCAGCAAGTGAAGCACAGGGGTTAATTACCAAGCTTAAACAGCAATCGGGTGGCGACATTGGTAAGTATATTGGCAGCAAAGAAACTGCGGCAAAACTACAGAAGGCAGCGGCAACACCTGGAAATGGAACCTTAACGGTAAAAGATTTAGATGATTACGCTCGTCTTGTAGGGGTTAGCAAAACTAAAGGTTTGCTTTACGACGCATCTTCAAGAAACAACCTTGAGGATTCTTTGCGAATCATCTTTCCGTTTATTGGTGCATGGCGAGAAATTATTGGGACCTATGCAGGACTTATCTTGGAAGACCCAACTCGTTTGACGAGAGGTGTGCGTTATGCGGGTAATCTTGGGCAGGCAGATCCAGATGGAGACGGTCGCGGATTCTGGTATCAGGACCCACAATCAAAACAAATGTTCTTTAAGTTCCCTATGTGGTTTGGGCTTCCAGTAGCACTCAAAGCAGCTGGTGTTGATTCCTTTTTTGAGGCACCAGTTTCTCAACTTAGTCAGGGTATGAGTTGGATCCCAGGTCTTGGACCGTTGGCTCAAATCCCAGCTTCTTTCCTGTTAAGAAACAAACCAGAAACAAGCAAGATCGTAGAAATTTTGTTGCCGTATGGTAAAGCTGGTATTTCAAAGGGTGAAATAGCGAGTCAAATAAATCCGTTGCCAGGGGTTGCAAACAAACTTATATCTTTGATGTACAGCTGGCATGACGAAAACAACAACACAGTAAACAATGCGTTTGCCACAACATTGAATGACGTAGCCAGAGCAAAGTATGCATCTGGTGATTACGACCTAAAAACCAAAGAAGGCTTTGCCAAACTTGAAAAAGACTCTTTGCGTGATGCTCGAATTATTACTGCTATAAGAATTGGTCAACAGTTCTTTGGACCAACTTCGCCGCAGGTTGGATATAAGGTAGAACTCAAGGACAAAGATATTTACGTTGATCAACTTGTTCAGGTGTTCAGCAAGATGCAGGAAGAAGATTACGAAACTGCTGTTACACGTTTTACTAAAGTTTTTGGAGAAGAAGCAGCGCTGTATGTTGGTTCTAAAACTGAAAGCTTGGTCAAGGGTCTTGAAGCAACTGGCGAGTTCGGAGAATGGGAACTTAAGAACCGAGACCTGATGGAAGACTATGAAGATCTTGCGGCTTACTTTGGCCCGACAGGTTCAGAGTTTAACCAAGATGTTTACAATCGACAGAAATCAGAGGGCAAACGAAGGTCGCTTAAACTGGACGAACTGGTTGAATTAGCACAGAATCGTATTGGTTCAGCTAAGTTCCGAGCAGCCCGCAAGATGTTCCCTGCTTTCCCATCAGAAGCACAAAGCGAAAAGCTGAGGGCTTACCGCACAAAACTGCACCAAGAGTATCCAGGCTTCCCCGAGGTAGCTGAATTCACCGTTGGTGAATTTGACAATCAATTGCTTTTGTTAAAGGAAATGGTCAGGGATCCACGTTTGGCAAACAACGAAGTAGCTCCATTGGTTGCTAGATATCTAAGCGCAAGAGAGTCTTTCTTAAGAGACAAGGACCTTAAGAGCTTTAATTCTAAAAAAGCCAAACCAGTAGCTGAGGCTTTGTATAGTTTTGGCAATCGCTTGGCTCAAGAAAACCCACAGTTTGATAGAATCTGGCAACGATTGCTCTCATCAGAGGTTGAAAAATAATGGTAACTCGCAATAAAGACGGTAAAAATTCACAACAAAACATTGATACCCTTATAGCTGAGGGTGATCCTGGCGTTACTGGCGCACAAGGTGAAGAAACTACTGTTCCTAAAAGAACTCCAATTGTTATTAACCCCAATAATCTAATAACCCAAAAGACTCTTCAGGAAGAAGCAGGAATTTATCCGCGTCCAAATATTGCGGGCATGGATTCAACTAGTTTGCCTGGTAAGCTTCCACAAACAGTTACAGTACAGCGTGGACCTGGTGGATCAAAGTGGTTTTACACAGGTGAAAAACTAGTTAACGAAGATGATGCCCCATCTAGACCGCAATATGATCCAAATTCTGAGATTGATTCAGAATTCTTTAAATTAAAAAATAACGAAGCGGAACGCAATCAATTCTTTAAAGCATTAGTTGCACTTGGTTATTACGGAGAGAACGGTAAGCCTAGCCCAGCAGCTTTATATGGAATTAGCTTAAGCGGTGCCGACACAACTGCAATAGGAAACTTTATGGTGACGGCAAATGATAGACGCCGCACAATGAAAGCATTGGTAAACCTGTGGACATCTGGTGATTTTGTTGGTCCACCATCAATGGGTACTGGCAGAACCGTATCTGTTGTTTCAAGAGAAGACGCAGCAAAACAAACTGGAGATGCGTTCTTTCAACTTCTTGGTAGGGCAGCAACCCCAGCAGAAGTAAAGATTGCAGTTCAAGCCATCCAAGATATGGACAGAAAGCGTCAACTATCTAACGTTGAAGATCCAACCACTCTTGGTGTTGCAGCTGAACAGCAAGCAATGAAGGCTGCACCTGGGGAGTTTGGTGCATACTCGGCAGGTAAAGCAATCAATCAGGTCTTCTCACTATTGGGTGGCGCATAATGGCAAAAGAAAAGAAAGAGCCAAAACAAGATTGGCGTAGTGCGTTTATTGCAAAGTTCCCACAGTTCGCAAAACTTGTTGACGGTGGACCAGGAGAACAAGAAGCTCGAGCCAAGTTTGGTGATGACTTAATTGATCTTATCCAAGACGTAGCCAAAAGACCTGATCAATACGAATTTACAACTCAGGCTGGTGTTGATGCTTTCAATGCAAAAGTTAAAGCAACCAAATACTACAACGAAACAGTTGAATCCGCCAAAGCATTTGATGCTCTGCTCGATGTAGATAAAGCCGACAAAATCAGGACCAATCGCATAACGATAGCTAGCGGTTATGGCGACCTTGGTTTAACAACCAAAGAACTAGACGACATCACATTAACGGCAACACGCCGTGGTCTTAATGGGCTTGCTTTGTCGCAATATGTGAACAGCGTTGTGGGTACTCGTGCCCGTGGCAAACAGGATTTGTTGGACAGCCTTGATGCGCAAGCGTTAAAGAAAGTAGCAATGGATTACGGGTACAACCCACCAGATTTAAACGAACAAATCCTTGCCTCAATTCAGGGCAAAGAATACAACGGAGAAATTGTTACCCTGGATACTCTTAAGAAAAAAGGTATGGCTTTGGCTAAAGCAGCACACTTTCAATTGGCTCCACAATTGGATGCTGGCTTAACTCTTGCTGAGATCTTTAGTTCTTACAAAGATACAGCTGCCAGGACACTAGAGCTATCTCCAGAATCTATTTCGTTTAATGATCCAAAGTTTAGAACGGCATTTGGTGGACCCAACACACCTCCACCTACGTTGGGTGAATGGGAAACCATGCTGCGCACGGACCCCAAGTACGGTTTTGAAAACACAAAGAAAGCAAAGCGTGATGCTATGACGCTAGCTACAACCATAGCTAAAACGTTTGGAGAGGTACTCTAATGTCAATGTCGGAAGAAGATCTTCGGGCGCTATCTGAAGCTCGTGGTCGTCAGGTAACTCGCCCTACTTCTCAGACCCTGGATCCAGGTCTTGTTAATGAAGCTCGTGGTTTTTACGGTGATGAAACCTACATTAACGAACTTGTAGCTAATACTGGAGTTGGGTCGGGAACTTTAGAGGAAAGACAAAATGCTCTTAACACTCTTATTCAACAAGGTAAGGCTCGCAATCTTGCAGAACGTGGATCAGAAGATGCTTTCCCAGGCGCCCCTATTATTAGCGGTAATACTGGTGGAGGGGGTAACGGTGGTGAAGAAGAATTTGTTCCAGCTGCTGGAGCAAAAGCAATACTGCGCAACGTGCTAGCCAGTTATGGTTTAGAGGGTTTGTATGAATATGCGTATTCTCTTTACGCTAAAGATGAAATAGATGTTACTGACGGCGACTCTCTTATCTTTGCGTTAAAAGAACAAGAAGCATACAAGAAACGATTTGCTGCAAACGAACGGCGCAAGTCTTTGGGATTCAAAGAGTTGTCGCCAGCTACTTATCTTTCTTTGGAAAAATCGTACAAAGATACTTTGGCTGCCAACGGTTTGCCACAGGGGTTCTACGATTCGCCAGATGATTTTGAGAAACTAATTGGCGGTGACGTATCGGTAGCAGAGTTAAACAATCGCCTTAAGGATGCATACACGGTTGTGCGTGATGCTTCCCCAGAAGTAAAGAACAAGATGGCGGAGATGTATGGGGTTACCGACGGAGATCTTCTTGCGTACGTAATTGACCCAGATCGAGCACGTCCTCTTATGTCCCCAGATTACAAGCGTCAAGCGCAAGCAGCCTTAATTGCGGAAAGCGCTCAAAGACTTTCAGCACTCAACTTGAATAAGGATGTGGCTGAACAGTTTGTACGACAGGGTATTACTCAAGCAGAAGCAGAAGCAGCCTTCACAACGGTAGGACAAATGGGTGAACTGCGACGTGGTGGTTTTGGCGAACAGCAAATCACGGATCTTCAATTTGCTCAGGCTGCTTTAGGTACAGATGCTGAAGCTAAACGGTTGGTGGAAGAACGCAAGAAACGTCGTATCGGTGATGTAACTGCTAGTGGTGGTTCAGCAACCCTTGCTCAAGGCGACAGCGGTTCGTACAAATCTGGGTACGGTCAAGCAGATCGTTAATACAGATAGCCAACCCTTGACAATCACTAATTGTGATGTAAGATAGTTATATCCCATCAGGGATAACCATTGGAAATCCCCCCGATTTCAATGTGCTAATAGGGGTGAGATATGCAGCCACTTGGCCCCTCCAGCCAGGTGTGGGCGGAGGAGTGGGTCATGCAAGAACAAGACTTCTATGAAGAGGACAGCGTTCAGGAAGACCAGGCAACAAAGAATCCAGTTCGTGCAAGGATGCGTGAGTTGGAGTCAGAGGTTAAGAGCTTGCGTCAGCAAGCAGAGGAAGCTAAGTCAGCTCAACGAGAGTTGGCATTTGTGAAGGCAGGCGTAGACCTATCTTCAGGGA
>Ga0255086_1000205_pt1 | contig 21352 bp, 22 predicted proteins | sample Colum_Cont_RepC__FD_188438 | JGI IMG/M metagenome (GOLD analysis project Ga0255086, IMG submission 188438) | Freshwater microbial communities from Columbia River, Oregon, United States - Colum_Cont_RepC_8d | ecosystem: Environmental > Aquatic > Freshwater > River | place: USA: Oregon | collected... | reverse complement strand
CATCAGCAGCGACACCAATGGCAGCCGCTGGGCCCCTTTGGGCAATGGCCTGCCCAACGTGCCGGTGGCGATGATCCGCTTCAAGCCGAAAGCGACGGCTGATGAGCCCGACACCATCTTTGCCGCCACCTTTGGGCGCGGCATCTGGAGCTATACGATTCCGAAACTGATCATCGACCCGCCGCCACCAGTAGAACCCCCGCCTGTCACGCCACCCGTGGTGACCCCACCCCGCAGCACCGGCCGCTTTGGTGGTTCACTGGCCGCGCCACTGTTGCTGGGCCTGCTGGCGCTCGCCGCGCTGCGGAAGCGACGGTTGCAAGCGGCATGACGCAAAAGGCCCGGATCGCATCCGGGCCTTTTTATTTCGTTCGCTCGCGCTTCAGGCTTTCCTCAAGCTTTCTTTGAAGTAGCTCCGCAGCTTTTCGAGCTTGGGGAACGCCACGGCCTGGATGTAGGGCTGGCCCGGATGCAGAGCGGCGTAGTTTTGGTGGTAGCGCTCGGCCTCGAAGAAGTATTCGAATGGCTCCAGTCGGGTGACGATGGGGGTAGCGAACACCTTGGCGGCATCGAGCTGGGAGATGTAAGCAGCGGCAATACGTCGCTGCTCGGGGTCACAGTGAAATATTGCCGAGCGGTATTGAATGCCCACATCGTTGCCCTGACGGTTGAGTTGGGTCGGATCGTGGGCCACGGCGAAGAAAATCTTCAGCAATTGGCCAAAACTGGTGCGGGAAGGGTCGTAGCTGATCTGGATCACCTCGGCATGCTCCGTGCGGCCAGTGCATACCGCCTCGTAGTGAGCCGACTCCGCGCTCCCGCCAGAATAGCCGGAGACCACTTGCGTCACACCAGCCAGCTCGCGATAAACCGCCTCAGCACACCAGAAGCAGCCACCAGCCAGCACTGCCAATGACTGGCTTGACCGCGTTGCCAGTGGGGCGTCTAGAAAAGGGTCTGGAAAATTCCTTGGGCTGCTGTGCACGCTGCTGCTAAAGAAGTTGCTGGACATAACCGCGCTCCAATGAACCACACGGCACAGTGTTGCACTCTGCAACACCTAAGCGCGCGGCTAGACTGTGGGTGCAACCACCCGGAATACTGCCTGTGAATCGTCACTTCGCATTACTGCTCGCTGCTGTCACCAGCGCCATGTTCTCTGCAACCGCAGCTGCACAAGCAGGGCTTGAGCCTACGGTCTCGTCGAGCGCTATCACCTTGAGCGTCGACCTGAGCGATCTCGACCACCGTCTGTTCAAAGTACGCGAGACACTGCCGGTTTCCCCCGGCCCACTCAAGCTCTGGTACCCAGAGTGGCTGCCGGGCAATCACGCCCCGCGTGGGCCGATTGCTGCGCTGGCGGGGCTGATGATTTCTGGCAATGGCGAGCGCATTGAATGGACGCGCGATCCGCTAGACCCGTACGCATTTCACCTCACCGTGCCGGTCGGCGTTGAGCGCCTGGAGCTCTCGTTTCAATACGCCACACCGATGGTGCGCGAACAGGGCCGCATCGTCGCCACGCCAGAGATCGTCGGCCTGCAATGGAACGCTGCCGTGCTCTACCCAGCCTTGCAGGACATGAGTGGAATCACCGTGCAGCCCAGCATCACATTGCCTGCTGATTGGGATGCCGCCAGCGCACTGCATCAGTTAGCCCGCACCGGCGATACCATCAGCTACGCCTCAGTGCCGCTGGAGACCCTGGTTGATTCGCCCGTGTTCGCAGGAAAGCACTCGCGTCAAGTGATTCTCGGCGAAACGGGCAGCGCCAAGGTGCAGCTCAACATTGTTGCCGACTCCGCCGCTGCGCTGCTGGCCACCACACCGCAGCTCACCGTCCATGCCAACCTAGTGCGCGAAGCCGAGGCGCTGTTTGGCGGGCGTCACTTTGACCGCTACGATTTTCTGCTGGCACTGTCTGATCAGTTCAGTGGCATTGGTCTGGAGCACCACCGCTCTAGCGAGAACGGCGTATCTCACGAGTACTTCACCGAGTGGGACAAGAAGCAGATCGAGCGCTCGCTGCTGCCGCACGAGTATGTGCACTCCTGGTGCGGCAAGTTCCGTCGTCCGGCGGGGCAGATGGTTGGCAACTTCAACACGCCGCTGCAAAACGAACTGCTCTGGGTTTACGAGGGCCAGACCCAGTACTGGGGCCAGGTGCTGTCGGCCCGCACCGGCCTGTGGAGCCAGCCCTTCGCGCGCGAGTCCATCGCCTACATCGCCGCCACGCTTGACAGTAATCGTCCCGCTCGCGCCTGGCGCAACGTGCAGGACACCGTCTACCAGCCGCTGCTCACCGAGCGCCGCCCCCTGTCGTGGATGAGCTGGCAGCGCACCGAGGACTACTACAACGAAGGTCTGCTGATCTGGCTGGATGTCGACACGCAGTTGCGCGCGCTCAGCAACGATGCGCGCGGACTGGATGATTTCGCACGCGCCTTCTTCGGCCCGCAGCCCGGCATCCCAGACGATGCCTACGCGCCGCTGGCCTATCGCTTCGAGGACGTGGTGGCCGCGCTCGACCAGGTGGCCGCCCATGACTGGGCAGGCTTCCTGCGCAGCCGCTTGGACAGTCACGCGCCTGGCGCCCCCCTGCAAGGCCTGGCCCGCGCTGGCTGGCAGCTCAGCTACACCGACAAGCCCACGGAGTTTGTGAAAGGCATGGAGGAGCGCAACAAGCTCACGGACTTCGCCTTCTCGCTCGGCTTCAATGTCGGCAAGGAGGCCGATCTGGTTGAAGTGTTCTGGGACTCGCCGGCCTTCAAAGCCGGCTTGTCGAAAGGCGACACCTTGATTGCCGTGCAGGGCGTTGCCTACAAGAGCGAGCGACTCAAGGCCGCGCTGCGCGCCGCGATGGACGATGGCAAGCCGATCGAGCTGCTGCTGAAAAATCAGGACCGCTATCGCACGGTAAAAATCAGCTACACCGGTGGTCTGCGCTACCCGACACTAGTACCCATCGATGGCCAGCGGGATCGACTGACGGAAATCCTCGCTCGTAAAGCACAGTGACCCTGCTTATGGCGTATCGCTGAGACCCAGCAGATTCAGTACGGCGACTATTGCCACCTCTCCCAGTGCCGTCTGCGGCATGGCAGGGTCGAAGTGGCCCAGTTCAGGGTCAACACTAACCGTGCCGAAGTCACCCGCCACTCGGGCTGTCTTGGCGTAGGTCGTGACCGAGTCGAGCGGCACGATGGCGTCCTTGCCCCCCTGCACCAGCCATTGCGGCACACCTAGCGGCAGCAGTGCGCGGGGCGAGGCCTCGGCATAGCGTTGCGGCACTTGTGTCGGCGTGCCGCCCATGAGCTGATCCACCGAGGCATTGCAGCTACCGGGCGAACCAATGCGATAGCTGGCGAGATCGGTGATCGGGGCGAGGCCCACCACCCCTTTGAGCGCCAGCGGCACGGGCAGATACAGCGCGCTATTTGCGCTGAGCTTGTGACGCGCGCCCAGCCAGAGCGCGAGATGCCCACCCGCCGAGTGGCCGATACTGACCACGCGGGAGACGTCGATGGCATGCGTCTTGGCAATGCGGCGCAGATGGTCCGTGGCCTTCGCCACATCCAGCAGCGTGTTCGGCCAGCCGCCGCCTTCGTCGCCGATGCGGCGGTATTCAATCGTCCAGGTCGCCACACCCTGTGCGGTGAGCGCGGCCGCCAGATGGTTGAAGTACTGGTAGTCGTAGGCCGCCAGCCAGCAACCGCCGTGGATCAGCACCGCGACCGGGAACTTGCCCTCGCCTGCCGGCAGGCGCAGCTCACCGAACTGCTGCGGTGCCGGGCCGTAGGCGATGCGCTCACCGGCAGGTGGCTGCGGTGTTTCCGCAATCTGCTTCCAGCTGATCGGTGCGGCGGTGACGGTGGTGGACATGGCAAGGGCGAGCGTCAACAGAAGGATTCGGGTCATGTCACTTTGTGCCGGTGGTGAAACTGCGGGGCATCCCATGCGCGCGTGCGAAGCACCTCGGCCAGATGCGTCACGGCATCCCAGACCTCGGTGTAGCAAAGATAGAGCGGTGTGAAGCCGAAGCGCAGGATATCCGGCGCGCGGAAATCGCCAATCACGCCGCGCGCGATCAGTGCCTGCATCAGCGGCCAGGCATTGGGGTGGGCGAAGCAGACCTGGCTGCCGCGCAGGGCGTCTTCACGCGGGCTGATCAATTGCAGATCGAAATCTGCCAGCTCGTGCTCGACCCGCGCGGCAAACAGCGCGCTCATTCGCAGCGATTTTTCGCGCAGCCGATGCAGATCGACCTCGGCCATGAGGTCGATGCCGACTTCGAGCGCGGCCATCGACAGCACCGGCGGCGTGCCCACCAGCAGGCGATCCACGCCGGGCGCCGGTACGTAGCCGGGCTCGAAGGCAAAAGGCCGCGCATGGCCAAACCAGCCGGAGAGCGGCGCCGCGAGCTGCGCCTGATGCTGAGGCGCGACATAGAGAAATGCCGGCGCGCCAGGGCCGCCGTTCAGATATTTGTAGCCGCAGCCCACGGCGAAATCGGCCTGCGCGGCGGCGAGCTGCACCGGCAGTGCGCCAGCGGAGTGGGCGAGGTCCCACAAGGTCAACGCGCCTTTGGCATGCGCTGTCGCCGTCAACGCGGCCATGTCGTGCAGGCGGCCGGTGCGGTAGTTGACGTGACTGAGCATGAGCACAGCAACGTCTTCGTCCAGTGCGGCTTCAATGGCATCGGTGGCGACCAGTCGTAGCTCGTGTTGCTGACCGAGTAACGCTGCCAAGCCTTCGGCGATGTAGAGATCGGTGGGAAAGTTATCGGCCTCGCTGACGATGACCGTGCGGCCAGGTCGCTGCGCCAGCGCTGCTGCGAGCAGCTTGAACAGGTTGACCGAGGTGGAGTCGCACACCCGCGTGGTGCCGGGTGCGGCACCGATCAGAGGGGTCAATTTATCGCCGAGGCGCTGCGGCAACTCCACCCAACCCGCTGCATTCCAACTGCGGATCAGGCCCGTTCCCCATTCTTCTGCAATGACGGTTGCGAGTCGTGCTGGCGTTGCAGTGGGCAGCACGCCGAGCGAGTTGCCGTCGAGGTAGATCACGCCCGGCGGCAGCGTGAAGCGGTTGCGAAACGGTGCGAGCGAGTCGACGACATCAAGCGCTGTGCAGTCGTCGCGGCTGGTGGGCATGGGGTTCATGTCGCAAGGGTGGCATGCCACGCCGGTGCCGTCACGATGGCAAACTGTGCGGGTTCGATCTTCAAGAGGATTTGCCCATGCGCAAGCTCGCGCTGCTGCTGCTCGCACTCACCGCCCTGCCCTTGCACGCTGACGAAGCGTCGTCCGGCTTTGCGGGCATCGTCGCAGCCCACAATGCCGCCCGCAGCGCCGTGCGGGTGCCGCCGCTGGCCTGGTCCGATGCACTGGCTGCTGAAGCCCAGCAGTGGGCGAACCAGTTGACGCGGGAAGACTGCAACCTGCGCTACGACCCCGACCCGAAACGACGCGAGACCACGGGCCAGAATCTGTTCCGCGCCTTTGGCAGTGCGCCCTACGAGGGCTACAAGCGCACCCCTGCTGAAGCCGCCGAGCGCTGGCTGCGCGAGGGCCAGCAGTACGACCACAACACCCATCGCTGCAAGCCCGGCCTTGGCAGCCAGTGCGGTGCGTATCTGCAAATGATCTGGGAAACCACCACCGAGATCGGCTGCGGTCGCGCCCGCTGTGCGGCAGCAGAGGTGTGGGTATGCCACTACACACCACGCGGCGGGCAAGAGGATTTGAAGCCCTATGGCAATCCGCCGCAGGCCTCCATCGCGCCACAAGCTGCGCCGGTGCAATCCTGCGGCTGGGTCGGGCCCACACCGGCCGAGCAGATGATCGAAGCGGTGCAGGATCGCCTGCCGCAGTGAAGCGTCTGCTGCTCGTCTATCACAGCCAGAGCGGGCGCACGGCGCAGCTGGCGGCGGCGGTGGCAGCGGGCGTGCAGCAATTATCGAATGAGGTGCAGCTGCGTCTGTTGCGCGCGCCGGATGCCGATCTGGATGACCTGCTCTGGGCCGAAGGCCTGCTGTTGGGCACGCCGGAAAACTTCGGCCACCTCAGCGGCCTGATGAAGGATTTTCTCGACCGAACCTATTACCCCGCAGAGGGCAAGACCATCGGCCTGCCCTGGGCCATGTTCGTGAGTGCGGGCAACGATGGCCGAGGTGCTGTGTCTGCACTCGAACGCATCGCACTGGGGTATCAGTGGAAGAAAGCCGCCGAGCCAGTGATCGTACGGGGCGAGCCAGATGCGGCAGCACTCAGCCTTTGTTCGGATCTGGGACAGACCTTGGCAGCGGGTCTGACACTGGGGCTGTACTAGCCGCAGTGACTGGCGCGGTGTACGCCATGCGCTGCACCCAGAGCACGCCGACAAAGGCGGCGAACGACAAGGCGCCGGTGATCCACACCACGCGACCGCCGAGTGCATCCAGCAGCAGGCTGAACAGCACCGGCGCCACCGCCTGCATCACCCGCGATGGGGCTTCGAGCACACCGGATCGGCGTCCAAAGCCCGCAGGGCCGAACAGTGCCAGCGGCAAGGTGCCTTTGATGATGGTCATCAGCCCCACACCCGCGCCATGCAGCACCGTGAACACCGCAGCCAGCGGTGCGCCAAAAACGATCAGTAGCGCAGCTCCGACGGGGTGCAGGCTGGTGGCCAGGCGCGCACTCACGAAGGGATGCAGGCGCTTCAACCAGACCGCATCGAGCACGCGGCCCGCCACCTGGAACACGCCGACCAGAGAGGCGGCAGCCACCGCTGCGGTTGCGGTGACGCCCACGGCCTCCAGCACGCGGGGCAGGTGCGCGGCGAGTGCGGCAAAAACGAATCCGCTCGCCGCGAAAATAGCGGCCAGCAGCCACATCAGCGCCGGTTTGGGCTCGGCCGTGTCAGGCAGGCTTTCAGCCTGCGCCTGCGGCGCAGGCGCAATCACATTCGGCACGCCGTAGCGATGCAGGGCAAGGCCAACAGTAAGGTGCAGCAAGGCCCATATCGCACAGGCGGTGCGCCAACTGGCATGCACTTCAAGGAAATGCGTCAGCGGCCAGCTCACCGAGCTGGCGAAGCCAGCGATGAGAGTGACGCTGACAATGGAGCGGCGCGCATCCTCGCGATACAGGCGCACCAGCGTGCTGAAAGCGGCGTCGTAGAGCCCGAATGGCATCGCCACCCCCAATAGCAGCCAGCCGAGTGCGAGGCTCACCGGGCCTTGCGCCGTAGCGAGCACAAGATGGGCGATGGCGAACAACACGTTGGATTGCTGCAATACCCGCCGGCCACCGAGGCGATCGACCCGATGGCCCGCATACGGGCCCAGCACCGCACTCACCAGCAAGGCGGCCGAGAACATCGCGAACACGGCGACGGTGGGCAGCCCGAACTGCTGCGCCATCACGGCAGCGAGGATCGCCGCCAGGTAATAGCTGCTACCCCAGGCCAGCATCTGGCCCAGTCCAATGGCAGCGACAGTGCGGTAACGAGTGGTCATTGACAGGGAGAGTCAGAAACAAAAAACCCCAGCCGAAGCCGGGGTTTCTTTGAGGCGTGGATCAAACCTTACAGAGGCTTGATCTGGGTGGCCTGCATGCCCTTGGGGCCGCGCTGTGCCACGTATTCGACGCGCTGGCCTTCTTTCAGGGTACGGAAACCGTTGCCCTGGATTTCCTTGAAGTGTGCGAAGAGGTCTTCGCCGCCGCCTTCAGGAGTGATGAAGCCGAAGCCCTTCGTGTCGTTGAACCACTTGACGATGCCAGTTGTAGCGGACATGTAACTTTCCTTTAAATAAAACGGCTGATGCCGCGGGTTGCCAGCCATCCAGAAACGTTACCGTGACGCTACGTCCATCGTCGATTCAACCTGACGCGAGACACTCCCGGAAATCTTTTTTTGAATATGCTGCGAGCCGCATTCTAACCAATTCCGCACAAGGCCTTGCAAGTGGCCGACTTGCGGTGCTGATAAAGCCCCATGAAGCCTGTCAAAACCTCATTCCATTCCACTGCCACGACCACTGATCTCATCTCATGGGCCGTCTGCGCGCTGGCGCTGCTGTTGATACTCAAGTGGCATCTGCTGCCGGCCTTGCTGGCGGGGCTGGTGGTGTATTCGCTGATTCACTTGCTGACGCCCAAATTGCGTGTGACCACGCTGGACGGCGAAAGCCGTCGCTGGCTGGCCCTAGGGCTGGTGGCTGCGGCGGTGATCGCCGCGATCACCGCCGTGGTGATTGGCATTGCGAGCTTTTTTCGCGGCAGCGATGAAAGCGTGCCGGCGCTGTTCCAGCGCATGGCAGAGATCATCGAGCAATCACGCGAGCGCTTCCCCGACTGGTTGCTGGCCAACCTGCCGGACAATGCTGAAGATCTGCGACAGTCGATGGTGGAGTGGTTGCGCCACAACGCCAAAGGCGTGCAGACCGCCAGCACCGAGCTGCTGCGCGGCACCGCCCACGCCATCATTGGCATGGTGATCGGTGCGATGTTAGCCATGCGCGCCGGCAGCAATCCGCCGGAGAAGCCGCTGACCATTCTCATCACCGCACAGGCCACACGCATGGCTGATGTGTTTCGTCGTGTGGTGTTCGCGCAGGTCTGGATCTCGGCGATCAATACCCTGCTGACCTGGCTCTATCTCGGCATCGTGCTACCTGCGTTCGATATCCATCTGCCCTTCACCAAGACGCTGGTCGCGATCACTTTTGTGGCGGGCCTGATGCCGATCATCGGCAATCTGATTTCCAACACCGTGATCTTCATCGTCAGCCTCAGTCAGTCGCTCATGCTTGCCGTGATTTCGCTCAGCTATCTATTCGTGATTCACAAGCTCGAATACTTTTTGAATGCGCGCATCATCGGCAGCCACATTCGCGCACGCGCTTGGGAGTTGCTGCTAGTGATGCTAATGATGGAAGCAACACTGGGCATTGCAGGACTGATCATTGCGCCGATGACGTATGCGTTTTTCAAAGATGAGATGCGCGAGAAAGGGCTAATTTAATGAGCACACTCGTCAATAACCGTTTGTCGGATTTATTTTGAGAAGGCAGTACAACGTATTGTGTCAAGGCACTACATGAGACACGATCCCTAGTGGTGAACTCGGGCTCTGCATGGGGCGGACTCGTTCACCAGTTTTTTGACCCCAAGTAAGGAGAAGTCCATGGCCGCTGCAAAGAAAAAAGTTGTTGTGAAAAAAGCTGCTGCAAAAAAACCTGTCGCGAAGAAAGCTGTCGCGAAAAAGCCTGTCGCCAAAAAGGCTGTTGCTAAAAAGGCTGTTGCTAAAAAAGCTGTTGCCAAAAAGCCTGCCGCCAAAAAGGCTGCCGCTAAGAAACCCGCTGCAAAGAAGAAGTAATCATTCTTCATGCTTAGCGGCGTGATGCTCTTGAGCATCGCGCCGTTTTTGTTTCTGCCTTCACGTTATCAAATTGCTACGAACTCACTGACTGCAAGTCTTTGCTCTCTCGCATCGCCCACTGTGCAGATACGCCGCCAGAATTCAGCAGCCCCCTCTCGACCTTCGCAGTACCATTGGATGTGCTTGCGAGCCACGCGCACGCCGCGCTGATCGCCATAAAGTATGTGCAATGCATCAATATGCTCGAGCAGCACCGCGCGCACCTCGGAACTGGAAGGCGGCACCGGAGTGTTGCCTCGAAGCGCATCGGCAATCTCTCTGAAGATCCAAGGGTTGCCCTGAGCTGCGCGCCCAATAAACAAACCGTCGGCGCGCGTATGTTGTAGAACAGCCCTCGCTTTATCAGGTGTAGTGACATCACCGTTGGCAAAAACTGGAATACGCACAGCCTGCTTTACCGCAGCAATGGTGTCGTACTCTGCAGAGCCTTCGTAATGGTCTTCGCGCGTACGGCCATGCAAGGCGATTGCCGCGATGCCGGATGCCTCTGCGATACGCGCTATGTTCAGGGCATTGCGTGTGGATCGGCTGTATCCGGTGCGGAATTTCAGTGTCACCGGCACCGCTGGATGCGTGCTGCCCACGGCTGACACCACTGTTTCGAGAATCCGCGCCACCAGCGGCTCGTCTCTCAGCAGAGCTGAGCCTGCTGAGGCTCCACACACCTTCTTGGCCGGGCAGCCCATGTTGATATCGATGATCTCAGCGCCCTCTCCGATATTCCAAAGAGCGGCTTCTGCCAGTAGTTGCGGATTACTGCCGGCCAGCTGTACCGCGATAGGCCCTGGCTCGCCCAGATGATTACGCCGAGTCCTAGATTTCTCGGTGTCACGCAGCTTGGGGTCGGAATGCGCCATCTCTGCCACTGCCAGGCCCGCCCCAAGCCGACGGCACAACACCCGAAACGGGCGATCTGTTACCCCTGCCATCGGCGAGAGCACCAGTGGAGGATCGATACGGTGAGGCCCAATGTATATCGCGTCTAGCAAAGTAAACCTTTTGGGTAGCAAAACGTTGAGCTTGGGAGTTTTGTCTAGGCGGTTCGCTTGCCAAGACGGCACTTTCTTTCGTATACGACTGTCTCGTTGACTTAATTATCGGCCTGGTTTTGAAGAATTCCATGAGCAAAACCGCACTCGTCGTGGACGATTCCAAGTCCGCTCGCTTTGCGCTACGCAAGTTCCTTGAAGGCTTCGACTACACGGTCGCAGTTGCAGAGGACGCCCATCAAGCCTGCCAAAGACTGGTCGGTTGGCGGCCTGACGTTATTTTCATGGATCACATCATGCCGGGCATTGATGGCTTTGAGGCCCTGCGCATGCTCAAGTCTGATCCTGAGACCAGCAGCATCCCCGTTGTGCTGTGCTCATCAAACGAGGGAGAGGAGTTTTGCGCAGAAGCACGCGCCTGCGGTGCCACAAGTGTGCTGCCCAAGCCGCCAAGTCCACAGCAGCTTCAGCAGGTGCTCGCGAGTCTCTCCGATGCGCGTGCGTCCCTTTATGCAGTAGAAGCGCATGACCAAGCTGCACCCCCTGCACAAATGATCAAGCGCGAACCCAGCGCGATGGAACGCCTGATGGCAACCATTGCACCGTCATCGCCAGAAACGGCGAAGGCAGGGCCCGTCATGCCATTGCCGATCGTGACTCACGCAGGAAGCTCACATCCAAAAGTGCAACCCTTGCGCGAGCCGGCGGTTACGATTCAGCAGGCTGTCATGAAAACGCTGCGCGACTCGTTGCCGCCAGATTCCACCGCGGAGCCCGTGCGTATCTACAATCCGGGGCTGCCGCCCATGCACCCACTAATAGGCAGCGATGATTCAGCCACTGCACTACTCATGCTGCGCGATGAAATCGACACCCGCCTGCGCAGTCTAAGGCAGGAAATCAGCGCCGAGCTCTCTGCACTCGGCAGTCAAGTCAGCGGGTTTGATGGCCACACGCACGATGAAAAAGTCCGGCAAATTGCCAGCGAAGTCACCAAGATGCACACCAATGCTCTGGCCTCGAGCATTGAGCAGCATCTGGCCACGCTACACAGCAATCTCGACAGCATCCTGCATGCTCAGAACGAACGCATCGAGCAACTGCTGCAACACTCGCGGCAAACCGCTGCGGAAGAAGCAGAGCGGACCGTGATGAATGCCGCACAGCGCATTGCCGATCAGATGGCAGAGTCGATCATCAAGACACTCGGCCCGCAGATTTCCAACATCCGCCGGCTGTAAGCCTTAAAAGCGTTTCAGCGCCGCCCAGAACAGCAGTGCCCAGCCTGCCAGAAGCAGCACACCGCCAATCGGCGTGATCGCCCCCAGCCAGCGCACGCCGCTGAGTGCCAATCCATACAGACTGCCGGAAAACACCAGCACGCCCATTGCCATGCAGATGCCGGCATTGGTGATGGCAACCGAAGGACGCGTGCTGGCCAGCAGCCCAATCAACAGCAGCACCAACGCATGATAGAGCTGGTAATCGACAGCAGTTTTCCACACTGCCAGCAGATCAGGTGCCAGCCGTGTTTTCAGCGCGTGTGCGCCAAACGCGCCGCAGGCAACACCTACAAAGCCGTAGGCGGCACCCATCAGAACTGCAAGCTGAGCTGCGCTCATGCGGTCTCCACCTCAAATTTCAGGCCCGCCTTGATCAGCCGCTTGATCAGCGCATCGCCCATGGCGACTGCCGTAGTGAGCTGACCGGCCCTGGCTGGCAGCTTGTCGAATGCCAGACACATTGCGCTTTCGGCCAGCATCTTCGAGGTTTCACCGTAGCCGGGGTCGCCACCGGAGACACTGGTCACTACGCGCTGCCCCGCGCTCTCGCCGATGAAGGTGACCTTGAACCAGCTCTTCGCGCGCCGCTCCGGGCTGGGGCCATCGCCTGGCAGCTTCATGGCGAGCAGCTTGCGGCGCAGAAAACCCACTTGGCTACCGATGAGCACAGCGCCCATACCCGCACCGAGCTTGGCGATGCTGCCGAAGGTCTTCACCTGAATAAAATGACCGTAGCGGAACGCCGGGCCATAACGCTCCAGCGCGGCGGCCGAACGCAGCACCACCTGCGGGTCGATAGTCGGCATCGGTGCGGTCCAGGTGCCGAGTTGCGGCATGAAGCGCACGCCCGCATTAACGCCGCCGATCTTGCGATCCAGCGGCCATTCATCGCGCTTCCTGCGCGCGTTTTTTACCTTGGCGTACTCGCTCATGCGTGAAAACTGGTTGACCGCCGAGTGCAGCGTGCCACCAGAAAACTCACCGCCGAAACGCACAAAGCCCTGCACGCGGATCGCATTTTCAGCTGGCAGTTGCAGCACGGTGAAATAGGCGCCGAGATCGTGCGGGATCGAATCAAACCCGCAGCAGTGCACCAGCTTCGCGCCCGTGCGCTTGGCCGTTTCGTGATGCTTGAGCCACATCGCGTCGACAAACTCCGGCTCGCCGGTGAGATCGCAGTAGTGCGTACCGGCTTCCGCACAGGCTTTCACCAGCGGCTCGCCGTATTTCAGGTACGGCCCCACGGTGGTGACGATGACCTTGCTGCTGCGGGCAATGTCGGCAAGTGCGCTGGCGTCATCCGCATCCGCCACCAGCAGCGGCATGGCAGCACAGGCCGGGTTCAGTGCGGCGAGATGCGACCGCACAGCCTCCAGCTTATTGAGGCTGCGGCCAGCAATAGCCCAGCGCGCCGTCTTGGGCGCATTTCGCGCGAGGTATTCCGCCGTCAGCCCACCGGTAAAACCGGTGGCACCGAACAGCACCAGATCATAGGCACGACTGCTGGCCGCGCTCATGACTTGGCCACATCAAATGCACGCCGCACTTCTTCGACATGTCGACGGTTCGCCCCACCATCGGCATAGCCGATGCGGCTCGATGAACGCACATGGATCACGCCCACCTGACTCTGTGAGAACACAAACTCCATGTCATCGACATATTTCATCCGCTTGCTGGTGTGGGTGGCACGCAGGTAATCGCCCTCGCTGAGCACGACGGCATAACCCAGCGAGGCCATGCGCCCCAGCACCCGCGCCAGTTTTTCGCGCGCAGCCACCGGGCTACCGACGTAGCGCAAAGGCTCAATGGCATGCCGCTCGTTCGTCGCCAGCGAGCTGACGCAGTGCGGTGACGATGGGCAGGGTGCCAACTCCCCCGTCGTGGGCGAGCGCAGCACCGGCGAGCCGGCACCGCAGGCCGACAACAGCACGCTAGCGGTCGAAACCGCGATCAATTGCTTCCACATTGCTCACTCTCCCGTCTTCCAGAATCACGCGCCGCATCGGACTGCGGCTGCCAAAGTTATAGACCCATTCCTCGCGATACACCGAGGTCAGATAGTGCTTGCGGCCAGCATAGGCGTCGTGGCTGTTGCGGTAAATGTTGATGCGCGACGGCAGTTGCTGCAATGCGGTCTCGCTACGCTTGGTCAATGGCTCGCCGCACTGCGCAACCAGCCGGTATTTCGACAGGCCCTCCACCACCTGGTGCGGCTCGCAGCGCGGCTGCGCGTTGGGCGCAAAGCCATAGCCATCGCTGTCGATATGGCTGATCTGGCCGTCGCGCAGGGTCACCAGTTGCAGCAGCCGCTGCGGGCCAAAGTCGTAGGTCCAGATTTCGGTATCGGCAACGTACTCCCCATTGGGAATCTGCACCAGCAGACGGTCGCGGTAGCTGGGCTCGCCGCAGGCAGCAATCAGCTCGGCCGCGAGGTCTTCGTCACCGACAATGCGTGCGCCGCAACGCATCGAACTGCCCGCCCAGGCCGCGCACGGCAGGGCCAAAGCTAAGATGCCCAAGCCCTTGCGCCAGCAGAACCGCTTGCGTCGCATCTGGAACCACCTCCCCACCCGCTCAGTCTGAAAGCCACTCTCAATGCCGTTCGACCGGTTGATCAAGCCAATGTTTCGATCTTTTGCTGCCCTCTGCACTGCCCTGCTGTTGGCGCAGGCCAGCCTTGCCTTTACGCCACCCGCCGATGAGCCCCGGCACGTCGAGGCGCAGCTGGTCAACGAAACCACCGCCCTGCTGCGCGGCGGCGACACCAGCGTGGCCCTGATGCTCACCCCGGAACCGGGCTGGCACACCTACTGGAGCAACCCTGGCGACTCCGGCCTGGCCACCAAGGTCGAATGGACTCTACCGGAAGGCGTCAGCGCCAGTGCCATTCAATGGCCGGCACCGCACCCGGCACCGCTGGGCGATTTGACCAATTACGGCTACGACAGCGAGACCCTGCACCTGGTCAGCATCAGCGTGCCGGCTGACTGGCCGCTGAGCACGCCCCTCACGCTCAAGGCCAAGGCCAAATGGCTGGTCTGCAAGGATGTCTGTATCCCCGGCAGTGCCGAGTTAGCACTCACACTGCCCGTAGCCGACAGCGTGCAACCCGATGCCGCGCATACCGCACGCTTCGAGCGCGACCGCGCCCTGCTGCCGCAGCCACTGCCTGCATCAGCCAGCGCACACTTCGCCATTGCCGATGGGGCCTTCTCGCTGGCCCTGGCCGGTGCCGGACTGCCCAAGGCGCAGAAGATCGAGTTCTTTCCGCTCGCGGGTGATCTGGTCAACCACGCTGCGCCGCAGTTGCTGATCGACGACGGCCAGCAGTGGCGGCTGACGCAGGCCTTGTCGGCCTATTACCTGGTGCCGCCCAAGATCGTCGATGGCCTGTGGGTGTTGACGCTGGCGGATGGCAGGCGGCAGTCCTATGCACTCAGCGCCCAACCGGGGGCCGTTGCCCCTGTTCGTGCAGGAGAGACAGCAACACCACAAGCAAGTCAAAACCAGCCTGGCCTGCTGCTGGCCATGGCGCTGGCACTGCTCGGCGGGCTGATTCTCAACCTCATGCCCTGTGTGTTCCCCGTGCTCTCGCTCAAGGCCTTGGCCGTGCTCAAGGCGCAGGACAGCAGCGCGCGCAGCCAACGCCTACAGGCACTCGCCTACAGCGCCGGTGCGGTGCTCTCCTGTGTGGCGGCGGCCAGCGTGCTGCTGGCACTGCGCGCAGGTGGCGAGGCACTCGGCTGGGGCTTTCAGTTGCAGTCGCCGGTGTTCATCGCCGTGCTGGCCTATCTCATGCTCGCTCTGGGCCTGTCGATGTCCGGCGTTGCCGAGTTCGGCGGCTCCCTGATGAACGCCGGCTCCTCGCTGGCGCAGAAACAGGGGCTAAGTGGATCGTTTTTCACTGGCGTACTGGCCGTGGTGGTCGCCAGCCCCTGCACCGCACCCTTCATGGGCAGCGCGCTCGGCTTCGCAGTGACGCAGCCGGTGCCGGTAGCGCTCGCCATCTTCGCAGCACTGGGGCTGGGATTGGCCCTGCCCTTTCTGCTGCTCGGCTTTGTGCCAGCACTCGCCCGCGCACTGCCAAAACCCGGTGCGTGGATGCTCACCTTCAAGCAGGTGATGGCCTTCCCGCTCTACCTCACCGCCGCCTGGCTGCTCTGGGTGCTGACACGGCAGGCCGGTGCCGATGCCTTGGGTCTGGTGCTGGTCGGCAGCGTCGCCGTGGCCTTTGCACTCTGGCTGCTAGGACGACCGCAGCGCGGCTGGGTGAGCAGGGGGTTGGTGCTGCTGGCCTTGCTCGCGGCGGCTGCCGTGCTGGGCTCACCGTTTCTGCGCAGCACCAGCAGCAGTGCGCCGCAAACCGCATCTCACGAGGCCTGGAGCGCCGCGCGCGTCGAGGCCCTGCGTAGCGAGGGCAAGACCATCTTCGTGGATTTCACCGCCGACTGGTGCATCACCTGCAAGGTCAACGAGCGCGGCGCACTGGCCAGCGATGCGGTGAAGCAAGCCTTTGCGGAGCACGGCGTGGTCACCCTGATCGCCGACTGGACGCGCAGCGACCCGGCGATCACCGAAGCCCTTGCTGCCTTCGGCCGCAATGGCGTGCCGCTGTATCTGGTGTACCCCAAGGGCGGGGAACCTCGCGTGCTGCCGCAAGTCCTAACCTCCAGCATCGTCGTTGATGCGCTCAACCCCTAAGGAAACTCGATGAGCCTGCTCAAACGCGTCACAGCCACCACCGTTGCCAGTCTGTTCATCCTCGCGGCCGAAGTCGCCGTGGCCTCGGTCAAGGTCGGCGAGCCCGCACCCAATTTCAGTCTCGCTGGTGCCGATGGCCAAGCCCATGCCCTCGCCGATTACAAAGGCAAGACCGTGGTGCTGGAGTGGACCAACGCCGAATGCCCCTTCGTGAAAAAGCATTACTCCGGCGGCAACATGCAGTCGCTGCAAAAGACCTATACCGGCAAGGATGTGGTGTGGCTCTCCATCATCTCCTCCGCCCCCGGCAAGCAGGGCCATGTCGACGCCACAGCGGCGACCCAGATCGTCAAGGACAAGGGCGCAGCACCCAGCCAGGTACTGCTCGATGCCAAGGGCGAAGTCGGCCGCCTGTACGAAGCCAAGACCACGCCGCACCTGTTCATCATCGACAAGGGCGGCAAGCTCGTCTATGCCGGCGGCATCGACAGCGAGCCCAGCGCCGACCCTGCCGACATTGCCTCGGCCACGCCCTATGTGAAGAACGCGCTGGACGAACTGCTGGCTGGCAAGACAGTGACCACAGCCGTCACCAAGCCCTACGGCTGCTCGATCAAGTACTAAGACTCAGTGCGGGGCTGGTGGCGCCGTCACCGGCCCCGGCTGAAAGCCTTTGGCAATTTCGTTGACAGCTGCAATGCTCATCTTTTGCAGCGCCGCTTCGATGGGCGTGTTCTTGAACGCCTTGATCACCTCCGGCAATTGCGTCACGCCCAGGCCCCGCGCAGCCACCACCACTGCCAGATCAAGCCCCACCTTGGTGTTGTTGCCCTCCACCGCCGTGGTGCGCAGCACGCGCCCGGTGCGGGCATCGAGCACACGCAGGTCCATCGCCACATAGCCTTTCTTGTAGCCGAGGTTGAGCACGCCGAGCGCTGCGGCATCACTGCTGATCACGGCGGGGATGGGGATAGGCAGCGCGCCGCCCTTGCTACCGGTATCGAAGGCCGTGATGGCCGCCGCCACCAGATACTCTGCCCCCTCCAGCGCGCCACCCGGCGCGATGGTTTTAGGGTCAAAGCGCGGGTTGTCGGCAAAGGCTTGTTCGGCCAGCACCTGCGGCAAGGTATCGCGGTCGAGCACGATGAAGGCCTTGCTGCCGAACAGCTCCGTCACCAGCATGTCGCGCACGCCGGCCGTGAACTGCGCCTTGGTGACTTCCTGATCCTTGGGCCGATTGAGATTGGTCAGGATCAGACTGAGATCGAGTGACTTCGCGCCATAGGGCGCGGTGCGGTCAAGCACCGGCAGCACGGCGATACGTGGCCGGGCGTTCTCCGGCAGCGCCTGCACGGCGGCGATGGCATCGCCCTCGCCACGCACCACCGCGCTGCTGCTGACACATCCAGCCAGCAGCAGCGCGAGTGTCAGCAGCGCAATGCGGCGCATAGCGCGCCCTCGCAAGGTCGCGGCTTAAACCTTGGTCGCCGCGATGTGCTTCACGGCGGCTTCGATGGCATTGCGGATCGCCTTCTCCATCGGCGTGTTGCTGTAGGCGCCGAGACCAATCGGCAAGGTCGCACGAGCGAAGATCAACCCCACGCTGTTGTTGGCCGAGGTGGCTTCAACCGTCGTGGCATTCACCACGCGGCCGGTCTTCACATCGACGATGCGCAGGTTGATGGCGATGCAGGCCTGCCCGGTGGAGGCGACCAGGATCGACGCGCCGGAGCACTTCGGCTCGAACTGGGTGATCGAGCCACGGATCAAGAGCTGGGCACCTTCCAGCTCGCCCTTGGGGGCGACGGTTTCCTTCTTGAAGCGGCCCGTGTCGGCAAGGTCTTGCTCGGCCGTGATCGCACCGAGCCGATCGCGCTCGACGACGATGAACTTGTTGGTATTGAACAGCGAGTCCGTGAGCATGTCGGCCATGCCGGAGCCGACCGCAGCACCACGATCCGCCGCGCGATATTCAAACGGCTCGATGGCGATGCGCTGCTTCGGGCCGTTGTAGGGCTCGGCCTGCGCCTGCGCGATGGTCGGCGCGCTGTCGGACGAAGAAACCACCGTCGCCGTGGTCTGGCAGGCAGTGAGGGCAAACGTGGCGATAACAAGGGCGAGGTGGCGCATGGGGAACTCCGAATCGTGAATGGCGCGAGGCCAGTTAGACTGACGATAGACCTTTACAACCGCAAGCCTTGGCTGCTGCGCTGAACCGAGCATGAATACTGCTGACACCACCCGCATCCGCCTCGCCATCCACGGCGGCGCCGGCGACCTTGCCCCAGGCGCTGGCCCGCAGCCAGAGCACCGCGCCGCACTGGCGCGCATTGCTGAATCCACAAAGACCTTGCTCATGCAGGGCGCCACCGCGCTCGATGCCGTCGAGCACGCCGTGGTGCTGCTGGAAGACTGCCCGCTGTTCAACGCTGGTATCGGCGGCGTGCTCAACCGCGATGGCCTGCCGGAACTCGATGCCGCCATCCAGCGCGGCAGCGACCGTGCCTGCGGTGCGGTGGCTGGCGTGATGCGCAGCAAGAGCCCGGTGCGACTCGCGCGGGCGGTGATGGAGCGCTCGCCACATGTGTTCTTCAGCGGTCCCGGCGCCGAACAACTCGGCCGTGAACTCGGCCTGCCGGAAGTCGAGCCCGCCTACTTCGTCACCCACGAACGCCTCGTGCAACTCGAAGAAGCGCGCCGCAAGGGCGTGATCACGCTCGACCACGACACCGACGACAGCCGCGTGCAAAAGACCGCACCCGATGCCGCCTTCGGCACCGTCGGCGCCGTGGTGCGCGATGCCTTTGGCGGGCTGGCTGCCGCCACCAGCACCGGCGGGCTTACCAACAAGCATCCGGGCCGCATCGGCGATACGCCGGTGGTCGGTGCCGGCACTTTCGCCGATGACCGCAGCGCAGCCATCAGCTGCACCGGCACTGGCGAGAGTTTCATCAAGGCCTGCTTCGGCCACGAGGTGCACGCACGCATGGCCTATGCTGGCTGGGATGTCGCCAAGGCCACCCAGCACGCGCTCGACGAAGTGCTGCACTACGGTGGGCGCGGCGGCTGCATCGCCATCGACCACACCGGGCGCATCACCATGCCGTTCAACTCCTATGTGATGTATCGCGCCTGGGTGGATGCGGATGGCTTGGTGCGGGTGGGGATTGAGCCTGTGTAGTTCAGCTCAAGCCGCCCTCAGCAAAAACACCTCATCCAGATCCCTGAATCCCTTGATGACGCCCGCCCGCTGGGGTTTCAGGTCATCACGGCCTGCGAGTTCGGCGGTGCGGGGGGCGATGAGGATCTCTTTGTGCGCGGCCTCTTCACAAAGGCGTGAGGCAAGGTTCACGGCAGGGCCGACAGCGGTGTATTCCAACCGCGAGTCAGAGCCGATCACACCCACCGTGACAAAGCCGCTGGCGACGCCCACGCCAATGCCCAGCCTGCCGCGCGAGGTACTCCAGCGCTTGGTCAGTGCACGACCCGCATCACGGATGCGCTCGGCCATCTCAAGGCTGACGCGTGCGTGGTCGGGGATGGCCAGCGGCGCGCCGACGAGGATGAGAATGCCGTCGCCGGCGTAGTCCTTGATCGTGGCCCCATATTCGGCCACGACCTTGCCGACCACACTGTAGTAGTCGCGCAGCACTTCAATGGTGCGTGAGCTTGGGTGCGCCGAGGCGTAGGCGGTGAAACCACGCAGGTCGCAGCAGACCACGCTGATCTCGATATGGGCCTGCTCCATGGCGGCCTTCAGGCCACGGCTGTTGACGACCTCTGCCACCTGCGGCGACAAAAAGCGGCTCAAAAACTGCCCGCGCTGGCCTTGCAGAACGTGGTACTGCACGGCACCGATCAGCACCACCATCAGGCCCACCATCACCGAGAGCGCACCGTAGGCAATGGGCAGGATGAAGCTGGCGATGAGAAATGGTGCGGCAAGAATGAAGCCGAATACGCGCCGGATTTCGCTGGCATCGGGGCGACGGCGCAGCAGCAGCAGCGTCGAGAACATGCCCATCAGCGTCGAGAACAGCACCGGGGTGGCAAACAGCCAGAAAGTGGGCTTGGTCATCAGGCCCCAGCCACGGGTGCCAGTGGCGAGAAAATCCAGCACGCGCTTTTCCGGCCAGAGCATGGCAGCCATCACGTAGACCACGCCTGAGGCCTGCCCCAGCCGCAGCATCAGGTCGCCGCCACGGGTGTCGAAATTGCGCGCCGGTAGTGTCTTGCGCACGCGCAGCAGCCATTCAAGATAAAAAAAGATGGTGAGCCCCTCGCCCAGTGACAGCAGGCCGGCAAAGCGGGGCACCACGGTGCCGCCCTTGGTGAGGCCGACACTGAGAAAAATGCCAATGCCCAGCGACAGCAGCGTGGCAGCCAGCGCGCGCGAGGTGGCCGAGCGGCGGTCAGCGGCCAGAAACGCCATGGCCATGCCGGTGGAGACCACGGCGACCATGGTGTTTGGCAGCGAGAACATCAGCAGCTCGATCATGGCGTGGTCACGGCTGCTGGCGCATCGTCAACATTGACCGCATCTGCGGCATCAGCGGCGAATAGCTGTTCGAGTTCTTCCGAGTAGCGCGCCACGGTCTCGCGCAGCGCGGCCTCATCGGGTACGCCGGCCTGCTGGCGCAGCAGGAAGTCTTCATCCTTGTTGCGGAACATCTCCACCGTATTCGCGGCCGCAGTCGGGCTCATGTCGAGTGCGATCAACATGCGGCGTGTCATCTCCAGGCTGGAGAAATAGCTGCGGCGAATCAGGTCTTCAGCCGAGAGCCCCAGTGCCATGAGCTTGATCGCATGCTGGCGCGTGCGGGCCACGGCCATGATGCGCACGCCGGGCGCGTGCTTGCGCACGGCCTCGGCCACCTTGATGTTTTCAGCCTCGTCAGCAATCGCCACCACAAACAATCGGGCGTGGGCCACATGCGCGGCGCGCAGCAC
>Ga0255086_1000204_pt1 | contig 21352 bp, 19 predicted proteins | sample Colum_Cont_RepC__FD_188438 | JGI IMG/M metagenome (GOLD analysis project Ga0255086, IMG submission 188438) | Freshwater microbial communities from Columbia River, Oregon, United States - Colum_Cont_RepC_8d | ecosystem: Environmental > Aquatic > Freshwater > River | place: USA: Oregon | collected... | reverse complement strand
CAAGCCGTGGAGCTTGCCGAGCTCAAGCACCTCTTCTTGGGTGTTGGCTACGTTCATCGTGAATGTTTTCATCTTGGTTCCTTGCTACCTGCCAGCACCGCGCTGACAGTGAACGTATTATCATGAGTAACGTCATGAGCTCGCAAGGACTATCTTGAACAAACCTTACTTAGTTGTAGGGTTATTTAGGCAAAAAGAACCCGGCCGAAGCCGGGTTGAAACGTATAGCAAGGAGACACCGACCGATGCAGCCACACACCGCCTTCCCCACCACCAGGACACTCGCGAAAGGAACCAAGTAGATAGGCGTTGTATGGCTGCACCAGCAGGCAGACGCATTGTGCCCGCCACGCTAGGTTCAGGCTGGTTTATCCGCTACCGACGGTAGCAGTGGTAGACACTCTACCACCTGACCCACTCTACCACCTGGACAATGGCTACCCCTGCCCCATATACAACAGGAGTACAGCACGGTGGACACACCCTACAGTTACGCACGCGGAGGCGTTGGCAACAAAAAGCTAAGATCGCCTGACACAGACGACTTCTACGACTTCGCGAAAGCATATGCAAAGCCCCGAGCGCTGGACACGTCATACGACGAGTACCACGCTATGGACAAACCCAGCAAGAACGAGACCAAGCGCAAGCTGGACTACTTCGTCGGCGGTACGCTGGAGCCAGCCATTCGTCGTGACAGTAACGTGGTGTGTCGCACACTGCTGACGCTGGACATCGAAGAGAACGTAAAGAAAGGCAGTGGCCCTCCGCCTGACCCAGATGAAGTCGTACTGTCTCTGGCTGAGCTAGGCCGGGCTGGCTGGGTGTACACGTCTGTAGGCCACACGCCTGAGTCGCCACGTTACCGCGTTGTGCTGCCTCTAGACGAGCCTATCTACGAGGACATCGAGGACACGCTCCGTGACGCTACCCTGGGTGCAGCCCGTGAGCTAGGCATCAAGGCTTGGTGCGCACGCGAGTCATACGTGCCCAGCCAGCCTATGTACCTGCCAGCAGTGTTGGGTGGTGGCACCCACTACAACAAGTTCAAGCGCGGCGCACCCTGGGAACACACGGACTATCACAAGGAAAGCGCCAGCACTGGTGACGACTGGGATGGCACTGCACCCAAGCCCGTACACGCTACAGACCCGGTGCTGGCTGCTGTTATGCAGGCTGGCCTATACATAGGCCCCAAGGACGACCACCCTGGGATGCACTTCATACGGTGCCCCTTCGCCGATGAGCATGGAGAAGTCAATGACACGCAGACGGTCTACTACGAAGCGAACTACGATGGCAACCCGCGTGCAGCAGTAAAGTGCTTCGACACCGCCCCAGACGAAGACGACAAACCTCACCTCACATACACTAGGCTGGTGCAATGGCTACGAGAGCACGAGTACCTCAGTGCTGAAACTGATGGCACAGGGGTACTCGATGACTACGATGATTTCCTTGCCAGAGCAGACATAACCCGCCTACTCAACGACACCCCTGAAGAGCGCCACTTCGCGGTAGACAAGTTGCTGCCCCGAGGCAAGGTCACTGTGATAGCGGGTCCAGGCGGTGTGTCCAAGTCCAGTATGCTCATGCACATGATGGTGTACGGTGCGATGGGCCAATCGTTCTACGACTTCAAGCCAGATGGTGAGCTCAAGAGCCTGTACGTCAGCTACGAAGATGACACGCTCGAACTGCACAAACGCGTACACGCACTGTCACACGCACTCCGTGAGTTTGACGATGGCAAGCTTGACCTCATCCACGACGTTGATGCCAAGCTCAAGCGTAACTTCCTCACCTTCGCTGCTGACGACAACGCTGCAAGCTGGCTACTCATGTCCAAGCCAGACCAGCGCTCCCAGGCTGAACGTACAGCCCGCGTCGAGTGGCTCGTAGGCTTGCTCAAGCGTGAAGGCATACGGCTACTGACGCTTGACCCCGTGGTGTACACTCACAACATGGAAGAGTCTTCCCCTGGTGAGATGGCCCAGTACATGCAGACACTCACGTACATCGCCAAGCAAGCCGACTGTGCTGTATGCGTACTGCATCACATGCACAAAGCGGCGCTGTGGCAGACCATCGACGAGATCAACCAAGGCTCCTTGCGTGGTGCATCCAGCTTTGCAGACAACGCACGCTCGGTGGCAGTGGTACTCAGCATGGGCAACAAAGACGCCCCTCTGTTTGGCCTGGAGAGCAGTCAGGAAACAACAGACCGCTACGTTATCTTCAAGCACGTTAAGCACAACTACTCAGCTGGGCTGGGTGTCATGGTCATGGAGCGACGCGGCTCGCTGCTCATTCCCCGGCCCGACATCAAGAAGCTTGACGGTGCTGAACTTGCTGCCAGCAAGGAACGCATGGCCGAAGCCAAGAAGGAAATGAAAGAGGCCAGCAAGCTGAACACCATGGAGCGTCACGGCATGGACGTGATCAAGTGGTTACGCAAGCAAGAACACGAGTGTAGTCAGAACATGGTGTGTATCGGCACGGGTAAGGCCAAGCCAGCCGTGAAGAAGATCATGGAGTGGCTGCACCAGGAAGGCCTCGTGGACATGGAGCTCGGTCCCAATCGCGGTATGTACTACGCGCCATCGCAGGAGGGCTTGGACTGGCACGACGAAAAGGAGTTGATGTGAGACAAATCCGTTCTGATCAGTGGGCCGCACGCGCGGGCCGGGAACACGTAAAACCATTCACGAGTGGTAGAGTGGTAGAGTTTAACAGGTGGTAGAGTGGTAGATGCTAAACAGTGGTGGGTGGTGGTAGAGTGTGTTGCGCTTTTAAAAGCAACACTCTACCTCTACCACTCCAATGTGATTCTTAAACTCAGTTGAACCGTCTACTACTGCTCTGCAACAACGGCTAGTTAAGCTTCTGTAACGGTGGTCCGGTCCCTCAGCTTGTTCAACTCGTTCAACATCTTCATCTTCAGAATACACATCATGCCAAGAAGAAAAGCTCCAGCCCCTCCCCCCGCTGACATGGGGCAAAACCCACCAGCCGGAGAAGTCGTGAGACGCAAGCGAGGCCGGAAGCCCGGTACGAACGCTGTCATCACGGCTATGGTCCGAGCCAAAGCGGTTCAGTCAGGCAAGCTCCCTCATGAGATACTGCTGGACATCGCTCGTGGTGAACCCATCGACCACCATGTGTGGGACCCAGAGAAGAAGGCGTACGTCAAGCGCAGCATCTACCCTCCATGGGAAGACCGCATTGATGCGGCCAAAGCGGCTGCACCCTTCTTCGCTCCACGCCTTGCAGCAGCAGTCGTCAAGACACCTGGGTCACAGGACCCCACCTCGCTGTCAGACCAGCAACTCAACGATGAACTGCGCAAGCTGTTGCTGGAGTTTGGCATAACGGACGTAGACCTCGTTGATGAAGACACGCTCGACGGGGCAGGGCTGGTCAGGGACGCTGATGAGTAAGCTGTACGACGAACAATACGCGCAACACGTAACGTTCGTCAACCATGCAACTCATCATCCCCTCCAGCACCCGAGCCCGCCTCCACGCCCTGCTGGCTGAACGCAACAAGCGTAAGAAAAGCAAGGCAGAGATTCAGCTTGAACTAGCCCGTACCAACTGGACCCAGCAAGCGCGCCCTAACCAGCTTCTACCCGAGGGGGACTGGGCCTACTGGCTTATCCTGGCAGGGCGTGGCTTCGGTAAGACCCGTACAGGCGCTGAAACCATGCGCCAGTGGAACGCTAAGGGCTTCCAGTACTGCAACCTGATTGGCGCAACGGTAGACGACGCACGTGACATCATGATCGAGGGTGAGTCAGGTATCCTGGCTTGCTGTCCCAAGCATGACCGTCCAGTGTACAAGCGTGGTGAACGTAAGCTGGTGTGGCCCAATGGCGCGGTCAGCCTCATCTTCACCGCTGACGAGCCTGAGCGCTTGCGTGGTAAGCAGCACGAGAAGCTATGGGCTGATGAGCTAGCAGCATGGCGCTACGCTGAAGCCTGGGACCAAGCCATGTTCGGCTTGCGTCTAGGCCAAGACCCTCAGGCTGTCATCACCACAACGCCTAAGCCTACCAAGATCATACGCGAACTGGCTGCAGATGAAGGCACTGTAATCACCACTGGCACCACGTACGACAACCAAGCTAACCTAGCTCCACGCTTCTTCAAGAAGATCATCACCAAGTACGAGGGTACGCGCCTGGGTAAGCAGGAACTGAACGCTGAGATCCTGGATGACAACCCCAATGCTCTGTGGAAGCGCAGCAACATAGACGAGCTCCGCTTGCCTGCTGTCCCAGGTGGCGTGGACCTGGTCCGTATCGTGGTGGGTGTTGACCCTGCTGTCACGAGCAACGAGGACAGTGACTTGACAGGTATCGTGGTTGCAGCCAAAGGCAGTGATGGTCACTACTACGTGCTGGGTGACTACTCGCTCATCGAGACACCGCTGGGCTGGGCGCGTAAGGTGTCTTACGCGTATAGTGAGCATGGCGCTGACCGCGTCATCGGTGAAGTGAACAACGGTGGTGAGCTCGTTGAGCGTAACGTGCGTGTCGAAGACCCGAATATCAGCTACAAGGAAGTACGCGCCTCACGAGGCAAGTCCATTCGTGCTGAGCCTGTAGCCGCTATGTACGAGAAGGGCCTCGTGCACCACATAGGCTCGTTCGGCCAGATGGAAGACCAGATGTGTGACTTCGATCCACTGGTAGCGCTGAAGTCCCCTGACCGCATGGATGCTCTGGTATGGGCTATCACCGAGTTAGCAGACATCAGCATGACTGGTCTGATCGATCACTACGCACGTGAAGTGAAGGCTGCACAGGAGGAAAAGGATCGAGGCCGTAAGAGTTGGTGGGAATAAGGACAATAGCTCGTCTTCACTGGGTTAGTGCCCTCACCTCAACTGAAAGGAGCCACGTATGGCTAAATGGAAGATCCCGTTGTTCACTAGGTCTATCAGTACCTCGTTGGGTGCGTTAGAATCGTCACCTGATGGGGTGTTTACGCCACGTAACAGTGTCGAAGAAGCAGATCTGCGTAAGGTCGGTGGCGTGGAGGTCGACCCAGACGGCGTACCGTTGTCGGGCGCAGCAGCACTCGTATCCGCTGGTTTTGGTGGAGGCATGAGTCTCGCCATGACCAAGGTAACACTCAAAGAGTTTGATTCGACCCCGTACCAAACCTACGCAAGCCTAATCTCACTGCTGGACTCTATGCTCCCTATTTCGGCTGGAGTCACAAAAACTGATCGGGGGCTCTGCTCAAACGGAACGGATCGAATCTATGAGTACCGCGCCGGAAACGGACCAATCAACATCCTCGTAACCTGTGGCGTACATGGCCCCGAACTGGCTGGTACGTGGTCCATGGTCCGCTGGATGGAAGAATTCGTGAATCCGAAGTCTGCGGTGTTTGCGGCTCTTCGCAACCAGATCACGATTAGTTGGATTCCGCACGCAAACCCGAGCGCATTCCGTGGCGGACGTAAGAACGCCAATCTGGTTGACCTGAACCGGAACTACCCGTTCTATCACTCACGGTATTTGGCTGCGCACCCATCAACATCGGATGACAACTATCCAGGCGCATCGGCTTTGTCTGAGCCGGAAACGCAGGCCATCAAAGCGGTGATTGACGCTCGCGACATCGACGGCGTGATCGATTGCCACAATTACGAGGTCGGTTACAGCGCTTACGAGATCCTGACCGGCGCAGGCTCTTTCTGGACACGTGCGAATCGCAAACATTGGCGACTGGCCAATCAGGTGCATAGGTCGGTCTACTCGTCCAATGCCAGCACTTTCGGGAGCAACGAGACAGACACCAATCCAACCCTGCAGAATTGGGCCACGCATTACCTGCAGAACGTCAGGTTGAAGCCGCACGGCAACTGTGCGCTATTGGAATGTTCGCGCGGCATCGACGGCGGCGACGTGTTGGGTGCCATGACGTCCGGCGGCATCACACGGTACGCTGGCTACGTCACCACGTGGATTGTTTCGTTCCTGCAAACGCTTTACCAGCAGACACCGGCGCCTGTATATGCGTGGAACTTCAGACGGTTCAATGAGAATAGTGCGGCGTCAATCACTGCCGGTGGCACCTTGGTTGACACCGCCGCCGACACTCCGATGACGTGGGATGAATCGGACCCAGGCGTCGGCGGACTCCCGCGTAACTATATCGATTGTCCAGTGACCTGCAAAGGGTGGCTTGATGTGACCGTAGAGGGGACTATCGAATGCTTGAGCGCTGCAATCGGTCGATATTCAGTCGGGATCATCCTTGATGGCGGATCGGTATCAAACCGAACTACTGAATCTGTCACGACACCCGCTCTGAACGGCGAGCGCACGAACTTCACGTGTAGCGCACGGTTCTATATATCGACGGTTGATGCAACCTATGTTCCTAGGATTCAGGCCACGATCAACAAGTCAACGGGCGCGTCCCATAACCTGAAGCGCTCGCGGATCACGGTCAGGTTTACCCCGCACGACATTGAAGTCAACAACTACACGCCTTTCTTCTAAGGAGCCATAGACCATGCCAACCAAGACCCCTATCGATCAGGGAGTCATCAGCCGGGTTGTGCAAGGTGCCAAGTACATGCTGACCGGAGTGAAGCCAGACAACTGGATGTCACCCGGTCAGCCTGTTGCACCTCAAGCACAGGAAGAAGCCAAGGGTCGTCAGTTCGACTTCCCTGTAGGTGTCAACACCCGGTACCGACCCCGTGATCAAGAGGCTGTCAGCTTTGAGCACATGCGTGCTCTGGCCGATGGCTACGACTTGTTGCGCCTTGTCATCGAGACGCGTAAGGACCAGCTTGCCAAGTTGAAGTGGACCATCGCACCACGTGACGAGAAAGCTCAGTCTGACAAGCGGTGTGAAGACATCGTCAACTTCATGCAGTTCCCTGATGGTGAGCTCGACTGGGATACGTGGCTTCGTGCGTTGCTGGAAGACCTGCTGGTGTGTGATGCTGCCACTGTGTACCCACGTCCTACGCTCGATGGCTCGCTGTTTGCTGTCGAGCTCGTGGATGGAGCCACCATCAAACGGGTGCTCGACATTACGGGTCGTACTCCGGTAGCCCCTGACCCTGCATACCAGCAGATCATCAAGGGTATCCCGGCTGTCAACTACACCCGTGATGAGTTGATCTACAAGCCTCGCAACGTGCGCACGAATCGTGTGTATGGGTATAGCCCTGTTGAGCAAGTCATCATGACTGTCAACATCGCTATGCGGCGTCAACTGCATCAGCTCCAGTACTACACTGAGGGCAACGTGCCCGAGATGATCTACGGTGTACCGCCTGAATGGAACACTGACCAGATCAAGAAGTTCCAGGACTACTGGGATGCCATGCTCGAGGGCAACACGGCTGAACGACGCCATGCCAAGTTCGCTCCAGGTGGCATCAAGCCCATCATGACCAAGGAATCTGCACTGAAGGACGACTACGATGAGTGGCTCGCCCGTATCGTGTGCTTTGCGTTCAGCATCGACCCCAATGCGCTGGTCAAGCAAGTCAACCGGGCTACCGCTGAGTCTGTGCGTGGTGCAGCCTTGTCTGAAGGCCTCATCCCATTGATGAAGTGGGTAGAGAACCTGCTCAACCTCATCGTGTGGAAGTACTTCGGCTACCAAGACCTGTGCTTCAAGTGGGTTGAGGAAGACGAGACCAGCCCACTGGTACAGATGCAGACCTTGACTGGCTACGTCAAGGAGAAGGTCATCACCAAGGATGAAGCCCGTGAGGCTATTGGCAAAGAGCCGATGACCGATGAGCAGCGTGATGAGCTCATGCCTCCTGCACCTGTCATGGGTGCTGATGGCTTGCCTGTTGACCCCAACGACCCTGACGCTGAGCCTCCTGCACCCAAGGGTAAGAAGCCAGCAGACAAGGCCGAAGACGACAAGGCAGGTAAGTACCTGGGAAAAGCCATGCGGCGACGCGTAGTACCCATCGATCGGGAGCGCACCAAGGCTGCTCGCACAGTTACTAAACTGAGCAAGCTGTTCAAGGGTTCGTTCGGCAAGATCGGTGATCGCGTCGCCGCTGAACTGGCGGACAAGGTAGGCAAGGCTGACACGCCTGACAAGGACCTGGAGGAACTGCTAGCCCAGTTGACCTTCGAGGAGCTAGAGGACCTGGTACCATCGGTCACCGATGTACTGGCGTCCATGCACCTTGATGGCAGCAAGGAAGCGTTCCTGCAGGTGACCGGGTCGTTCAGTAAAGAGCAGCTAGAGCTAGCCAATGAAAAGGCTATCGCGTATGCACAGGAACGTGCGGCGGAACTGGTCACCAAGGTCAGTGATTCAACACGGGACATGTTGCGTTCTGACGTGGCGCAAGCCATGGAGGAAGGCTCTAGCAACCAAGACCTAGCGGACACCATCGCACAGAACTACGGGTTCAGCGATGAGCGTTCTATGGTCATTGCTCGTACGGAGACTGCCTACGCTGACGTAGCCGGGAACCTGCAAGCCTACCGTGAAAGCGGTGTGGTCGAGGGTAAGAAGTGGATCACTGGTGATGGGTGCTGTGATGAGTGCCAAGAACTTGACGGTGTGATCGTACCACTCGACGAACAATTCGACGGTGGGGTAGATGGTGCGCCACTCCACCCCAACTGCCGATGTGATGTGTTGCCCGTCCTGGGCGATGACTAAGAGGAACTACTCATGAAACTGAAGAAGCAACTGTACGCGGACATCGCCAAGGTTGAAGACCAGGAAGACGGCACCATCAAGGTATGGGGTTTCGCTTCCAGTGGGTCTGTCGACGCTGACGGTGAGACTATCACCCCCGAAGCCATGAAGGCGGCACTGCCCGACTACATGAAGTTCGGCGCTGTGCGTGAAATGCACCAGCCTCTTGCAGCCGGTACCGCTATCGAAGCGAGTGTCGGTGAAGATGGCAAGACATGGTTCGGTGCGCACATCGTTGACCCTGTGGCTATCACCAAGGTCCAGACCAAGGTGTACAAGGGTTTCAGCATTGGTGGCAAGGTCACCGAGCGTGACACGATGAACAAGTCCATCATCAAGGGCCTGAACCTTGTTGAAGTCAGCCTCGTGGACCGTCCTTGCAACCCTGATGCCGTGATGACGGTGTTCAAGGTCGAGGGCACCCCTGAAGACGACGTGAATGAACTGGCTGAACTGCTGGACAACGGCACTGTCACCCCTGCTGAAGTGCTGGCGCTGGTGAAGGCATCGAAGGAAGCCAAGCCAGCCGATACCGTTATCGAGCCTGCACCTGAAGATGTCAGCAAGATGGACACACCTACCGGCGACACGGTGCAGAAGGGCATGTACACGGTGAGCGCATTCGCTCAAACGCTGAGCTCGCTGGCTTACCTGTGCGAAGACGTTACCTGGGAGGCTGAGTACGAAGGTGACAACAGCCCCCTTCCCCAAGCTCTGAAGGACTGGGTGGCAACCGGCATTGGCCTGTTTACCGCAATGGCCCAGGAAGAAGCCCAAGAACTGGCTGCAACGCTGCAAAACGCGGTTGCCAAGGGCACAGCTACCACCCCATTGCAAAAACGCCTGCAAAACGCCCAAACCGATACCGATGGTATCGCTAAGGCTGGTGCCAAGTACTCCAAGACAACCAAGGCTACGCTGGCCAATCTGGAGAAGGCGATCGGTGAAGCGTGTGATCATCTGAAGGCACTGGGGTACCAAGATGCTGAAGAGGACGAGGAAGACGGCACCTCGAAAGCCGCTACCGTTGACAATGGCTCGACCAGCGAAGACGCTATCAGCAAGGCGCTGGCTCCGATCAACGAGCAACTCCAGAAAGTGCAGAAAGAAAACGAAGACCTCAACAAGAAGCTCGAAGCCCTCGGCAAACAAGCCGCTCCGGGCCGAGCACTCTTGAAGGTGTTGTCCAAGGGCCAGGACGCACTGCCTGACGTTACCAATCAAGCCGAACAGGTGGAAGCCCCGCCTGAAGGCACTCCCGCACGAGCAGAGTTCGAGCTCCGCAAAGTGTTCCAAGCCGGTGGCACAACGGTCATCAAGTGACCTAGTGCTGTTTTCATCAACTCATCAACCGTAACCACCTCTCTACCTGGAGGACTCTATATGAACGTGACTCTCGAAACCATGCAGCTGATGAAGACTGCGCTGGCTCAAAGCTCCGATGCCATCGCCAAGTCTGTCAGCACGGGTACTGGCCTGACCGCTTACGACCTGCAAGCGCCTGCCAAGAACCTGTACCCTGTCAACACCCCCATCCGCAACCGCCTGCCTCGCGTGGGTGGTGGTACTGGTGTGGCGACCAACTGGAAAGCGATCAAGGCCATCGTCGGCTCCGGCTTTGACGCCATGGGCTGGGTGCCTGAAGGCCAGCGCACGGCACGCATGTCGTACATCACCGAAGAGAAGGCTGCTTCGTACCGCACGATCGGTGAAGAAGACAGTGTGACCTTCGAAGCTGTGTCGGCTGGTCGTACGTTCGAAGACGTGCGCTCCACTGCCACCATGCGCAATCTGCAGAAGATGATGCTCAAGGAAGAGAACGCTCTCCTGATGGGTAACGCTTCTGTCGCCCTGGGCACTCCTGCTACCCCTACCCTGTCGGCTGCTGGCTCCGGCGCTACTCTGGCTGCTGCCACCTACTCGGTGATCGTGGTTGCCTTGACTGGTGAAGGCTTCCGTGGTGCTTCGCTGGCCAATGGCGTCCCCACCTCGTTGACCATCACTGGCGCTGATGGCCAGAGCTATGTGTTGAACGGTGGTTCGTCCAACAAGTCGGCTGCTGCTACGCAAGCGGTGACGCTGGGTCAAACCCTGTCGTGCTCCACCACTGCTGTCGTCGGTGCCCTGGGTTACGCATGGTTCGTCGGTACGGCTGGCGCTGAAAAGCTGGAAGCCATCACCACCAAGAATTCGGCGACCTTCGCTGTTGCCTTGGCTGGTACTGGCCAAACGGCTGCATCCATCAGCGCCACGGACAAGTCCAACAACGCCTCTCTGTCGTTCGATGGCTTGCTGTACTCTGCACTGAAGCCCGGTTCCGGCGCTTACGTGAAGACGATGGCCACTGGCACTCCTGGTGTGGGCTCGAAGCTGACTGCTTCTGGCAAGGGCACTGTCGTTGAGATCGACGTCATGCTGAAGAGCATGTGGGACAACTACCAGATCACGCCTACCGTGCTGTACGTGAACGCTCAGGAACTGCAAGACATGGCTACGCTGTGCCTGACTGGTCCTTCCAGCGCTCCGTTGCTGCAACTGCTGACCGCACCATCTGAAGGCTTCGGCCAGCTGATGGCTGGTGGTACCATCGGGTACTACTTCAACCCGTTCACCCAGAACGGTGGCACGAAGATCCCCGTGAAGATCCACCCGACGTTGCCTGCTGGCACCATCGTGGCCTGGGCTGAAAACCTGCCTGAGCAGTACCAGTCCAACCAAGTGCCCAACGTGGCTGAAGTCAAGGTTCGCCAGGACTACTACCAGTTGGATTGGCCTCTGCGCACCCGCTCGTACGAGTTCGGTGTGTACGCTGAAGAAGTGCTGGCAGTGTACGCCCCATTCGCTATGGGCGTGATCACAAACATCGCTCCTCAATAAGCGAAACAGGTAGGTGGTGGTAGAGTGTGTTGGCTTTTTATAAGCCACACTCTACCTCTACCACTCCAAGTCAATCAACCACACGGTGGTAGACTTCAACTCTACCACTAGAAGGAGCCAACATGGCAAAGCTCAAAGCCCCGGAAGGCTGCACCAGCGCATCGTTCAACGGTGAAGTCTTCGAAGCCGACAAGAACGGCATCGTCGAAGTGCCCGAAGAAGCGGTGGTCGCTCTTCTGGATCATGGTTTCACAACGCCCAAGGCCGAGCAGGCTCAAGGCGGGAAAGGTTCAGGCCGTTAAATGCCTAAGTTCACCACTCCACAAGGCTGTCAAGGCGTCCACATTGGTGGCGCTTGGTTCCCTGTTGATAAGGATGGCGTGTTGACCCTGCCCGAACAAGGCAACTACGTCGGTATGCTGCCTGAAGGCTTCGAGCCTTACGTGGCCCCCAAGACCGATGGCGTGTTCCCTGCTGTTGAAGCCCCCGTGGCTGAAGCGGTGGTCGAAGAGCAAGCTCCGGCCGTCAAAGCCAAGAAGTGAAGGTGACTGGACATGGCTGCATCTGATCTGACCACGCTGGCTAACGTCAAGCAGTGGATGGGCATCACCAGCAACGCTGAAGACGCCGCGCTGGCTCGGCTCATCACTGCTGCATCAAACGGTGTGGTGAGCTACTTGAACCGTGATCTGTTCAGTGCCTCTTACGACCTGCGCCTGAATGGCAAAGGTGGCGTCACTGTTGTGTTGCCTCAGTACCCAGTTACAGCCGTGTCCAGCGTGGTAGTCAACGGGGTGCCTATCCCTGTTGGCAACGACACCTCTGATGGCTACTTCTTCGATGAAGGCAACGTGTACCTTCGCGGGTACACCTTCTCTCGTGGCGTCCAGAACGTGCGCATCCAGTATGTTGCTGGCTTCTCTACGATCCCGTACGAGATTGAACAAGCTGTCATCGAGCTCGTGTCACTGCGTCACAAGGAACGTGATCGCATTGGTATCACGAGCAAGGGCCTCGCTGGGGAGACAGTCACGTTCACCCAGAAGGACTTCACCAACAGCATCAAGAACGTGTTGTCTCAATTCAAGAAGGTGGTGCCCACATGATTCGAGGCGAACTTACCGGCGACAAGCTGGTAGTTCAATCGCTAAGGCAGAAGGTGCCCGCTATCACTCAAAGGGTGGAGCGGGCACTTGAGCGATTGACGTTGCTGTTGTTGGAACGTGTAAAGCTCAAGCTCAGTGACGACGTGCTCAAGGTGCGCACAGGTAGACTACGTAGGTCTATCACGCATGTCATGCGTGGTAAGGGCACCAACGAGTACGAAGGTATCGTAGGCACCAATGTCAGTTACGGTAAGACGCACGAGTTGGGTTTCCAAGGTACTGCCAACATCAAAGAGCACTTACGCATGGTGAAGCAAGCGTGGGGCAAGTCCATTGAGCCCAAGCAAGTCGTAGTGCGTGCGCACACCAGACAAGTCAACCTGCCTTCTAGGTCCTTCTTGCGTAGCGCACTCAAGGACATGGAAGGCTCTGTTGCTTCAACCATCGCTGAAGCGGTGAAGGAGGAAACCAGATGATCGTACGTGAACCAATCTATGTGGCGTTGTTCGCGCTTCTGCAAGGCATCCCAGGCGTTGTTACAGCCAGTCGAAAGCTGAAACACTGGAACGACGTACCTGCTGAGGCGCAGCCAGCCATATTCCAAGCACAACGTTCGGAGGTACACCAAGTCGTAACAGGGGCACCCAACAAGGCGCTGCTCACTTTGGACCTGTACGTGTACGTTCGAACTACGGGTGATGACTCGCCGAGCACCAAACTGAACAACGTGCTCGACGGTATCTTCACAGCGCTCGCCCCAAGCCCCATCAACGGACGCACTAACCTGGGTATCGCTGGTGTGGAGTGGGTCAAGATCGAAGGCACTATCGAGACAGACGAAGGCACCTTGGGTGACCAGGCTGTTGCGATAGTGCCAGTCCACATTCTTTGTTCGTGAAAGGAAGCCCTTATGGCTCAATATCTGTTTGGTTCTGGCGCTGCCTGGGGTACTCCTCTGGCTGACGCTGCTGGCAATACCATCGCCGTTCCCACCCCTCAGCAATTCATGGTGCTGCAAGAAATCTCGTTGGACATCAACTTCGAGAACAAGATGCTGCACGGTCAGAACCAGTTCCCCGTGGCCGTCGGTCGTGGCAAGGGCAAGGTCTCTGGTAAAGCCAAGTGGGCTCAAGTCAACGGTGGTGTGTTCAACAGCCTGTTCTTTGGTCAGTCGATGACCAACGGACTGCTGTCTGACGTGTACGACACCACTGGTGCCACCATCCCGACTACGCCTTTCACCATCACACCGACGGTGCCTAGCTCCGGTACGTGGGCTGCTGACCTGGGTGTGCGTAACGCCTCTGGCTTGCCGATGACCCGTGTGGCCTCTGCACCAGCTTCAGGCCAGTACTCTGTGGCTGCTGGCGTGTACACGTTCGCTGCTGCTGATACCGGCCTGAAGGTGTTCATCAACTACCAGTACACGGCTACCAGCACTTCGGCCACCAAGCTGAACGTCGTGAACCAGCCGATGGGTTACGCCCCTTCGTTCAAGCTGGACCTGTACCTGCCTTATGGCGGCAAACAGCTGATCGTCACGTTGCCCAAGGTCATCAGTACCAAGATGGCCCTCGCAGCGAAGAACGATGACTTCACGGTGCCTGACCTGGACTTCGAGGCTTTCGCCGACGATGCGGGCAACGTGCTGACCATGGCGATGTCGGAGTAACAACATGACGAATGCACCTGTCGTTAAAGTCAAGGGCATTCCGAAGGACTTGGGTGGGGCCACATACGTGGTTCCTCCCTTGTCTCTCGGTGCGCTGGAACAACTGCAAGAACGCTTGGGTTCGTACACGGGGGATGTGAACAACCCTGCTGATGTGCGCACCACCATCGACGCTGCTTTGAAGCGCAACTACCCCGACATCAAGCGGGAGGAAGTGGCCGAGCTGATTGGTCTCGAGAACATGATCGAAGTGTTCGAAGCGGTCATGGACATCTCAGGTATGCGGCGTAAAGCCTACGAGGCTGCTTCAACTGGCAGTGGTGAAGCGGGGGAGTGATGGAGTGGGGTGAGCTGATAGCTCACGTCTGTTACTGCACCGGATGGACCTGGGACTATGTCGCGGATAACGTAGACATTCCCAGGTTGACTTATCTTAGGGACTACTGGTCCCAGTTCCCCCCACTCCCAATCGCAGTAGCTCACTATATTGGTGCAGCAAAGCCCAAGGCCAAGCTCACCTCATCTTCGCAAGAGAAGCAAGCCGAAGAACTACTAGGCATGTTCCCTCTGCAGAAAGGGTAAGTCATGAGTGACCAAGACATCAATGTCAAGTTGACCGCTAACTCCGGTGACTTGAAGCAAGGCGTGGAGGGCGGTGCTGCTGCTGTAGAGCAGGGCTCCAGCCGTATGTCCGAAGCCATGAAGAAGATTGGGGCCACGTCCCAGGAGCAGATGGCTCGGGTCAAGGCCGCGTTCAACGAGGCCAGCACAACGGCTAAGACCCAGATGAGTGACATGGGTAGCACGTTGGTGACAGAGCTCAGCGGTATGGCTGGGCACTTCGGTGGGCTGATTGAAGCTGTAGGCAAGTCGACTATCGGCCTAACCGCATTGGGCGTGGCTGCTGCTGCCTGGGCTGGCAAAGGGGCCGCCGAAGCAACGGCTAAGATGACCGAGTCAGCTATGAACTTGGGTCGTGCGATGGGTATCACCACGAACAAGGCACAAGAGTTGATCTTGGCCTTGGAAGACATTGGTGCTGACCAAGGCGAGCTGACTGGTGCGGCCAAAGGACTGTCACGACAGTTGAAGGAAAACGAGGAAGACCTCAACAAGATGGGTCTGGCTACGCGTGACTCTTCTGGGGCGCTGCGCCCTATGAACGAGCTCGTGTTGGACGGCATCGACCTGTTGAACCAGCATAAGGAAGGTGCCGATCGTGCCCTCGCTGGTCAGGTTATCTTTGGCCGGGGTATCGACGCATCCTCTAAGCTGTTGCTTCTCAACCGTGATGTCGTGGCTGAAGACGCTAAGGCCATGGAAGAGCTCGGGTTGCAAGTAGGGGCTAACGCGGTCAAGGCATGGGGTGAGTTCGACGCTGCAAGCGACCGTGCTGGCTTCTCCATGAAGGCCCTCACCAAAGCTGTCGGTGACCAGCTGATGCCTGTCATCACAGACATGATCAACGCCTTCAACTCAGTCATCCCTGCTGCTGTAACGGTGGTACGTGGAGCGCTGGGTGGGCTTGTCACCGCTTTCTTGGCTGTCAAGAACGGTGTGGTAATCTTGTGGGAAACCATCAACGCTATGGTCATCACTGTGGCTGAGCCTATCCGTGCGCTGGCTGTAGCGGTAGGCCAAGCCCTGACAGGTAACTTCACTGGTGCTGCTGAAACCTTGAAGGGTGTAGGCGGTACGATCTCGGGTGCTTGGGAAAACGCCATGAACAACATGGTCGATTCGTCGGCCAAAGCCAAGGACCGCATCGCTGCTCTTTGGGGTGACGACACCGCAGCAGGCGACAACGGTGGTTCCAAGGGCGATAAGTCTTTCAAGGACCCGTCTCCTAAGAAGGGACCAAAGGAACCCAAGGAGAAGCAAGAAAGCAAGATGCCTGTGTACGAGGCTCAACTGGAAGCAGAGCGCCTCCTGGCTACGCAGAAGGATGCGTTGCGCGGCATGGAGAAAGCTGAGGAGGTCAAGTTCTGGGAAGAGAAGCTGAAACTGTCTGACTTGAGCGCTACTGATCGAGCCAAGATCGAACAGAAGCTAGCTCGGGCACGAATCGATGTACTGCGTCAAGAAGCCCGTGAGGCCAAAGCCATCGAAGACGAGCGTGCTCGTGCTGGTATGGAGTCTCAACTGAAGTCTGTTGACGCTGCCAAGGACGCTGCTCAGCAACGCTTGCAAGCTGGCATCATCGACCAGCAACAGATGCTGGCCATGGATGCCCAGTTCGAAGAGCAGAAGAGCGCTATCAAAGCGCAATACCTGATGTCTCGTAAGGCGCTGCTCGACCCTGAGCGTGACCCGGTCGAGTACGAGAAGATCAACCAGCAGATCTTGGCCCTGGAGCAACAGCACCAAGCCGCGATGAACGGTATCCGGCTGCAGTCCTCGTTGGAAGCCATCAAGCCGCTTGACTCAGTGTTCAACGCTATGCAGGGTGGTATGGCTCGCGCGATGGAGGGCATGGTAACAGGTACGATGAATGCCAAACAGGCGCTTGCCAGCATCTGGGCCGGTATGCGTCAAGCACTCATCGGTGAGCTCGCCAAGATGATGGTGGCTAAGGTGGCTGCATTCGCCAAGGAACGCTTGCTTACAATGGCTGGTATCGGTGGGGACGCCGCTAAGGCCGGTACAGGTGCGGCTGCTGCTGTGGCCCCAATACCCATCGTTGGGCCTGCCTTGGCTGTTGCAGCCCTAGCAGCGGTCTTTGGGTCGGCCATTGCCATGCAAGGCAAGGTGCCTAGCGCACGCGGGGGATGGACAATCCCTAGCGGGGTAAACCCAATGGCTCAGCTGCACGAGGAGGAAATGGTTCTCCCGAAAGCTGAGTCCAGGGTGATCCAGGACCTTGCCCAAAATGGTGGTGCTGGTGGTGGCATGAACGTCAACATCAGTGCGGTGGACGCACGCTCTGTGCAACGCCTGTTTGAAGAGAACGGTGCTGCACTGGCTCAGAGCCTCCAACGCCAGATTCGTAACTTCAACACAGGTGGCCTCAATGTCTAACCAAGTATTACCTTCCCTACCTGGGTTGTCGTGGAACACCAAGAAGAAGCCCATCTTCAAGACCACTATCCGTGAGGCGTCTTCCGGCCGTGAGTACCGTGGTACGTCGTGGAGCACTCCTCGTTGGGAGTACACCTTGTCGTACGAGTTTTTGCGTCAAGGCATGGGCCGCACTGAGCTCACTCAAGTCGTAGGGTTCTTCAACAAGCATCGTGGCTCGTGGGACTCCTGGTTGTACCAAGACCCTGATGACAACACGGTGACGTCTCAGCAGTTCGCTACCGGGGACGGTACCACCACGTCTTTTCAACTGGTGCGGGACTTGGGCGGGTTCCTGGAACCTGTCTACGAGTTGAACGGTGCTCCGCTGGTTTACATATACGACTGGCAAGGTGTACCTCTGTGCAGCACTTCACCACGTACGAACAAAGTCACGTACTCTGAGCAATTCCAACAGTCCGTATGGAACAAAAGCGGCACGGGTGTTACTGCCGACTATGCCACTGCGCCCAATGGCGTATCTTTGTCAGCAGATTTGGTATACGAAGGCTCAGGTACGTCGTATCACTACGTAAAGCAGTCGTCGGACATGTTCGACGCCACGTTACCAACAACGGTGTCAATGTACGTGAAAGCTAGTGGTCGTTCAGCTTTCAACCTGTATCTGTTCGATGGTCCAGCAACCTCCATGGTGCGCGCCACTTTTGACTTATCTGCTGGTGTTGTTTCTGGCGGTACCGCTAGCGGCACTGGTGCTTCTTACATATCGTCTTCGTGCGTACCTGTGTCCAGCGGGTGGTACTTCGTCACGTTAACCGGCATCCCTGGGACCAACTCATCCCCTTCTACAAAACAGATTCAACTTCGATTACTGAACGGAGCAGGTGTGGAGAACTACACAGGGGATGGCTCCTCCGGGGTCCTGCTATGGGGTGCGCAAGTTGAACAGGCTTCCTCTGCTGGTAGGTACATAGGTACTACGAGTACGCCAGTGACAGTTACGGACTACGCTGTCGGAACACTCGGTACGGTCACTTTCACGCAAGCACCAGTTACGAGTTCCTTGCTCAAATGGTCAGGCCAGTACTACTGGCGTTGCAGGTTCAGTGATGACTACATCGAACCATCCAAGTTTATGAAGGACTTGTACGACCTGCGTCAGCTCAAGTTCATTACGGTGAAGCCATGAAGAACATCTCTACGGACTTGCTCAACTTGCTGAACAGCAAGGTTCCGCTGTACTGGGTGGACCTATACACCATCCAGTTGGCAGACAACACTACTGTACGGTACACCAATGCCGACAGGGTCATCAGCTTTGGTGGCAACTCATGGTTGCTCGGGCCTACCCTGTCACGCACGATGGTGCGCATCACAGGGGGTATCGAGGTCAGCACGATGAAGATCACGATGTCTGACATGTCTGGTACGACCATCTCCGGTTTGCCTTTCATGCAGTACGTCGGGTCGGGTGGGTTAGACAACGCGTTCGTTACCCTGGAACGCGGGTTCAGTGGCGACCCTTCATTGGCTAGCATCGTTGGCAAGATGACTGTGTTCACTGGTAGAGTGGCCGACCTGGTCACTGGCAGGCACGTAGCTGAAGTGAACATCAAGGCACCTACCGAACTACTGGACACCAAGATCCCGCGTAACCTGTACCAGCCTGGGTGCCACAACACGCTGTATGATGACGCGTGCGGGCTGGTGAAGACATCTTACGGTGCCATCGGTAACGTCACGTCTACCAGTACCAAGCAAGTCATCAACTCAGACATCGCTACTTCAGACGGGGTGTACAGCCTCGGCGTGCTCAAGTACCTTACAGGTACGAACGCTGGGTTGTCGTACACGGTGAAGCAGCAAGTAGGGGGGCAGATAACCCTCATAGCGCAATCACTTGCTGCACCTTCCGTTGGTGACCAGTTCGTTGTGTACCCTGGGTGCGACAAGACTGCTGCTACGTGCAATAACAAGTTCAGCAACACCACTCGTTTCAGAGGGCAACCCTTCATCCCTGTGCCGGAGACAATCGCATGAGACAAGCTATCGTAGCTGAAGCCCAGACTTGGCTTCGTACACCATACCATGCTTGCGCCAAGGTGAAGGGCGTAGGCGTCGATTGCGGTATGCTGCTCATAGCGGTGTACTCTACTGGGGGTAATATCCCTGAGTTCGACCCTGGACCGTACTCACCCGAGTGGCATAAGCACCGCAGTGAAGAGTTGTACTTGAACCACATGCTGCGGTTCTTTGATGAGATACCGTTGTCTGACGTGCTGCCTGGAGACGCCTTGGTTTACAAGTACGGGCGTACCTGGAGCCATGGAGCTATCGTAGTGGGTGAGAATGAAGTGATACACGCGTACAAGGGTATGGGTGTGATTCTCTCAACGATAGGGGACTACCCACTTGACAACCGGGTGCCCCGAGCCTTCAGACTCAAGGGGTTGTAATGGGCGGTTCTTCAACAGTACGGGTCTCTTCGACAAAGATCGAAGCGTTCAAGATCCAGAGCTCGACCTATGGGGCAGTCATGCCTCTGGTGTACGGCACGACCAAGGTGTCCATCAACCTCATGTGGTACGGTGACTTCAAGTCTATCCCTCACACCACAACAGAATCAAGCGGGGGCAAGGGTGGCGGAGGAGTAGAGACGCAGACTACTTCATACACCTACGAAGCGGCTGGCATCTTTGGTGTTTGTGAAGGCCCAGCTTCTGGGGTGCAATACGTGTATGTCGGTAAGGTGAAAAAGGCATGGGCTGACGCTGGCCTCGTCTTCTTCGCAGGCAACACCCCACAGAGTATCTGGTCCCACCTAACTACGAACCACCCATCAGAAGCGGTGCCTTACTCCGGCATGTGCTACCTCGCTTCACCCAACTACAAGCTGAACGACAATGCTCAGTTGGACAACCACACCATCATACTCAGCGGTCAGTTGAGCAGTTCCATGCTCGATGAGGCTTCGGTGCCTCAGGTAACGGCTGATGTACTCAGTAACAAGCGGTACGGTTCGATGTTCCCATCTGGGTATCTGGGCAGTACGACCCAGTGGGCCACGTACTGCACCGCACTGGGTCTGAAGTTCTCACCAGCCATCACGTCGCAGATCAGTGCATCAAGCTTTCTGAAGACGGTTATGCAGTTGACTAACTCTGAGATCATCTGGTCTGAAGGGTTGCTCAAGTTCGTGCCGTATGGGGACACCTCGGTTACTGGCAATAGCACCACGTACACGCCTAACAACACGCCTCAGTACAGCTTGTCGGACGATGACTTCTTGCCTATCAACGGTGAGACAGTCGTTACTACTCGCAAAGCCCAGTCGGACACATACAACCATTTCCGGGTGGAGTTCCTGAGCAAGGACAAAGAGTACAACATCGAGGTAGCCGAGGCGAAGGACCAAGCCAATATCGACCTGTTTGGCTTGCGTAGCGCTGACGTGCTGCAAGCCCACTGGGTTACAGACCCTGCTGTGGCCCGGCTCATTGCCCAGCACATGCTCCAACGGTCACTGTACGTGCGCAATGAGTACAGGTTCATGCTGCCAATCAACTACTCACACCTCGAACCTATCGTGGATTTTCTGGTCATCAGTGACACCGCTCGTGGTCTGGTGAACGTACCTGTGCGGTTGACGCGTTATGAGGAGAGTGAAACCGGAGACATCACGTTCTACGCTGAGGATGCTCCTCCCGGCATCAGTACAGCAGTGCGGTACCCGTCATCTACTGGGTCTGGCTTCGCGCATGACTACAACGTAGACCCTGGTAGCGTGTCACCGCCATTGATCTTCGAGCCCCCTGTAGAGCTCGCTGTAGGGTCTACAGGGTTGGAAGCTTGGGTAGCGGTAACGGGTACGTCACCTTCCTGGGGAGGGTGTATCGTTTGGGCAAGCCACGACGGCACGTCGTATAGGCAGGTAGGCCGCATTGACGGCGGTGCCCGTTACGGGTCG